>Ga0265298_10009395_pt1 | contig 11651 bp, 8 predicted proteins | sample AusTroGonzalo_MG_3_FD_193486 | JGI IMG/M metagenome (GOLD analysis project Ga0265298, IMG submission 193486) | Bovine rumen microbial communities from tropical cattle in Woodstock, Queensland, Australia - Gonzalo_01 | ecosystem: Host-associated > Mammals > Digestive system > Stomach > Rumen ...
GCGATGGGCTCGATGTCGGGATCGTACTGGGCCAGACGGTTGACAGCGTCGAGAATCAGGACGATACGGAAGGTGACATTGGCAGCAGCCTCGTCATTGAAGGTGCTGAGGAACTTGTCGGCATTCTGGTTGGCGACATAGAGCTGCTCGACGAGAGCGGCAGAAGCCAGCTGCCAGAAATAGTTGATGCGACCGTTCTTCTCCATCTCGTCATAGAGTGTCGATGTGGTCTCGAAGATAGAACCTTGATCCTCGATGGCCTTGAACGAGGGATCGTTGATGTCAGCAGCCAGCTTGCTGATGGCCATGTCGTAGTCCTCAACAGGCATCTCGTAGAGCTTTGCAATCTTCTTGTCGACGCTGAGCGCACTCAGGATGCGATACTTCTCAGTGAGTGTGGTAGCCTCTTCAGCAACATTGGCAGCCAGCAGATAGTCGGGCTTGACCTGCTTCTCCTGCTTGGTCAGGGTGATACCGTCCTTACCCTCGTTCAGGAAAGGCAGAGTCTTCAACTTACCCAGCTCAGAAGCGATGCTGTCCATGTGCATCTTGATGCTGGCCTCAATCTGCTCCTGTTCGAAACTCTTTACACTGTCTGTTGCTTCTGCTGTCTGAGCAGTCTTGTTACCACATGCAGCGAATGCGATAGCTGCGAAGGCAATAGCTAAAACTGATAATTTCTTCATTTTGTTTTTAAATTTGAATTATTAATAATGTTAATGATAATATTCTTTGTCAATAGGATGACCATGATGACACACATGAGCAGTAAGACGCCTATATTGAACCACAGGGTCTTGATGTGCCACGAGCCTAAGATCTTCTCACTGCTGTAGAAGGGGGCACGTCCTATCTTGCTCTGAGGTGTCAGGTATATCAATCCTGTGCGGGGCACGACATGGTTGTCGATGACGTCGAGTATGCGCTTCTGGTCGACACCGATGACACAGTCTTCCAGCTTGATGTTGTAGTTGTCGCGCTTCAGTTGGAGGAGTGCCTCCTTGCCATGCTTGCGGATGTAGTCGGAGACAAGGGCATCGGCTTTCAGCGTGAGCTGGTTGCTGCGCTTGGACAGCAGCGATTCAGCCTCCTTCATATAGTCGTCGAGCGACTGGTAGGACTCGTCACCCTGATAGGGCTTCATGCCGCAGAAGGCTGTCAGCTGTGGCAGATTGGTGCGGATGACCTGCATGTGGTCGACCTTCGATGCCTTCTTGCGCTTCTGTTCGTCCTTCATGGTCTCCAGTTGTGACTGCAGCTCGTAGAGCAATCCCATATTATAGTACTGCGTCTCGTACTTGGCCTTGTCGACCTCAAAGAACTGGCGCTTGTACTCGTTATCGGTAAACGAGGTGACTGCCAGTGCTTCGTACGACCAGCGGGACGGTATCAGGTCGCCTATCAGCGGCACGTTGCCCGTGGTGCTCTTTGGTGTCAGGTCCGAGAAGCTGACGACCAGTCCGCACAGCAGAATCTGGGGGATGAGCAGCATGGGGATGCTGATATAGATGGCCACGACGGAGTTCAGACACTGGGACAGTAGCAGACCTGTGAGATTGGCCAGGAGGGCCGTGACAAACAGGATGAGCCACCAGGTCAGGAACAGGCCGTGCAGGCCCATGATGGTATTGCCAATGACGATGAACAGCAGGGTCTGGATGAGTGAGACGCCAGCCATATAGACAATCTTCGACCAGATATAGCTGCTATACGACAGGTGGAGGAAACTCTCGCGCTTCAGCAGGGCACGATCCTTGATGATTTCCTCGGCACTGCCGCTCATGCCCGAGAATGTCGCCACGATGACAGCCATGAAGAAGTAGCTGACCAGGTTCTTGTTGTCCATGACCGAATAGCCCTCGGGTGGGGCATAGCGGGTCAGCAGGGCACAGACCACCGCCAATACCGGCGCCTGCAAGAGCGTTATCAGCAGGTACTGGACGTTGGTAATCTTGGTCCTGATGTTACGGTGCAGGAAGATGGCAAACTGCTTCAGTACGCCAGGCTTCTTCTGGTCGGAAGGCGGGATGTCGCTGACGGCTGGAGCGGGCTGCTTCTCCCGGTCTTTCAGGTAGAGCTCGTGCCAGTCCTGTGGCGTCAGCTTACGCTCGTCGGACAGTTCACCATTGCTGTTCAGTGCCTTCTCGTCGATGATATTCAAGACGATTTCCGGGTTCACGTTGCCACACATCGGACAGGCGCTGGTCTCTGCGTCGGCATAATTGGCCGCCTCCTTGAAGTAGGTGATGGCATCGATGGGGTTGCCGTCGAAGACGGGATAGCCGCCTTTGTCGAGCAGCCACAGCCGGTCGAACAGCTTATAGACGTCGCTGGACGGCTGGTGGATGTTGACCACGATGAGCTTGCCCTTCAGGGTTTGTTCCTTCAGCAGGTTGATGACTTTCTCCGTATCTGCTGAGGAAAGGCCTGACGTGGGCTCGTCCAGGAAGAGGACGGCCGGTTCGCGAATCAGTTCAAGGGCGATGTTCAGGCGCTTGCGCTGACCACCGGAGATGTATTTGTTGATGGCAGAGCCGACCTTCAGGTCCTTGGCCGCATCGAGGCCCAAGTCCTTCAGCGTCTTCATGACACGACGGTCGATATCTGCTTCGGGCATGCCCTCAAAGCACAGCTTGGCCGTAAACCACAGGTTCTGATAGACGGTCAGCTCCTCGATGAGCAGGTCGTCCTGCGGTACAAAGCCTATCAGGTCCTTGGCCTTGGGTTCGCTAATGTCATGGCCATTGATGGTGATGCTGCCTTCCTGTGGCTTCAGGCTGCCGTTGAGCAGCGAGAGCAGGGTTGTCTTACCCGTGCCGGAGCCACCCATGATGGCCAGCAGTTCACCGTTATGGAGTGTGAAGCTCAGGTCGTGCATGCCGTTGTCGCTGTTGGGGAAGCGGAAGTTGATGTCGCGTCCGCAGAACTCGACAGCCTGCACCTCACCGTCAGAATGCTCGTAGCAGCTGATGATGGACGAATAGTAGACGGGTTTTCCGCTCTTGCCCTTCAAGACGCTGGACTGGATCCAGACCTGGAAAGCACCGGAGAGTACGGGGACATCGTTAATCAGGACGGTGTCGTTACCCATATAGGTGAACAGCAGCAGGCCTGTGATGGGGTCGAGCAGGGTCTTCAACTGGCCGTCGAAACCTTCCAGCTGGTGCAGTATGACACGTTCTGTGGGCTTGTTGCAGACAAAGTCCATGAAGTCGTTATACTGCGAGTCGGGAATGTTGAACTGCTCGGCCATCGTGCGGAACATGATGTCCGTATAGCCGTCGTCGTCCTTGCAGAACTCCAGCAGACGCAATAGCAGCAGGGCTTTCTCCGTGTTGCGGATGTCCGTCTGCAGGTTGGAACAGATGGCCGTGACGGTATCGATGGTATTCAGGTCGTCAGTCATCTCATAGGCCATCCGCATGTCGCTGTACAGGTCTATGTAGAGCTCGGTATTCCTGATGCCGAAATGATGACGCAAGTAATCAACGAGCATCTTCTTTGCCCGTTCCTCGTCTACCTGCTCTACCTTGCCGAATAGGGCAAACAGACTGATAAAACTTGATAATATGACGTCAGTCATTTCTTTTTAGACTTGCAAATTTATTAAAAAACTCAGACTATGGTCTTATAGAGGCCGTTAAAAATCATTAAAACACGTCAAACGAACTTCTTCCGGAGCGTTAAAACGTTCTTTCCGTCGATTCGCTCGTAGTTGATGCTGTCCATAATTTGCCTAACCAGATGGATGCCCAGTCCACCGATGGGGCGTTCTTCCGCTGACAGGGTCGTGTCCACTTCCTTCTCCGCTGTTGGGTCGAAGGGTGTGCCCCAGTCGCTGATGACGAACTTCAGTCGCTTATCGTTGGCCATGGCCTCTATGTTCACATTACCCGTTGTTCCTGATGGGTATGCATAGCTCATCACATTGACCACAGCCTCTTCCAAAGCCAGGTTGATACTCATGGTCGTACTCATGTCGAAGCCTACAATCTCGCAAACCTCTTCAACAAACTCTGCCAGTAACGGAATTTCTTCGATGTCGTTTGGCAGGGTGATACTGCGTTGCAACTTCATATCATTCTCTTGTGGTTTAGTGTATTGGATGGCTAACATGGTCAAGTCGTCGCTCTGTTCTGCGTTGCCAACGAATTGACGGACAGCACTAATCATCTCTTCTGTCAGTTGCTGAGGCTGGTGTGACGATGCCTTGGCCACCTCAATCATGCGTTCCTCCATGAACTGCTCGTGGACCATGTTCTCTGCCTCTGTCAGTCCATCGGTATACAGGAAGATACACGTGCCAATGTCGATGGTCGTCTCTTGCTGGTTGAATTTCCAGTCCGGCATCACACCCAGGGGCACATTGGCTGCACAGGGCAGCAGTCCGATGGTCTGGCCTATCAGCAGCGGCGCGTTATGGCCGGCATTGCTATAGCGCAGGCGACCTGTCGGTAAGTCGAGAACACCCAGGTACATCGTGACGAACATGTTCGAATCGTTGTTGTCGGCTATCGCATTATTGATGCCAAACATGATGCGGTCCGGTTGGGCCTCGCGGAAGCTGATGGTGCGGAACAGGGTACGAATGACGGCCATGACCAGTGATGCCGGCACACCCTTGCCGCTGACGTCGCCAATACAGAAGAACAGCTTCTCGTCGCGGATGTAGAAGTCGTAGAGATCGCCACCGACTTCCTTGGCCGGATGCTGTTGTCCGAAAATTTCAATGTCGTTACGATCGGGGAAGGGTGGGAATATCTTGGGCAGCATCGACATCTGTATGCCTCGTGCAATGTTCAGCTCACTCTCTATGCGTCCTTTCTCTTCGTTGGCCGACTTCGTCTCTTCAATCTGCTGAATGAGTGACTTCTGCATGGATTGGAAGGAGTTGTGCAGGCGCAGCATCTCGTCCTTGGTCTTGATGGTGGGCAGTTCTGCTGAGAGGTTACCTGATGCGATCTCGTCCACGGCATCCGCAAACTTGCGGATGGGCTTGGTGATGCGATTGATGGCGGAGCGGCAGAAGAGCGCTACAATCAAGAGACCGATGATGATGATGCCTATCAAGATACCGATAATGGCCCACACAAAGAGGTAGATGCCCCCCAAAGGTATGATGGTACATGTCAGCCAATCCGTATTCTCTATGCTGTCTGAGAAGAGGATCATGCTGTCACCGTTCGGGTCGGAGAAATGGATGATATTCTTCCCGTTGAGCAGACTGTCTGCTTTCGCCGGGCCTTCCCCTTGTTCCTTGAAGAAGTCGTAGATGGTCTTATGCCCCAGATAGTCCTTGTCCGGATGAGCGACAAAGGCTCCCTTGCGGGTGACGATAAACCTGTATTTCTCCTGCAATAGTTCATTGAAGAACTCATCGAACAACGTGCTGTCCACCTTCTGGGTTATCTCTGACAGCCAGTCCAAGGCGATGTCTGCAGTCTGTACGGCATAGATTTCCCCCTTGCTGTTAACAAGAGGTTGCGAGTAGGTGATCATCATCACCTCGCCGCCACCTTCATCCAGGTAAGGCTCTGACCATGTGGCCTTTCCCTGTTCGATGGGTTTCGTGTACCATTCCTGGTGGATATAGTCGTACTCCGGCGTATTCAGCTGCTTGGTATGAATGCCCTTGCTGTCACGGTGGGCGTATGGTGAGAACGGTATGCCCTTCTTGGGCTCATAATCCGGGTTGTAGGCCACAGCGGCACCCATGATGTTGGGATTCAGGGCCAGCAGATGCTCAACGGCGAAATACTCACGATTCTCCCGATAGATATTCTCCTCGACCTCTGGTACGTTGTTGGAGACGGCAACCTCTACGACCGAGAAGACGTTGTTGATTCTCTCGTCGTAAACGTTCATGGACTCCTTGGTGGAAAAGATGAGGAGGACATAGAACAGGCACCAGAGTATGGCACATACCAACGCCAAGAATAGTGTCATGACAATCGTCATGGTACCTACCACACGCCATGTCATTCTTTCTGCTATGGTACGCTCACGGTGGAATATCTTGGCCAGTTTCATGAGTTCTTAGTACAAATATCCGTGCAAAGATACGAAAAAAAGTGAAAAGTGAAAAGTGAAAAGTAAAAAAAATGCAGTTACAGCAAAAATATTCCCAATTCCTCATTCCTAATTCCTAATTTCTTTGTACCTTTGTAGGGAAAATAACAAGCAAAGCACGAGAAATGATGAAAAAATATTTCCAGTTGGTGTGTCTTTTAGGCATGCTGTGTTTACCTGTTCAGGCTGACGACCATACCCGGTTTATGGACTTACCCCTGTCGTTGTCGCCTGCAGAGATGATAGAGGAGCTGAGTCGCAAGGGGATGCAGCAGGAAGACAGCTTCAGCCTGTCGGGCCGTATCTCCGGACTTGATGTCTGGCTGAATCTGAACAGCAACCGTGACACGTCAGCTCTGAACTCGTTGATGCTGTCCACGAGGTACCAGCAAGGTCGGACACCTCGCGATGACTATAAGAAGATGATGAAATGGATGCGCCACCATTATGGTGCTCCTACGTGGGAGTCGACGGTCCGCGGGCATGCCTTTGCCCGTTGGTTCTTAGATTTTGACCGCGATATCGTGATGATTGCCACTGCCAAGTCGACGGTTGACATCTGGTTCTATGACAATCATGCGAAGCGGAACGTAGACTACTATAGCATCCTGAAGTACTGTGAGCGCAATCCTTCTGACGAGGTCCCTTATTATACAGCCCGCGAGTGTGTCACATGGCGCAGTACCAGTGTGCCTGCTGTCAGGAAACCTGCCGCTGCGAAAGGGAAAACGACGAAAAGAAAGGGTAAAGCTGTCAAGGCCACCAAGAGCCGCCAGCGTGCTAAGGCAAAAGGCCGTAAGGGGCGCAGGCGCTAGGTGAGAATGAGGCGGGCTTCGCCCTAGTTGAGAATTGAGAATTGAGAATTGAGAATTGAGAATGAGGCGGGCTTCGCCCTAGTTGAGAATTGAGAATTGAGAATTAAGGAATGTTGAATGAGAAATTAGGAATTAGGAATTAGGAATTAGAAATTAGGAATTAGAAATTAGGAATTAGAAATTAGGAATTAGGAATTAGAAATTATCAACTATCAATTATCAACTATCAATTATCAACTATCAATTATCAACTATCAACTAGGGCGAAGCCCGCCTCATTCAACGTTCCATCGGGAACAGACCGTACAGCTTGGCATCAATCATGTCCGTCACTTGCTTCAGATGCTCAGGATTGTCGCCAAACTTACAGGTGTCACCCTCTACGATGATGAGGTTTCCCTTGTAGGACGCTATCCATTCCTCATAGCGTTTCTCCAGTCCCTGCAGGTAGTCCAGTCGCATGGTCTGCTCGTACTCTCGTCCCCGTTTCTGGATTTGTGACACGAGGGTAGGGATGCTGGCCCGGATATATATCATGAGGTCGGGCAGTTTGACCAGCGACATCATGAGGTCGAACAAGTCGCGGTAGTTGTTGAAGTCGCGGTCAGACATCATGCCCTGTCCATGCAGGTTAGGGGCGAAGATGCAGGCATCCTCGAAGATGGTACGGTCCTGGATGATGGTCTCCTCCGACTTGCTGATCTCTACCACCTCCTTGAAGCGCTTGTTCAGGAAGTAGATCTGCAGATTAAACGACCAACGGGGCATATCGGCATAGAAATCAGCCAGATATGGGTTGTTGTCTACGGGTTCGAACCTTGGCGTCCAGCCGTAACGATGGGCTAAGAGCTTGGTCAGTGTGGTCTTGCCACTACCAATGTTTCCTGCTATTGCGATGTGCATATTCGTTTAGTGATTAGTGATCAGTGATTAGTGTATAGTGATTAGTGATCAGTGATTAGTGATTAGTGATTAGTGATTAGAGGTTAGAGAAGAGACCGAAGAGTTCGCTGTCGATGCGGTCGATAATCTTGGCCAGGTCCTTGGGCTGGTGCTGGAAGTCAAGCCCGTCCTTTTCAATGGTCATCACGCGCCCTTTGTACTTGTTGTATATGAAGTCGTCGTAGCGCTGATTGAGATTCTCCAGATATTCCAGTTTGATGGCCTGCTCGTATTCGCGTCCCCGTTTCTGGATGTTTCCTACCAGATGGGGTACTGACGCTTTCAGGTAAATCATCAGGTCCGGCTTGCGTACCACCGTCATCATCTGCTCGAACAGTTCCATGTAGGTCTCGAAGTCGCGTTCCGTGAGGTGGCCCATAGCCCTGTTGTTTTGCATGAACACATACACCCCCTCGTAGATGGTGCGGTCCTGGATGATGGTCTTCTCCGACTGCGAGATGTCGATGAGGTCCCGGAAGCGTTCTTTCAGGAAGTACACTTCCAGATTGAACGACCATCGGTGGATGTCGCGATAATAGTCCTCCAGATACGGGTTATGTTCCACAGCCTCGAAGCGAGCCTCCCAGCCATAGTGCTTGGCCAGTAGACTCGTGAGGGTGGATTTCCCGCTTCCGATATTTCCCGCGACAGCGATATACATATTCCGTTATTTCGTTATTTCGTTATTCTGTTACTCCGTCATTCCGTAGATCCGTCATTCCGTCTTACGACAGGAAGCCCAGCAGGGCACCTGCGGCCACCGCTGAACCGATGACGCCAGCCACGTTGGGTCCCATGGCATGCATCAGCAGGAAGTTGTGGCGGTCGTATTCCAGTCCGAGGTTGTTGGAGATACGTGCTGCCATAGGCACTGCTGACACACCGGCATTACCAATCAGCGGGTTCAGTTTCTTATCCTTGGGCAGGAACACATTCATCAGTTTGACGAAGCATACGCCGCTCATGGTGGCAATGATAAAGGCACCAGCACCGATGGCAAAGATGTAGATGGTGTTCATCGTCAGGAACTCAGAAGCCTGTGTCGAACAGCCCACGGTCAGACCTAACAGCATTACCACGATGTCGTTGAGTGCTGCACCAGCCGTCTTGGCCAGTCGGGTGGTCTTACCGCTCTCCTTCAGCAGGTTACCGAAGAACAGCATACCCAGCAGGGGCAGACCGGAAGGTACGATGAAGGTGGTGAGCAACAAGCCAACGATGGGGAACAGGATACGTTCGGTCTGGCTGACCTCACGGGCCGGCTTCATCTTGATGAGACGTTCCTTCTTGGTGGTGAGCAGTCGCATCAGAGGCGGCTGAATCAGTGGTACCAGAGCCATATACGAATAGGCACAGACCGCGATAGCACCCATCAGGTTAGGTGACAGCTTGCTGCTGAGGAAGATGGCAGTAGGACCGTCGGCACCACCAATGATGGCGATACCTGCTGCCTGGTTGGGTTCGAAGCCCAGGGCCAGTGCAAACATATAGGCTCCGAAGATGCCAAACTGCGCTGCTGCACCAATGAGCATGAGCTTCGGATTAGCCAGGAGCGCTGAGAAGTCCGTCATGGCACCAATGCCCAAGAAGATGAGTGGTGGATACCAGCCCTGTCGTACACCCTGGTAGAAGATGTTCAGCACAGAGTTGTCCTCATAGAGACCGATTTCCAGTCCTGCGTCAGCACGGAAAGGAATGTTACCTAATATGATGCCCAGTCCGATGGGTACGAGCAGCAGGGGTTCGAAGTCCTTCTTGATGGCGAGCCAGATGAAGAAGGCACCTACTGCTATCATGATGAGATTGCCTGCCGTGACGTTGGCAAAGCCCGTATACGTCAGGAACTCATTGAAGTTTTCTATGATAAAGTTTGTAAATCCCATAATCTTTTATTAATTCCGAATTCCGAATTCCGAATTTCTAATTTCTAATTTCTAATTCTTAATTCGTAATTATCCAATGGTCAGCATGACAGCCCCTTCCATGACCGTATCGCCTTGATTGACGAGAATCGATGTGACGGTACCTGCATTCTCAGCCTCGATATTGTTCTGCATCTTCATCGCCTCCAGTATGATGACGACGTCGCCAACAGCTACGGTATCACCAACCTTCACATTGATGGCATTGATGGTGCCAGGCAGCGGGGCCTTGACAGGGGTGCCGGCGCCTGCAGCTGCCGCAGGTTGTGCGGGTTGTGGTTTTGCTGCAGGCTGAGCGGGAGCCGCTGCTGCGGGTGCTGCAGGTGCTGCCGGTGCAGACGCAGACCGTTTGGTGGCGGCCAGTGCGGGATGCTTAGCGGCATTGATGGGTTTCTGCATCTCAATCTCGAATGGGATGCCGTTGACGTTTACTTTGGCAATCTTGCCTTCTACCTCAGCGATCTCTACTTCGTAGTCTACGCCTTGTACTTTATACTTATATGTTTTCATTTTATGTTCTGTTTAATTATTTAAATTTTGAATGAGAAATTAGGAATTCTCAATTCTCAATTCTCAATTCTCAATTCTCAATTCTTTAATGCAGTTCTGGGGTTGTCGGAATGGTTGGTGCATTATGCTTGGCGGGGATGAAGGCCTCGTGCAGATGTGTCATCTGACTGTATTCGTCATCCCAGTCCGTATCTTTCGGTTTAATGGTGATGACGCCGCTCTCCACGTCGTGAATGTCATCTTCATACTGGCGCAGGGCCAGGCCAATGACGGCCATGTAGACCTCTTTGTCGATACCCTTGGTGTTAAGACCTTCTTTCAGCAAGACACCGGTCTTGTGGCCAACCTCCATGGTCTTTTCCACCGTCTTGGTGATCGGCTTGATCGGCTGGTGGTGGGCCACCTTCTTGGCTGTGTCCATGTGGCGCATCAACATGCCAAAGAGGGTAAATGTAATCCACAAGAGAGCCAGGCAGAAGAACACGATGCCCATGGCCATCAAGGCCATACCGAAACCGTGCGGGTCCTCACGCTTGAATTTCTCTATTTTCGATTCGCTGACCACCGTCTGGTTTTGTATGCCTGGTGTCACACGGTCAGCACTCTTGACCTCCCAATCTGCTGCAGTACCGTTGTTGGCAATACGTGCAAACGACTGGTCTGCTCCTAATACGGGTACCGTGATGGAGTCGATCAACTGGGTTGCATTACCATTGTAGAGTGCAATCCATGTCGGTTTAGTGGCATCAACCTTGACAGAGAGATGCAGTGAGCCTTGAGCAGGTTGACTGCCGAGTTGTAGTACAATGAGCTGACGTCCCGTGAGGTTAGTGCGTTCGTCGCCGTTGGGAATCTGACTCATACGGCTGACGCGTTCTGGGACACTCATCTTCTTGTCCAATACGGAGCGGTCGGTGGTAATGTACATACCACGGATGTTGTACGTCGAGTGCGAGATATTGGCAATCTCCAACCAGGCGTTCCGGACTCCGTATTCGTCAATCAGGCTCGACTCGTTGTGCGTCATCACCTCGTTCAGCTTGATGCTGGCATCCATCTGGGCCAGCATGGGCTGTGAGGCGAAGGCGAGGAGAGAGCCTAACAGGAATGCGAATCTTTTCATTTGTCTGTTTATTGTTGTGTATTATTAATAAAGTTGTCAGTTGTGCTCGTTTGTCAGCCGCAGAAGAACAGCACGACGATCTGTGCCGTGAAGATGCGGAGGAACATCGAGAGCGGATATACCGTCGAGTAGCCCAGGGCCGGAGCCTCCTTCGAGCAGATGCTGTTAGAGTAGGCCAGGGCAGGGGGATCCGTATAGGTACCAGCTATCATGCCGGCAATGGTGAAGTAGTTGAAACGATACCTGATACGTGCAATAGGTCCTACTATC
>Ga0265298_10009396_pt1 | contig 11650 bp, 5 predicted proteins | sample AusTroGonzalo_MG_3_FD_193486 | JGI IMG/M metagenome (GOLD analysis project Ga0265298, IMG submission 193486) | Bovine rumen microbial communities from tropical cattle in Woodstock, Queensland, Australia - Gonzalo_01 | ecosystem: Host-associated > Mammals > Digestive system > Stomach > Rumen ...
ACAGCGGCCAGTATCCTTACGCCTATCCGAACGTGAACTGGTGGAACGAGGTTTACCGCAACCACGGTGACAACCATCAGGCCGAGTTCACCTTCATGGGCGGTAACCGCAACTTCCGCTATTTCGCTGCGGTCGATTACCTGAAGGAGGACTTCCTGTATAAGAAGGCCACCGCCGACGACCGCTATAACGCGAACCACTATGACAACCGCCTGGGCATCCGCGCCAATGTCGACGTGAACATCACCGAGTCCACGCTGATGAAGATCGACGTGAAGGCCCGCCTGGCGGAATTCAACAAGGGAAATTATTCCGGCCGTATTGAAAATACGCTGTATTACCTGCCTTCGGCGGCCTTCCCTGTGAAGCAGGCCGATGGCGCCTACGGCGGAACGTCTCAGTTCGGAGCCGTGAATCCGGTCGCCCAGATGCAGGAACTCGGTCAGAAGCAGTATTCCCAGACCAAGGTGTTGGCCGACATGCTGCTCCGCCAGGACCTCGGGATGTTCGTCGCGGGCCTCTCCGCCGACGTGAACGTCGCGTTCGACTACATCGGCCGCCTGTCCGAGGATGCCTCCAAGGAGTTCCAGTATTCGGAACTCGTCAGCACGGTGGCCGCGCAGGGGGACCAGAGCTATATCCTCTCTGAGCAGAAGTACTACGGCACGAACTCCAAGATCGTGGAATACAGCCACTGGTTCAGTAACCTGGAGATGAAGATGGAATTCCAGTCCCGGCTGAACTGGGTGCGGGATTTCGACGCGCATCACGTCGACGCGCATGCCGCGTATCGCCAGCGTTCCTGGATCCTCAGCGGCCAGAACAACTCCTCCAAGACCCAGGAAATTCTGGGCTCGGTGAGCTATAACTGGCAGAAGCGATTCTTTGCCGATGTGGTCGTGAACTACTCCGGTTCCGCCTACATGCCCAAGGGCAAGCGCTTCCACTGGTATCCGGCCGTGAGCCTTGCGTACATCGTCCTGGACGGCGATCCGTACCTGAAGGTGTATGGTTCCGCGGGTCTCAGCGGCTCCGATGGCGACCTGGAGCATGAACTCTGGCGCCAGAACTACGTGAGCGGCAACAGTTACTACTTCGGCGGCAACGGCGGCACAAGCTACAGCGGCCGTACCGAAGGCGATATGGCGGCCGTCACCCTGGCTCCCGAACTCTCCCGCAAGGCGACCTTCGGCATTGACCTGGGCCTGTTCCAGAAGCGTCTCATGATCAATGCGGAAGGCTTCATGGAAGACCGTTGCAACATCCTGATCTCCCCGTCCAACATCTCCGAGGTGATCGGTGTGGGCGTGAACGAGCAGAGCATCGGCGAGCAGACCTACAAGGGTGTCGATCTCTCCGTCGCGTGGAACGACAGGCACGGTGACTTCGACTACGGCCTGTACGCCAACGGCGGCTGGCTGTTCACGAAGGTCATCGACGACGGCCAGGCCTATCAGATGTACGACTACCTGTACCGCAAGGGCAACCCGGTGGGCCAGCGCTACGGTCTCGAGGTGATCGGCATCTTCCAGAGCCAGGTTGAAATCAACAACAGCCCGCAGCAGACCTTCGGCGCCGTCCGTCCCGGTGACCTCAAGTACCGTGACCAGAACGGCGACGGTGTCATCGACAAGCAGGACCGCGTGAAGATGTTCGGCAGCTCGACGCCGCTGCTCACCTTCGGTTTCGGCCTGCACGCCGGCTATAAGAACTTCAAGGTGTACGCGGACTTCCAGGGCGTGACGGGCGTCACCATCGACCTCCTGGATTCCCCGCTGTATCAGCCGCTGGTGTCCAATACGACCATCTCCCAGACCTTCCTGAACCGGGAAGTCACCTGGGCGCCGGGCCGCGAAGCCTATGCGACGATGCCCCGCCTGACTACGGTGGAGAACCCCAACAACTACCAGGCGAACTCGCTGTGGTACCGCGACGGTTCGTTCATCAAGCTGCGCAACGTGGGTATCTCCTATACCATCCCTAAGAAGGCGCTGAGACTCTGCGACGCCACGGTCTCCCTGACCGGGACGAATCTGTTCAGCCTCGACAACATCAAGTTCGCCGATCCCGAACAGCTGGGCGCCTACTATCCTTCCACGCGGGTCGTCTGGGCCGGCGTCAAGTTCAACTTCTAAACCGGGAAACGCCATGAAAAAGATTTTCAGCATTCTCTGTGTGGCCGTCCTCGCGGCCGGATGCAATTTCCTGGACTTCGACGAATCCTCCAGCGACTACAGCCGGGAGGACATGTACCTGACGTACAGCAATATCCAGAAGATGCTCACCAACATCTACGGATACATGCCGAACAAGGACATCGCCGACGTGGGCAGCGCCCTGCGCGACTGCGGTTCGGACGATGCCGAGTACGCCGATCCGGAGTCCGGCGTGCAGCGCTTCACCAACGGTAACTGGAGCGCCTTGAACACGGTGGACGACAAGTGGAGCTCGATGTACAGCGGCATCCGTTCCGCCAACGAGTTCCTCGAGTCGATCGAGACCGTGGACCTGTCCATGTACAAATACGACAACAAGTACCAGCGCTGGCTGGAGCACCTCGCGTACTATCCGTACCAGGCGAAGGTCCTGCGCGCTTACTTCTTCTTCGAGCTGGCCCGCCGGTACGGCGACATCCCGATGCCGCTGACCATGCTCACCGCCGAGGAAGCCAACGAGATCGAGAAGACTCCTTTCGACGAGGTGATCGACTTCATCGTGAGCGAGTGCACCGAGTCCGCCGCCAAGCTGCCCGACACCTATGTGGGCATGCTGGACGACGAAATCGGCCGCGTCACCCGGGGCTTCGCCCTGGCCGTGAAGGCGAAGGCGCTCCTGTACGCCGCCTCTCCGCTCCACAACCCCTCGGGCGACAAGTCCAAGTGGCAGAAGGCGGCCGCCGCGGCGAAGGAGCTGATGGACCTGGGCATCTATAAACTGGATCCCGCCGAGAAGGCTAACAACTACACCTCGCAGGAAGTGATCTTCGCGATCCTCCGTTCCGAGAGCCAGAGCTTCGAACGCTACAACTTCCCGGTGCGCTTCACCGAGGGCCAGCGGACGACGATGGCCGGAACCTATCCCACCCAGAACCTGGTGGATGCGTTCCAGACCCTGAACGGCTACGACATCACCCTCGGCGCGAACGGCTGGCAGACTTCCGATCCGGACTTCGACATCACCAAGCCGTATGAGGGCCGCGACCCGCGCTTCGCCCGCGCCGTCCTCGCCAACGGTATGGCTTTCAAGGGTTCCACGATCGAGACCTTCGTGGGCGGCAAGGACTACTCCGCCACCCGCAGTGATCTGGGTTCCCCGACCGGTTACTATCTCCGCCGCTACATCCAGGAAAGCACGAGCTTCACCCCGGAGAACACGGTGACCAACAAGCACCAGTGGATCGTTTACCGCTATGCGGAAACCCTCCTGACCTACGCCGAGGCCCTGAACGAGTACCTGGGCAGCCCGACCGCGACCGACGGAACCTTCTCCGTCAGCGCCATCGACGCCCTGAACCAGGTCCGGGCCAATGCCGGGATGCCGGCCGTCAACGCTACTTCCCAGAGCGCCTTCCGCGACGCCGTGCGCCGCGAGTGGCGCGTGGAGTTCGCCTTCGAAGACCACCGCTTCTGGGATGTGCGCCGCTGGGACATCGGCCAGGCGACGCAGGGCCAGATCGACGGTGTGGAGATCACCCGCAGCGGCGGGCAGTTCAGCTACAAGCGCATGACGGTCGAGAACCGCACTTGGTCCGCCCGCCAGAACCTGTACCCGATCCCGCAGAGCGAACTCTTCTGCAATCCTAACCTCAACCCCCAGAACACCGGCTGGTAGCAGTCGCTGACCATGGATAATAACAAAAGAGATATGAAAACGATAACCAGAATCTTTGCAAGCCTGTCCGTCCTCCTGCTCGCGGCTGCGTGCCAGCAGTTCGAGATCGACACGCAGATGACGCCCGAGCAGGAATACGCGAACCTGCGGCTGGTCTGCGACGCCGTGGACAGCTATTCGTTCGCAGCCACGAACGCGGACAAAGTCACCTTCAACGTGAGCGCCAACACGCCGTGGACCATCACGCGTTCCAGCGGCGCCGAGTGGTGCACCGTCACGCCTTCCTCCAGCAGCGTTTCCAGCCTGATTTCCGACGTCGTCGTGAGCGTGGCTGACAACGACAGCGGGGAAGACCGTTCCGCTACCCTCACCGTCAAGGGCGAGCGCATCAACAAGTATTACACGATCACGATCAACCAGGGCCGCAAGGGCCGGCTGTTCGTGACCCCGGTCGCCAAGGATTATGCGGCGACGGGCGGTCCCCTTTCCTTCACCATCAACACGAACAAGCCTTGGGCAGTCCGTTCCGACGTGTCCTGGCTCAAGTTCTCCCCGGAGAACGGCCAGCCCGATCCGGACGGCCGCACCATCACCGTCGTCGCCACGGCTGAGCCGAGCGACGTGATGGAGCGCGTCGCCACCGTGACGGTCACTGCCGGAGACGACGAAGAGACCTTCGACGTCACCCAGAAGGGTTCCTTCGAGATGACCGCCATCACGGGCGAGTTCCCGGGCGCCGGCGGTTCCCAGGCCCTGAAGCTGCGCACCGACCTTCCCTGGACGGTGAGCGCCGACAAGGACTGGATCACCTTCGACAAGGAGAGCGGCGAGGGCAGCAACGCCCAGACCGTCATCAACGTCACGGCGAAGCCCAATGACGACGCTGCCCGCAAGGCGGTCATCACCGTGACCGCGGGCGGCGAGTCCCACACCTTCGAGGTGATGCAGGCCGGATCGGCCTTCGCGATCATCCCGCCGGCGGACCCGACCATCGACAGAAAGGGCGGCGAACTCCTCATCGAGGTCGATGCCACCAAGTCCTGGGAGCCCAAGACCGAAGTCCCCGGTTTCTCCGTGGAAAAGGTCGATGACACCCATTTCAAGGTCGTTGCCGGGTACAACAACATCTTCGCCCCGCGCAAGGGCCAGGTGAGCATCATCGCCGCGAGCGGCGCCACCGACAGCATCGAGATCACTCAGGACACCAACTTCACCGTCCAGAACGGCGAGGTCCTCGAGGACGGTTCCGTGAAGCTCTCCGGCGACAAGGGCACCCGCGTCCAGTTCAAGGACGGCCTCCGCTGCATGACGCTCGTCCTGACCATGGGCGAGAAGAGCTTCGGCGATGGCGGTCAGCTCTGGGTCCAGGGCTCCATCGGCAGCGTGAACATCTACAACCAGCTTTCCTTGGACGGCAACACCCGTATCCGCACCGACGGCAACATGGCCGACGAGGCGGCCTCCAGCGCCTACAAGAGCACCAAGTACTCCATCACCAAGGACGAGCTGAACGCGATGAACACCTACGAGTACGGACTCAAGCCCAATGCCGAGGATCCGACCCAGCTGGACATGTGGTTCAAGGTCGATGGTACCGAAAAGATCAGCCACACCGGCGCCAACCCGTTCTACTACAACCCGGCCGAGGTGAACTACTACTTCGGATTCTACAGCGCAACCTCCGACGGCTCCTGGTATGTCGTCAAGAGCTGCGACCTCACCGTCAATGAAGAGGCTTATTAAACCGTCCGAACCATGAAAAAGATATTCATCCTCTTCTGCTGCGCCGCAGCCCTCGTCACGGGGCTGACCGGCTGCCAGCAGAAGGAAAAAGAGCCCGAGAAGATCGTGGATCTGCGCTATCGCGCGCAGGACTCCTACGACCTGCCGGCGACGGGGGCCAAGGCGTTCACCATCCTGGTGGCGTCCACGGACCCCTGGACCGTCAAGAGCGAGCATCCGGACTGGTGCATCATCAGCGAGGAGGAGGGTGACGCCTCCGACCCCGATGAAGTCCACGCAGGCAAGGCGGAGGCCACGGTCATCCGCGTGCAGTACTACGACAACACCTACCTGGATGATCGGGAGGACAAGATTACCATCAAGAGCGATTACTGGGTGGGCAAGGTGATTACCGTCCGCCAGAAGGGCAGCGCTTACCTGACCGTTTCCGAGGAAGACCTCGAGCAGGACGTGACCAAAGCCGGCGGTGACCACTACATCCACATCAAGTCCAACCAGGACTGGAGCGCCAAGGTCACCGACGGTGACTGGGTGACCGTCACCGAGGGTGCTACCGGCAACGGAACCGGTGTCGTCACGGTCAATGCCGCCGAGAACGTCTCCGAACTCCGCTATGCCGAGGTTACCGTGTACGACCGTCACGACGAGGCTGTCGCGCTCATCAAGTTCACCCAGGACGGCGTCCAGCTGGTGCCGCTCGCGGAGGAAATCCGCGCCGGTTACGACCAGCTTTCCGCCGAACTGGAAGTCCTGTCCAACGCCCAGTGGACCGTCACGAAGGAATCCGAGGCCGACGACTGGTTCCAGATTCTCACCCCGACCGGCGAGGGCGACGGCAAGATCCAGCTCTCCTTCACCCAGAATGACACCGACGGCCTCCGCAGCGCCGTCATCATCCTGAAGAACGTGGTTGCCCACGAGGACGACTACGCCGCCGTCAAGGAGATCAAGGTGAAGCAGGCCTACAAGATCACCCCGGTCCGTGTGATGTTCAATTCCGACGAGCTCGGTTCCTGGTCGTCCGACTGGACGAACGCGCCGACGTACAACAAGGACCTCGGCGGTACCTTGTTCAACGCCAAGGCCCGTCTGCACAACGGCAGCAAGCCGTTCGGTAACTACACCTTCCACTGGAGCAACATCACGCAGAATGCGGCATCCGAGTCGGGCGTCCGCGTCCGCCACTGGTTCTGCTTCGACGAGGGCTGCGAGCTCAAGGCCGACATCCGTCCGGCGGACGGCAAGGTCAGCTACGACTTCAATGCCGCGGGCGACGGCAACAAGCCCAGCGTCGACGGCTTCACGGCCCTGGATTTCACCCAGCCTGTGGAAATCACCTTCAAGTTCGATCCCAGCGGCGCCAACTTCTGCCACGTCACCTACCTGGTGAACGGCGTGGAAGCCGGCAGCTTCGACACTTCCGAGAGCCTGCTGCGCACCGTCACCTGGGGTACCGGCTTCAGCATTTACATCGGCGTGGACAACGAGAACTCCGGTTCCGCCGTCCTCGAGTGGTATGAATATACCGCACCGATGAACTGGGAGGATTGACGACTTAAATGAATGGAATCATGAAAAAGATCTATAACATCGCAATCCTTTGCGCGGTCCTTTTCCCGATCTTCTCCTGCCAGGAGAAGCCCGTGGATCCGGTGGATCCGATCCCCGTGGAACCCGAGCCCGAGACCCGTACGCTCACCTTCGTCCTTCCCGAGTTCACCCTCGGGGAGGGCGAGGAAGCGCCCGACGTCCTGAAAACCGCCTGGAAGGCCGGCGACCAGATCGTCGTCCACGGCGAATACGCCAAGAACCAGGTGACCGTCACCCTCGCCGCCGGAGACATCTCCGCAGACGGCAAGACGGCCACGGTCAAGGTGGACGGTCTCTATCCCTATCAGCGGGAGGACTGCTCCAGCACCCTGTATGCTTCCTATCCGGCAGCGCTGGTAAACAACCTCAAGCACTGCTTCTTCTACAGCCAGTTCACGACTTCCAACGCCCAGATCATGGCGGCGTGCAACAACGGTGACACTTTCCAGTTCCAGAATATCTGCGGCATCCTGGCGATGTCCGTGGACGGGGACTTCGGCGAGTACACCATGTCCACACCCAAGAAAGACGCGCTGGGATACGAGTTCCTGCAGGTGAAAATCACCGACAACGAGCAGAACTACAAGCAGTACGTGGGCAACCCCGTCATCCAGATGGACGGTACCGTCAATGGTTCCGAGATCCTGGTCTTCCTGCCGGAAGGCACCTCCTTACCGGCGGGCTTCGTCCTCAAGTTCAAGGAGGGTGACGACTACACCAAGATCTACAAGTACACGGAGCCGGTGGAAATCTCCCGCGGCGCCATCGTGAACATCGGCAACATCACCGACGAGATCCAGCACTACGACAACCCGTTCTCCAAGGACGTCAAGGACCTGGATACGGACGGCAACGCCAACTGCTACATCATCACCGAGGCCGGCAGCTACAAGTTCAAGGCGGTCTATGGCAACAATCCGAGCGGAAGTGACTACCTCAAGGACGTGGAAACGGCCGAAATCCTCTGGGAGACCTGGAACAATGCGGAAGAGGTCACGCCGAACAGCGTGCTCGCCGCCGCTTCCTTCGCCGAGGACTTCATCATCATCCGTACGCCCGAGACCCTGCATCCCGGCAACGCGCTGGTCGCCGCCAAGGACGCGAGTGGCAAGATCCTCTGGAGCTGGCATATCTGGGTTCCGGCGACGCAGATCGTGACCGCCAACTTCGGCGGCATCATGGGCGTGGACCTGATGGACCGCAACCTGGGCGCCCTCGTGGCCACCCAGGCGACCGATACCGAGGTCGACGTGACTTCCTATGGCATGATGTACCAGTGGGGCCGCAAGGACCCGTACACCGCCGCTGGAACCTTCAAGGGCAGCAGCCCGGCCACCTATGCCTTCGCCGAAGGCCGTTCCGAGGTCGTGGCCCCCGGCCAGATCACCCTCGAGGACGCCATCGCGGACCCGCTCCTGCTCGGCCACATCAACAACGGCGACTGGTGCCTGGTCAAGAACAACGAGTTCTGGGCCGATGCCGAGAAGACCATCTACGATCCGTGCCCTCCGGGCTACCGCGTGTCCAAGAAGAACACGGCCGTGCCGTTCTGGAGCACCGACCTTTCCGCCCAGGCGGGCTGGGGCGTGAACCTCACCGCCGGCTGGCTCAAGCTCGGTTCCCCGGACGCCTCCGTGTTCCCGATCGCCGGTTACCGCGACGACTATAGCGTCGGCGGCCTGTCCAAGGTGGGCGTCCGTACCCTGTACTGGACCTCCCAGGCATCCGACGACGCCAAGGGTCCCGGCGCCGACCTCCGTTCCGACAAGGCCTGGACGTTCGGCTCCGCGCCGAAGGCCCGTCTCGGCTCCGTCCGTTGCGTAGTAGAATAACTTGAAACTAATAACAAAAACAAACCCATATGAAAAAGTTTTTCACTCTCGTTGTGCTGGCGCTCCTGGCTGTGGGCTGCGCCAAGGAATATGACGACTCCGGCCTGAGAGAACTGATCGCCGGACTGGATGTGAGGATCAGCGAGCTGGAGACCTCGGTCTCGGCCCTGCAGTCCGCCATCGGCGACGGCAAGTTCGTCCGCAAGGTCGAAGAATACAAGGACCCGGATACGGGCCGTACCACCGGTATCACCGTCACTTACACCGACGGCAACATCGTGCACTTCAACATCGTCCCGACGGATCCCACCGCGGGCCCTGTCTTCTCCGTGATCCGCAACGGCGCGGGCGAGCTCGTCTGGGCCGTGGACGGCATCACCGTCAAGATGGACGGACAGGATGTTCCTGTGTATCAGACTCCTACCTTCTCCATCGATGAGGAAGGCAACCTGATCGTCGAGGTCGACGGCCAGAAGACCAACCTCGGACCGGTCAAGAGCGAAGGCGCCACCCTCCAGGACGGCATCTTCACGAACCTCGCCGTCACCGACGACGCGGTCGTCCTAACCCTCTCCGACGGTTCCACGGTGAACATCCCGTTCGCCGAGGCCTTCGTGCTGAACATCGAGACTGCCCAATACACCTTCGGCGCGCTCGAGCCCATCGAGATCCCCTACACCGTCTCCGCGAAGACCGGAAGCACCGTCGTTGGTGTCGCCGGCTACAGCCCCAAGGACTTCTCCGTGGAGGTGACGGCCGACAAGATCGTCGTGACCCCGCTCAGCATGAAGGCGGCAGCCGTCATGATGGCCTATGCCGATTCCAAGGTGGGTCTCGTCTCCGTGGTTAACCTCATCGTCGAGGCCGAAGGCTTCGAAATCACCGACACCCCGTACAGCACGGAGGTCGACTATCTCGCCCCGGGCGAGGATGCCGTGATCGTCGCCAACGCCGTTTCCAACATCGCTTTCGACGTCGTGCCTCAGGTGGACTGGATCCATGTCGCCAGCGTGAAGAGCACCGCCTACGCCATAACCCTCAAGCTCGATGACAACAAGACCGGCGCCATCCGCGAAGGTGTCGTGAACATCGTCAAGGCCGGTACCGAGAACGTGGTCCAGACCATCGTCATCGCCCAGGAGAACGCTCCGGAGGAAATCGGCCCGAAGGACCTCAGCCGGAAGGGCTCCGCGAACTGCTACATCGTCAAGGAAGCCGGCGAGTACAAGTTCAAGGCCGTCAAGGGTAACGGAGACGAGGCTGTCGCCGCCGCCAGCGCCGAACTCCTCTGGGAGACCTGGAACAACGTGGAGGAGGTCACCGCCAACAGCGTGATCGCCACCGTGGGCTTCGAGGACGGCTATGTCACCTTCTCGACGCCTGAGACGCTCAAGCCCGGCAACGCCGTCATCGCCGCCAAGGATGCCGCCGGCGCCATCCTCTGGAGCTGGCACATCTGGGTGCCCGCCACCGAGATCCAGACCGCCAACTACGGCATCTACGGCGCCGACATGATGGACCGCAACCTGGGCGCGCTCGTCGTCGCCACCGCCGATGACGCCATCACCGTCGAGTCCTATGGCCTGACCTACCAGTGGGGCCGCAAGGATCCGTTCGTGGGCGCCGGTGAGATGGGCAAGGACGGCAACGCCACCGTCGCCGGAGTCGCGCTTTCCGTCACTGACGGAGACGGCGCCGCCGATGAGTCCAAGATTTCCCTGGAACAGTCCATCCAGAACCCGACCCTGCTGGGTCACACCCAGAACAAGGGCTGGCTCGACGTCGTCGACAATACCCTCTGGCAGAACGACGTGAAGACCATCTACGACCCGTGCCCTCCGGGATACCGGGTGCCCGCCCGCGACAAGGAGACGCTGTTCCATAGCGGCGACCTGTCCACCGCGCCCAACTGGGCCGAAGGCAACAACTGGTTCACCCTCGGTGACCCCGTGGCTGTGTTCCCGTTCGCCGGTTACCGCGATGACTACAGCGTGAAGAAGGTCTGCCACGCGTACGACCGTGCCGTGTACTGGACCGCCTACGCTTCCGCTGAGGACGGCGGTACCGCCTACTATGTCAATGTCCGCAAGGGCTCCGCGCACAAGCTTACCGAGTGCGGCAAGTCCCGCGCCGGTTCCGTCCGCTGCGTCGTCGAGGAATAATCGTCCGATATCATGAAAATGACATCTCACATATTGATCCTTTCACTCCTGGGCCTTTTCCTGGCCCAGGGGTGCACGGACGACCGTATGGGGATGGCCGTTCCGAATCCTGACAACAAGCCGTCTTCCGGGGAGATTCCCAACGGGGATCCCTTCAACCCGGATACCCCGCCGCCTCCGGGCCCGGGGGATGACTCCGATCCCTGGTCCCAGAACCCCGAGCGCCTCGCGCGCATCGGTCAGACGCCCATCATCGAGATCTACTACACCGAGTACACCAAGGAAAACTTGTTCCCCTCCCTGGAGGAAGTGCGCAACTTCACCCATATCAACGTGGGCCACGTGCGCTTCGTGGACAAGGACAACGGTGTAGGCATCGAGATCGACGCCAAGACCATTCCGCTGGTGCAGAAGTTCGTCGCCTACAAGGCGGACTACCCGGAGCTGAAGGTCAAGCTGCAGATGGGCGGCTGGGGCAAGAATGCCGACGGT
>Ga0265298_10009397_pt1 | contig 11650 bp, 6 predicted proteins | sample AusTroGonzalo_MG_3_FD_193486 | JGI IMG/M metagenome (GOLD analysis project Ga0265298, IMG submission 193486) | Bovine rumen microbial communities from tropical cattle in Woodstock, Queensland, Australia - Gonzalo_01 | ecosystem: Host-associated > Mammals > Digestive system > Stomach > Rumen ...
TGGGTCAGCGGGACCTATCATAACATCTACTCTGTGGCGAATTGTATGGTAGAACTTGGTTACAAAATATTGAATATTATTGTGTGGAACAAGCCAGATGCACCATTAACCCTATCTGATTACCATTTCAATTTCTCTGCCGAGTATATTATTTGGGCAAGGAAGTCAAAAGACAAGCGACATTACTTCAACAATGAGTTGATGACTTTTGTTAATGGCGGTAAAAGGATGTCTGATGTTTGGAACATCCCAACAACTGGTTTGTGGGAAAAAACTTGTGGCAAACATCCCACACAGAAACCACTCCGACTTCTCTATAGGATAATCCTTGCCTCAACAGAAGAAGATGATTTAATTCTTGATCCGTTTGCCGGGAGTTGCACCACAGGCATTGCTGCCAATCTTCTAAATCGGAGATTCGTTGGATTTGATCAGAGTGAAGAGTTCTTGAATTTAGGAGTAGCAAGAAGAAAAGAGATAGAAGATGCAAGCAATGCGACTAAGTTGCTGAGAAAAATGTCAGAAAACCCTAATGATGTTATGGTTATGATAAACCATGCGCGAAAGGATTTGAAAGACAAAATGATAGAGACTGGTATATGCTACCTCAGGGCCGGTGATTCTAAAGGATCATTATGTGTAACCCCAGGTTTTGAACGGATGCAATACGTTTTGCTTCATACAGCAGGCGATGAGGTAAAAATGTTTCGACTTAAATCAAAAGGTCAATTCCAGATTTGGACAAAAGAAACTCTTGAAGCACATGGATTTCATCCAGAACATGCTCCCTATTATGTCGTTCTTCTGTTTGACAATACCCGGGAGATTCCATTAGGCAAAAAGATAAATGTCAAGGAGCGGCTAAATACGTATCGTGCAAGAATCCGTCCACTGAGTGATTTTATAGGCATTAAATAAAATATCAACGTTATGTATCATAGTTATTTTGGAAAACTGGGTGACACGGGGACAGGTACTTGTCACGAAATAGCGAATTGAATATGTAACATCTCCGAGTCTTCCATACTATAATATAGAAGGCTGATAGCAGATAGTATTACGGATTTATGGACTTCTTCCAAAGTGCAAAAATTGCACTTTGGAAGAGGTTACGGTGCCTGAAAGGGATTATCCGAAGTCCCAAGCCATAACGTAGTGGTCGAAACGGATGCCCTCGGTGCTGCCGTAGTTGGCGATAATCTTCATGATTGCGTCTTGCTGCTCTGGCGAGAGCATGTTCTCGCCATGATGATAGCGGTAGTAAGGGCCACAGCCGTGACTGAAGAATGAGCGGACGCTTTGGCGGGCCTCGGCCTTGTCTCGCTGTGGGACGTTATGGTAGAGCTTCGTAAAGCCCCATGCTTTCTGCACTAGTTTAGCTTCATTGAAACGCTGGCATTGGCCATTCTTCCATGCGTCTGGATAGATGGCTGGACCGCCAAGTTGGTTTTCAGGCTTCAACAGGTAAGCCTGAAAGTGCAGGCACTTGTCGCGCAGCTGACATCCTTCGTTGAAACAAAGCGCATACCCATGAGGTATATTTTTAGATTCTAATAGTTTTTCCATAAGACCTAACATTGATAAATTGTAATAAATTGATTTTAAAATGGATAGGTGCGCAGGAGGTGCCCGTCACACCTAACATAGAGGTAACATAGAGGTAACACAGACCTAACATCAGAGTTCTACGCAGCTTTTAGTGGAATGACTTTGTAGAAGGGCACGTTGCTGTGGTCTGCCGACTCATAACCGAGCGAAGTCATAGCCTGTCCCACACGGACTTTGTTGCCGTGATTGATATCGACAGAAGGATACTGATGCTGGATGTGGCTCAGCAGCATCTTCGAGTTCATCAACTTGGCGGCCTCACCCTCCTTGGGTTTGCGGAAACAGGCTTCTACCATCTCCGCAATGTCCTTCTGCACGAGATAGTTCTGATTCAACTGCTGAATACGGGCCACCTCGTCATTTGAGAACCAATAGGGTGTCTTTGCCACCGTCAACTCATACTTTGCCTGCGCATAGAACTGCCCATAGTCAATCTCACCTGAGTTGTCGATATACTGCCCATCGGGAATCTGCAGACAGATATAACGACGTGAACCTGTGGGATCCGTTAGCGGATGCGGATTGTTCGTTGTTGCCACAAACGAGGCAAAACGAGGGCGGTCTTCTTGAGCACAACCATAGATGGGTCGTCCGTTCACCTTACTCTTTGAGAGTGTCTGCTTCAAGGCAGAGTGCTGAGAGGGACGAATGGCATCCAACTCGTCAAGGTTTACCAAGAGATTGTTCGTCAAGGCCATCTCCTTATCGAACTTATTCGACAGGTTCAGGTGGTCAAGGTAATACTGGCGCAATTCCGTTGGCAGCAGACGGTGGAAAAAGGTAGTTTTGCCACAACCCTGAGATCCAATCAGCGTGGGTACACATTCATTACCATGAAGGGTGTCCATCTGGAGCCAGTGGGCCACAGCCGACAATAGCCACGTAGCCAGATAACCCTGTTGCTCAGAGGTGATACCAGGCAGACGACTGAACATCTGGCCGATGTGGTTTTTGCCGTCCCACGCAGGCAATTGGTCCAGGTAGTCGCCGATAGGATTATGTACGGGTACATCCTCAGAATGTACGAACTCCACGATCTCCGTCTTCGGACTGCCTTTTTCACACACTTGTTCCTTCTTAGCCCTGCGGATAATACTATTAAGCGCCTCTTGGGTCAATGGGCGCCAATCGAGAGAAGAGTCTGATGTCCCATTGCCAGCCTCATCAGGCAGCACGTCCTTGTCAGACTTTGTTGCAAACTCTACCTTCCCGTTCAATACATTGCGACGGAAACAGTAATTTTCATTGAGAAACAGCTCGACTGCGAGCGTGGTCTCGAGGGTAGCATTCATAGCACACCCTGTAATGGATGGTTTTTGTTCCATAGATAAATAGATTAAAAAGTTTAACTTATTCCTTAATGCCTATTCCTTGCTGTTTTGTGCTTTTCACAGCATTGTTCTTAGACTCTGCAAAATTACAAAAAAATATCGTGATTTCCAAATATTTTCTGTAAAATTCTGCGAAAATCTGCAATTGTTAAAACGAAATTGATGTTAGGTGTTACGTTAGGTCTATGTTACCTCTATGTTAGGTCTTCTGTTACCTCTTGAGACCTATATAATCTCTCAAAACACCTTTATACTGGCTCTTTTTCTGAAAACGATGTTAGGTCTTGCAATAAGTGCCACTTATTTCTTAATAAGGTGCCTTTAATTTTTAATACTCGGTCTTTATCGTTCATTACTCGTTCCTTATTAGACGACAATCGAAAGGCAAGCTACCAGATTATTCCCACCTTGGGAACAAAACATTCCCAGCCTGGGAATAAAATGTTCCCACTCTGGGAATAAATAGCCCGTCGTAACTGCGCTGTTGCTTACATTCAGGCTGGGATTTCATCACATTGCGATGTTTTTCCTGCCTGATTTCTTGTATAATTCATTTTTATTTCGTACTTTTGCCAACAAGTATCGCCGATACGTCGTTAAAACGGCGCTGGCCCACGAGGCCAGAATCCCTGAGTGCAGGGTGGTGGTGCGACTTTAGCGGAACAAATAATAGCATCAGCTATTTATTCAGCATGTCTTGAAACCTCGGAAATTTCAAGTAAGTACTGCTCGAATAAGTCAGCGGATGCCTACGCGATAGCGTGGGCATGACTTATATCTTAGCAGTACAGGTACATTCCGAGGACCTCAAGACATGAGAGAAGAGTCAAGTCTGCGCTTCTTTTGTATCCTGAGGTCTCTTTCGAATTACCTGTAAACAAGCCTGAAGATATAGTCTGTTGCTTCTAAAACAATTATAACGAATAAAGTATCAACTTAAGATGTAAAACTATATCAACTGGTATAGAAGACGTTGTAAGCAGATAATACATAATAACAGCTAAAAGCAAAACTATATGACAAAGGAAATTGATCCCAAACTAAAACTGATAAGCGATTATCTCAAAATCGGTATTGATGAGATGTTTGTAATTCCAGAATACCAGCGTGGCTATTCATGGACTGCATTGGAGTGTGATAAACTTTGGCAAGATATTGAGACCTTTATGGCCTCAGGTGAGGTGAATGATAATGGTCAGAAAGAGCCATATTTCTTTGGAACCATCATTGCCGACTGTTCAGAACAAAACAAGATTAGCTTAATTGATGGTCAGCAACGCACTACGACATTCATACTTCTTCTGAAGGCTCTATTAATCAGACTACAGGAAATTCTTGCTGAAATCAAATCTGATGAAGACAATGAAACGCTCATAGATGGTCTGAAGGATAGGCGTAACAAGATTATCGATATTCTCTACAAGAAGAATGCAGATAACAGACGTGAAATCCTGAAGAACTGGGATGCAGCAAAAGGCATCTCTATTCTGGAAAACAGGTCAATAAATGAGCTGAGAGTGTTTAAGCATGAACTCCAAGTAATTCTTGAAGCCAAAGATTTTGAGGAAGCTGAATGTAACTGCTATAAGATTCCAAGAAGAAAGTATGACAACAAGTATACTAATTTCTTCAAGAACTTCAAGTACTTCCATGACCAGCTTGCTAATTATAAAGAGAGTAAGGTCAACTCTTTTGCAAAAGCCGTACTCTTTGAATGTCATATTATTGAGATAAGAAGCTGGAACACAGACCAGGCAATTACAATGTTCAACTCCTTGAACTCCACAGGTATGCCTTTATCAGATTCAGATATTATTTCCGCCCAGATGTATTCCAACGCAGGAGATAACAAGACACCATTCATGGCAAAATGGGAAAACATTACAAAGATAGCAAATAGCCTCAGTTCAAGAAAAATCATTAACATAGATTCTGTCTTGCAGCAATATATGTATATTTGGCGAGCAGACAACAGGGTATACATGATTGATGGAAACCTGCCTGATGTTACTACTCCAGGACTGAGACGCTTCTACACCAGCGACGTGAAATCAAAGAATCTGCTGAGAAATCCTATTGAGCTTTGTGACAATTTTGAGAAGATTGTAAGGATATGGGATAGGATAAAGGACTATCCCTTTGTGAAGCTCTTGTTGAAATTCAATGAGAATATCAAGATATATCTGATTTCCTACCTATTTAGATATGACGAATCTGACATCTCTGAAGAAGTCGTTCATGAAGTGGGTGAAAGCCTCTTAAAACTATTCACTATTCTGGAACTAGTTGATGCAGGATTCTCCAGTTCTAAGTTTAAGACGTTCTTATTTGGTGAGGCCACAAAACTTGTTGATAAGAATATCCCCATAGAGGAAATCAAGAAGGACATAAGTGAGCATATTTCCAAAAACTGGGAGAAATATTACATTGAGGGGCAGATACTGGAATATGAAAAGAATATCCTTGTTTATCTGAATGAATATCTTTATGCCAAGTCGCATGAGTATAATTTTATGCTTGCTGAAACTCTCAACATTGAACATATCATGCCCGCAAGTGGTCATAACTATGAGACAATCAGGCAGGATGCAGGTATAGAGAGCAAAGAGGAATTCCAAAGCATAGTCAACAAATTAGGAAACAAGATTCTGCTGGAAGAAGATATCAACAAATCCATCAGTAATGAATGGTTTAAGACAAAGAAGCAAAAATCCATTAACGACAAGGCTGGTTATAAAGATAGCAAATATCCTATAGCCCGAGCCCTCACCAATTATCCTAAGGATACTTGGACAAAGAAGGATATAGAGACAGTAACGGTTAAGATAGCTGAGCGAATATCAAAGTTTATTTTTGAATAATCGTTTGAATAGAAAGATGAAGACAGATTGCCTAAATCAATATATCAACGAACTGAACAAGCAATATAAGACGGGTATTGCTCGTGAGCATTCCTATCGCCCTGCGCTGAAAGACTTGTTGCAGAGCCTACTTCCTAAGATGGTGGTGACAAACGAACCTGCCCATTTCGAGTGTGGTGCGCCTGACTACATCATTCAAAGAGAGAAAGACCACCTGCCAGTATTCTTTGTGGAGGCAAAGGACGTGAATGACAACGACCTGGACGGACGCAACAAGAACAACCACAAGGAACAGTTCGACCGTTACAAGCAGGCACTCGACTACATCATCTTTACCGACTATCTGGACTTCCACCTATATGAGCATGGCGAGTTCGTGGATAGCGTGCGGATAGCAGAGACGAAGGGGGATAAGATTGTTGGCATAGCTGAGGCAGAAGATAAGTTCGTCGCTATGATTCAGCACCTGGGCTCTTCGGCCATCCAGCGCATTACATCTGCACCTCGTTTGGCAAAGTTGATGGCAGGCAAGGCCCGCCTATTAGCTAATATTATCGAAACGGCCATGAACGACGAGACGCACAGTTATGAGAACGACAATCTGCGAGGGCAGTATAATGCGTTTAAGGATGTGCTTATTCAAGAGCTGAAACCTGAGGATTTCGCCGACATCTATGCCCAGACCATTGCCTACGGTATGTTTGCCGCTCGCTTGCATGATGATACACCTGAGGATTTCAGCCGTGAGGAAGCTGCACGTCTTATTCCAAAGACCAATCCGTTCCTACGTCAGATATTCAACAATTTGGCAGGCAATGACCTTGATGAACGCATAGCATGGGTAGTAGATGACTTGGTGACAGTGTTCCAGGCCACTAACCTGCAAACGCTCATGGCCAATTATAGCAGAGACAAGTTGCACCATGATCCCATGATTCATTTCTACGAGGACTTCCTGTCTGAATACAATCCAAAGCTGCGAAAGTCAAAAGGTGTATGGTACACGCCTCAACCAGTCGTTGGTTTCATCGTTAGGGCTGTGGACGAAATACTTCAAAAAGAGTTTGGGCTACCAGAGGGTTTAGCAGACTACTCAATGATAGAACGCGAGGTGGCTGTGGAGCAAAGCCGCGACAAACGAACTGTTGATGGCATGAAGCATGAGAAACGCAAGTTCCATCGTGTACAAATACTTGACCCTGCTAGTGGTACCGGTACTTTCCTTGCAGAAGTAGTCAATCAGATTTACGACCGTTATCGCGACAATCAAGGCATTTGGCAGCAGTATGTTGAGCAGCATCTGTTGCCTCGTCTGAATGGCTTCGAGATTCTGATGGCCTCTTATGCTGTAGCCCACATTAAACTTGATATGCTCCTTAGCGAAACGGGCTATCAGCACCAGACAGACAAACGTCTGCATGTCTATCTGACCAACTCGCTCGAAGAGAGCAATAATGAGCCTCGTACCCTTTTTGCCCAATGGCTGAGCCGTGAGGCAACGGAGGCAAACGTCATTAAGCGCGACTATCCTGTAATGGTAATGATTGGCAATCCGCCGTATAGTGTTTCAAGTCAGAATAAAGGTGAATGGATAACTAGTCTCATTGCTGATTATAAAAAGAATCTGAATGAGAGGAAACTGAACCTAGACGATGATTATATTAAATTTATTCGTTTAGGACAGCATTACGTCGAGAAGAATGGTTCTGGAGTATTGGCATATATAAGCAACAATAGTTTTCTTGATGGTATTACCCATCGTCAAATGCGTCATTCTTTGATGGAGGCTTTTGATGATATATATATCTTAGACCTGCATGGAAATAGTCGTAAACAAGAAGTAGCACCAGACGGCAGCAAAGACGAGAACGTTTTCGATATTATGCAAGGGGTTAGTATAAACATCTTCGTAAAAACAGGACGTAAGAATAAGGGAGAGCTGGCAAATATCCATCATCAGGATTTGTATGGTACACGAGACTATAAATACTCTGTTCTCAATGACGTTACATTGTCAACGATATCATGGAAGGAGCTGACACCTACAGAACCTTATTGTTTCTTTGTTCCCAAAGATTTCTCAGTACAAGATGAATATGAAAGAGGGTTTAAGGTTGACGAACTTATGAAGGTCAATGTTTCTGGTTTCCAAACAAAAAGAGACCATTTGACTATTCATTATACAAAGGATTCGTTAAATCAGGTATTACGAGATTTTGAGAATTATGAACCTGAAACGCTTAAACAAAAGTATGAAGTCAGTGATAGCCGTGACTGGACTGTAGCATCAGCAAAAGAAGATGTATGTAGTCATCGTGGCTCTGTTGTTCCTGTTCTATATCGTTTGTTTGATGTTAGATATTCTTATTTCTCAAAAAAGACGAAAGGCTTTATGGCTTATCCAAGGTTTGATTTGATGGATAATTTTCTAAAGCAAAATGTTGGACTTTGTCTTGTTCGAATAAATAGAGATTTTGCATCAACATATTTTGTTACGCAGTTAGTGACAGATCAAACTTTGCTTTCACCTAAGGATAACGATTACGTCTTCCCACTCTATCTCTACCAAGAAAACATGGGCAAGGAAGAGCGTATTCCTAACCTGAATCCACAGATAGTTAAGCAAATCGAGAAGGCTTTAGGACAGGAAGTAGAGCCTCAAGCCCTCTTCGACAATATCTATGCCGTGCTGCATAGCCCCAGCTATCGCGAACGCTACAAGGAATTCCTGAAGATTGACTTCCCACGCATCCCATATCCAACGGACTGGGAGAAGTTCCAGGACTTGGCAGAAAAGGGTGAAGAACTGCGGCAACTGCACTTGATGGAAGACCTGCCTAATTCAACAGGCGTATCATTCCCACAGGCTGGCACCCTGCAAGTAGATTGCTATCGCTGGCAGGATAATCGTGTCTATATCAATAGCGAACAATACTTCGAAGGTGTGCCAGAATCAGCTTGGAACTTCTATATTGGCGGTTACCAGCCCGCTCAGAAATGGCTCAAAGACCGCAAAGGAAGGACTCTGAGTTTCGAGGATGTGAAGCACTATCAGCGCATTATCTACGTGCTTCAGCAGACGGAACGAATTATGCTGAAGATTGATTCTATCGGTATTTAACTAATAATCAGTAGCTCTATGAAGAAAAGGTATGAATCAATAGAGAAACCAGACAAGTGCCCTAAATGTGGGGCGCCTGTGTATCGTATACAATATGGATTACCAGCGATGTCTGAAGAAGAGTATTTCAATACTTATCATGAGCACGTCATCTATGGTGGCTGCTGTATTTCCGAGGACGATCCTGAATGGGCATGCAGCAAATGCGGGGCGGAGATATTCAACGCAACACATATTCCATATTCAAAGAAAATTGCCTATGCTAAGTTAGATGCTATGCTGAGCGAGGCGGATAAGAAAGAAATGATTAAGGGTGATTCCTGTGAATATCATTTCACTCTGGGGATGTGGATTCGGAATAACTGGATATATGAACAGGATGAGGAGTATGTAAAGCTCTTGGCGGAAATGTTTGGTGATGATTCTCCATTCTTTGAACCAGACAATCTATCTGACAGTATAATCAAGTCATACCAACGACATCTGAGAGGAATGAAGAAAAAGATGCAGGGCTAATAAAATGTTAGATGTAAGCAAATTGATAGAAGATAATATAGAATAATCGGGCTGACTATTTGGTTGGTCCGATTTTTATCTTAAATTTGCACTCAATATGGAACAGATAGAAAGAATCAAGCAGATGGAACTGCGGATGGAACGGGCGGCAAAGGCCGTGATGGAACTATCGGCAGCGTTGGAGAATTATGAGGCTGTACAAGAGGATATTGCAGCACTCGAACAGTATTACGGCAGCGAGGCGTGGAAGCAGGACTATGCTGACGATGAGGCAGGACTTTTGCCTGCCGATTTGAAGCGTGGGGTACTTTCTGAGGACGGCATCTGGAACCTGCTCTCGGATGCTAGTGAATTAAATAAAAGAATAGAAAGACTGTGACTGGTCGTGACGCTCGTTGGGCAGGTGGACGTTGCGAACGTTATCCTGGGCACCATAAAAACCATAGATGCGTTGCAGATAGGGGAACTCTGGCGATTTCGATATAATTATGAGGGTTTCATTGTTATTCGATGACATGCTGATGATGGACGATGGTGCCGTCGTTGCTGACGCCTTCCAGCGTCACCAAGTAACGCTTGGAGATGTCAGAGGCGTAGAACTTCACACTCGCTTTGCCATTGGCATCCGTCTTGACCTTTGGATTCCAATAGAGCGTGGTGCGATGGTCAGGGCGCGTTTTCTGGCTCTTGTCCGTGTATTGCGGAGAATAAAAATCTACGTTTGGCTTCCATCCCTGTTGGTGGACGGTGGCCATACTGAGTGGCTTGCCCCTGCGCCCGGTATAGCCAGGCTTCAGGTATACTGCCAACACACCCTTCGTAGGACCGTCCCAACGATAGGCCAACAAGCGGGGGTCGTTATGCTTGAAATACTCAATCGACTTGAGGTTGGCTGGTTCGAGGAACATGAGTTCTTCGGCATTGCTCTCCACGTCGTCAATATAGATGAGGGGACCTATGCCCGCCAATGTCCAAGAACTGATTTTATAGCTATTGTCATCATCGCGCCCCACTTTCAGCCCCAACGTATTCAGCAGGATTTCCATGCTGTTGAAGTTGTTCAGTCGAGGATTGTCGTCATAGAGTGCCTTGAAGGGTGCTATCTTCAGACGGTTTTCCATACGCTGGCGCTTCTTCTCCTTGACCACCTCGGGCAGTTCTATCTCACGATCTACGCTGCCATACATCACTTGTTCCTTAGCTTGTCTGACGAAAAACTCAGGAACGTTGAACGTTGAACGTTGAACGTTGATCGTTGGATGCATAGTGGGGAAAGTCATAGGATCAATGTTCAACTGCACAAGACGGGTACTGCCTGTTTTCCTCATTCCTTCAAGGACATACGTGGTGCCATCAGGGAAGTCGAGACCATTGATAGTGAATCGAGTACTGTCGCCCAGTTCGAAAGTTTCACGAATACCTGTATTGGGATGGATGAGCATCAGTTTAGGACGCTTTACTTTCTTAAAAATAGTACTATTGATAGAACCTGAGATGGTCTGCGAAGTCTGGAAACTGTAGTCGATACGGGGATACGTTCCACTGAGCATATTGGCCAGGGAATAGTCTGCAGATTGTTGATTCAGATACTTGTCAATAGTAGGTTGTATCGTATCGGGGTTCACGACGTCATAGTCAGTGACGGATAGCGAGAAGCTGCCATGAAGGGGTGTGCCGTCAGCTTCGGCAAGACAGATATCCAGTTCCATCGGGTCGTTATCACTTTGTGCCTTGCCGCTGATAGCGACTTGCGGTTTATCGCCTTCGATGAATGTCTGACTCTCGGCAATGATATCGCCCGTCTCTCGATGGACCATCGCGACGCTAAGGCTTCCAGAGCGCAGTGTCTGACTGTCGATACACAACACTTTGCCTGGTGTATAATCAGCAACGATGAGATTACCGCTACCGTAGAGCACACAAGAGAGGGGCTCGTCAATGGGTTTGTTCAATTGGATAAACAATTGCCCTTTTCTTTGTCCTAACTCCAGTGCAGAGTCCGACAGCTTCGGACTGGAAGTCTGACGGCTTCGGACTGGGAGGCCGACGGTTTCGGACTGAGAACCTGACGGGGATGTATTTCCAACCACCAGTAATTGCTTGTAGTAGAATCGCTCGGCAGGGAAGTTGCGCATCCATTGTGTATAGGCTGCTAAGGTGTAGCAACCACCTTTCAATTCACGAGACAAGACAAGCGCATTTGCAAAGATGCC
>Ga0265298_10009398_pt1 | contig 11649 bp, 5 predicted proteins | sample AusTroGonzalo_MG_3_FD_193486 | JGI IMG/M metagenome (GOLD analysis project Ga0265298, IMG submission 193486) | Bovine rumen microbial communities from tropical cattle in Woodstock, Queensland, Australia - Gonzalo_01 | ecosystem: Host-associated > Mammals > Digestive system > Stomach > Rumen ...
GGAAGTCAAGGAACCAGAAATGACCGAAGAAGAGGTCAAGAAGGAACTTGCAAACTTCCCGCTCTTCAGTCAGGAAAAGTGGGGCCTCATGATTTACGACGAAGTCCACTTGCTCCCGGCTCCGGTTTTCCGCCTCAGTACAGAAATGCAGGCCACGCGCCGCTTGGGCCTTACGGCAACGCTCGTCCGTGAAGACCACAAGGAAACCGAAGTGTTCAGCTTGATCGGACCGAAAAAGTTCGACATTCCTTGGCGCATCTTGGAAGCCCAGGGCTGGATTGCAACAGCGGACTGTAACGAAATCCGCATCCCGATGGATCCGGAACTCAAGATGAAGTACGCCCTTGCTCCGGTGCGCGACAAGATCACGCTCGCGAGCACGAACCCCGAAAAGACGGACATCGTCGAACGCTTGCTCAAGTACTTCAGCAAGCCGGATGACCGCGTGCTTATCATCGGCCAGTACATTGACCAGCTCGAAGCGCTCTCCGAAGACTTGCAGATTCCGCTGATTACCGGCAAGACGCCGAACAAGGAGCGCGAAAAGCTTTATGGCGCATTCCGTTCGGGTGCCCAGAAGAACCTCATGGTCTCGAAGGTCGGTAACTTTGCCATCGACTTGCCGGACGCCAATGTGCTTATCCAGATTTCGGGTACGTTCGGTAGCCGCCAGGAAGAAGCTCAGCGCCTCGGCCGTGTTTTGCGTCCGAAGAGCGACGGCGGTGCCGCACACTTCTACAGCATCGTGACGCAGGATTCCAAGGAACAGGAATTCGCGATGAACCGTCAGCTGTTCCTCACAGAACAAGGCTACGCCTACAAGATCATCAAGCGTGGCGACTGGGACATTCTCTCAAGGTCTCCCGAAGAACTCGCCGCAAGACCGTAGTATCCGCATACGGGGACGGGGTCGTCATACACATCTAGCATATAAAAAGGCTCCGCCACTGCGGTGCCTTTTTGCATTTTCACAAAATTGCGACTTTTGCAAACTATAGAAGTTCGCCCTACTTCACAGCGATTCTTGCCGTACGAACCATGCTATTGCTTTCGACGCGCACAACGTAATTACCCTTGTTCAAATGAGCGAAGCTAAAGCTCTTGGAACCCGCAACAGGTTCTACAAGAGATTCCACCAGATGGCCCATCAAGTCGAACACTTGCACATGCACCATTGAAGATGTCGGCAGCGCAACCGTCAGCGCATTGTTCGCATAGCTAAACTTCACGACATTCACCGCCGCAGTCACAATCTTATTGCTCTTTTGGCTTGAAGAACTCTTGCCAGACTTCGCAGAACTCGAAGAAGATTTGTCTTTCTTGCTGGAGCTAGAAGACTGAGCCTTTGTAGAACTAGACGAAGCGTTCTTTGCCGAGCTAGAGGACGATTTATCTTTCTTGGCGCTAGAACTTGAAGACGACTTGACTGAGCTACTTGAAGACTTCGAATCACTAGACTTTACCGAGCTGGAAGACAACTTGTCGTTCTTGGTACTAGAACTTGAAGAAGCCTTAACGCTGGACGACGAACCAGCCAAAGCGTTAGATGACGAGGATTTATCGGTTGACGAGGCAACAACGTTAATCTTACCGGTCACCGTTGTTTTTTCCGAATGGACATCCGTTACTTCAAACGAATAAACATATTCCTTGGCAACTATTCCAGATTTCACAGTACCAAAAATTTTAATTTGCTTTTTTTCCTGATCTTGTTTCACTTCCAAATCAGCAGGGAATCCTTCACCTTTAGCGGAAAGCATGTGGTCATATTGATAAACAATCGGGGTAATCACATCACCTGCAACAACCGTTTGATCATCACTGCCTTCAATAAGTTCAAACTTCAATTCCACAGGAGTTACATTAATTGTAGCCTCGGCAAAGGCATCATTATCATCACCTTTTACAGAGAGCTTAATCTTATATGGGCCCTTAGCATCTTCTTTAATTTTACCAATAACAAAAATAGACTTAGTCGCATTATCCGGCACAATCATATAGCCGCCCGGGAAACCGGTAAGTTCACCAAGATCTACGACATTTTCAAACCTGAATACAATCGGTTCTATCGAATCGCCGGCGGTCACAGTCTGCGTTTCATTTTCAATAACAGATAGAGTTGTTTCTACAGATTTATGAGTCACTTCGACGGTAGCAAAAGCGGTATCATTATTTACCTCTCCTTTTGCAATAACCTTTATCGTGTAATTTCCATCCTTCGCATTTTCAGCGACCTTTCCACTTACAGTTACAACACCTTCCTCAACACTGAAACTAAGCGTAGCAGGTAAAGTTTGATCAAATTTGAAATTTTCCAAGTTTTCGGTGACACTCACATTTTTAAACTCGAGCTTAACCGGTTTAATATCATCACCAGCCTTGACCTTCTGTGTTTCGTTTTCAATAACTTTTATACTTGTAATATCCGTACGACCTTTCACAGAGATTATTCCAGACAATGTATGTTCTCTCGAATCATAGTCTTTAACGGTAACCTTATATTCATAATCACCAGGCTCAGCCTTTACGTCCGCTTTGCCGAGAATTAATATATAATGACTTCTTTCATCAATATCGCTTATAAGTCCGGACGGAAGGCCACTCACGCTATATTCTTCAATGGCATCATAATCAAACACAATCGGCGTTATGGTTTGATCAACCCAGACAGTCTGGTTCATTCTACCAAAAGAACTATTCCATTCAAACAGAAACTCTTTTTCTTTTATATTAAATGTAATTTCTGTCTTAGCGTACTTACCTTCATCGTCTTGGACTAAGATATAAGCTTTTACCTTTTGCTCGGCAAGGTTTTTGTCAAGCTTTCCAAAAATTTCACAAACAGAGCCTGTCCATTTTTCAGTCAAGCCAAGTTCAGTAATATTACCCGATTGATGTTTATTTTCATCTATATTCTCATATAAGATTCTGATAGGCGTTATCTCATCACCCGCATACACAGTCTGGGTAAGTCTGCCCGTCACAACCTGTTGCGAAATCTTTTCCGAAGCCACATAGGTCTCTGCGGCAGAGACCATAGCAACGAACAAGGCAAAGAACAACGCCATAAGCTTTTTCATATAGCCCTCCTTTTTATTTTCGACCCGAAATGGGAACCAAGGTCGCCTATCAAGTGACAAATATAAAAATATTGAAAGAGCCGCATTCTCTGCGGCTCCATTCCAATTACTTTCCAAGCAGTCTGTGGTTCACATGCGCTTCAACGACGTTCACGACATAGTCGCCCAGCTTTTCGCAGTCGTTTATCACGTCCATGTAATGCACACCAATCTGATAACTGTAGCGCTGCGCATTGATATCGTCGATATTCAAGTTCTTGAGCATCTTGCGGTAATCGTTGATTTCGTATTCCAGCGTCATTGTAAGCGAAGCCTTCGTATGCGGTTTGTCTTCGATTACATCGACCATCTGCACAAGCGCCTTGTCGCAAAGTTTCATGATAGCGTCAATGCGGCTGTACTGTTCTTCGGTAAAATCTTCATCGAGATGGAACTTTCGGTTGATGGCTCGTGCCATGTTAAAGCAGGCATCGCCGATACTCTCGATTTCAGAAATTTCCCTTTGCATACTCTGCAGCATCGTCTTACTTTCGTAACTCAAGTGGCCACTACTTACCCTATTCAAGTACTTTCCGATTTCAATTTCAAACTTGTCGCTAATTTCTTCGTACTTTTCAAGGCGTTCAAAGAGCTTCGTAAATTTTTCCTCGTCCTTTTCCTTCAAAAGTTCTGGAACAAAGCGGAACATCTTGAGAGTTTGGTCAGCAAACAAACTAATTTCCTTACGAGCTTCATATAGCGAAAGTTCAGCCGTACTCATGAGGCCACCACTGATAAATTTGATGCGGAATTCCTCGCCGTCATCCTTTTCTTTGATGATCTTGCAAATGAGTTTTTCCATAGGCTTGATGAACCAAATCAACAGGAGCACGTTACAGAGGTTAAACGCCGTATGGAATCCAGAAAGTGCATACGTCACACGCACACTCGCATGGGCAATTTCTTCTTGAGTCTGCGGCACAAAATTCGGGTCAAAGCCCACAAAATGGCAAACCATATTCACAAACGGATTGAAGATGATGAGCACCCACACCACGCCGAACACGTTAAAGAGCATGTGCGCCAAAGCCGCACGCCTTGCCTGCGTACTCGCCGAAAGTGCAGCCAAATTCGAGGTCACCGTCGTACCGATGTTTTCACCCATGACAAGCGCAATGCCCTGATAAATCGGGAGCACGCCGCTCGAGCAAAGGATAAGCGTAATCGCCATAATCGCGGCCGAAGACTGCACACACATCGTAAGGATACCACCCAAGAGCAAGAACAAAAGCGTACTGAAAATGCCCCAGCCACCCGTCGATGCAAAGAAGTTGATAATCGTCTGGTTGTGCGAGAGGTCCATCGCCACTGCATTTTCACGGAGCGTCGTAAGACCAAGGAACATAAACGCAAAGCCAAACACAAATTCGCCAAAGCTCTTCACGCTATTTTTGCGGACGTACGTGAGCGCAATTCCAAGCCCGAAGAACGGCCACACAAAGCTGCTCATGTTGAACTGGAATCCAAAAATAGACATGATCCACGCCGTTGCCGTCGTACCGATGTTTGCACCCATAATCACAGGAATCGCCTGCTTGAGCGTCAAAAGTCCCGCGTTCACAAAGCTAACAGTCATCACGGTCGTCGCGGTCGAAGACTGCACAGCCGCAGTCACAAACGTGCCCGTCAGAAGCCCGCCCACACGGTGCTTGGTCATCGTCCCCAAAACAGCGCGGAGGTGTCCACCGGTAAGCTTCTGCAAGCCTTCACTCATCGTCTTCATGCCAAACATGAGGAGTGCAAGGCAACCAATCATTTTTAAAATAGCAAGTATCATAATTTAAATCCGATTCTTATTTCTGTACCAAAACCGACTGTTGATTTTAAGCGAATTGAAGCGTGATGGACTTCAGCGATGTGCTTGACAATGGAAAGTCCGAGGCCCGTTCCGCCGGTTTCTTTAGAACGGCTTTTATCCACGCGGTAGAATCGTTCAAAAATGCGGGATTGGCATTCTTCCGGAATTCCAATTCCCGTATCCTTTACGATTATTGCATTTTCTTCAACGAGCACGACAACTTTCCCGCCCTGTTCTGTATAGCGGATGGCGTTATCGACCAAGTTGAAAATCATCTCGTAGAGCAATTTCGAATTGCCTAAAATTTCGGCATTGCGAACACCATCTAGCGAAAGCTGAATTGATTTATTATTCGCGTTCAGCATGAGTCCGTCAATGCAGCCGTGCGCCAAATTCCAAAGGTTGATTTTTTCGCTGAGGTCATACGGTTCGGCCTCGCGATTGTTCAGCTTCGAAAGCGTAATGATATCGTTTGCAATGGACTGCAGGCGGCGCGCTTCCTTGTGGATTTTTCCCGCAAAGACCTTGACATCTTCGGGTTTTGCCATCCCGCTTTCAATCAGCTCCGCATAGCCCGAAATGGAAGTCAACGGAGTCTTCAATTCATGCGACGCATTCGCGGTAAATTCATCTTTCAAATGCGAAATTTTTTGTTTTTCGTTCGAGAGCTGTTCAATCGTCAACCGCAATTCAAGATCCTGCTTGCGAATCGTATTCACAAGCGGTTCAATTTCCTTGTACACATTTTCAATATTCATCCATTCAGGCGTTCCGAGCTGGTCCACGAGCTTTTTTAGCGGACTGATAAACGCGCGACTAAGCCCAATCGCAATCAAAATTGCGGCAGCAACAATGGCGGCAAACAACGCAATCAGATACGGCATCGTCTTTGAATACGCCTGCTGCAAATTCGCCTGGCGCATGCCAAGGCGCAAAACATTGCCGTCATTCAAGCGCTTGGCAAAATAGAACGCCTTCGCCTGCAACGTAGAGGAATATCGCAAATCTTCGCCAAAACCCTTCGCCATCGCATCGGAAACTTCTTCGCGATTGTAATGGTTTTCCATTTCGGCGGCTTTTGCATCGCTATCGTAAATGATTTTACCGGTCGAATCAATCAGGGTGATTCGCAAGTCGCCGCTGGCAAAACGGGACAGTTTTTGCGGAGTAACCGCAAGCGATTCATCGATATAGGCCGTTTCAATCAAGCGGAGATTTTCGCGCAAGTTGACCTTGAGCTGTTCCGCCATTTCGTCTTCGAAGACACGCACCGTAAAGAATACAGCCAACAGGGCCGCTATAACGCCCATGTAAATCAAGCTGTATCTTAAACGGTCTTTCATTGAGCCTTATACCCGACGTTACGAATGGTTTGAATGATTGACCCTTGCTCGCCCAGCTTTTGTCGAAGCGTTTTTATGTGCATATCGACCGTTCGCGTGTCCATCTTGAAATCGATGCCCCAAATTTTTTCCAAAATCTGTTGCCTTGAAAAGACAAGCCCCGGGTGCGAGAGGAGAAGTTTTAAAAGTTCGTATTCCTTGTACGTCAATTCTACATTGTCGCCGCCTGCCTTTACAGAGCGTTTCGCCTCATCCAGCGAAACTTCACCGAGCGAAATGACTTTCGATTCTTCACTATCGGGATTCATGTTGCCCGAACGGCGGAGCAGGGCCTTCACGCGAGAAACGAATTCCAAAATGCCGAAAGGTTTTGCGATATAGTCATCGGCGCCCAAATCGAGACCTTTGACCTTGTCCAGTTCGGAACCCTTAGCCGTGAGCATGATGACCGGGACGTTTTTCGTATTTTCCTGGGCGCGGAGACGCTTCAATATGCTTAAGCCATCTTCGCCAGGGAGCATAATGTCCAAAATGAACAAATCCGGCACGCAGACCTTGACCCCTTCATCCATCGCCTTGGCACAGTCAAACGTATTGACTTCAAAGCCACTGCTTTTGAGTGCATAGGCTTCCATTTCGCGGATTTCAAGATCGTCTTCTACAATGTAAATCATGGTTAAAATATACGATTTTAACGAATAGCAAGATAAAAAGTCCTTTGGACTTATGCAATGCTTAAAACAAAGACTTCGCAAAGGTTTTATTTGCACTTTACATGGATTTTACAAAAGAACCCTCCCTGAAAACTCAGAGAGGGTAAATCCGGAACATGTCACCCCGGACTTGTTCCGGGGTCGGCATCGCTTAAACGGACAGTCTTCTGTTGGCGTGGGCTTCGACCACGTTCACGATGTAGTCGCCGAGCTTTTCGCAGTCGTTCACGACATCCATGTAGTGAACGCCCATCTGGTAGCTGTACTTCTGCGATTCGATATCCGCCACGTTCTTTTCCTTGAGGAGCTTGCGGTAATCGTTGATTTCGTTTTCGAAGTTCAGCGTACGATTCACATCCACCTGCGGCACGTCATTCAAGACACCAATCATGTGCGTCATGGCGTTATCGCAAAGCTGCATGATGTGCTTGATATGTTCCAACTGTTCCTGTGTGAAATCTTCCTTGGTCCTGAACTTGCGATTGATAGCGCGGGCCATGTTGTAGCAGGCATCGCCCATGCTTTCGATTTCAGAAATTTCCTTGAGCATGCACTGCAAAGCAGTCTTACTTTCCGGGCTCAAGCGGCCTTCGCCGACCTTGTTCAGGTAATCGCCAATTTCAATTTCCATATTGTCGCTGATGCCTTCGTACTTTTCAATGCGGGCAAAGAGCTTCACAAAATCGTTCTCGTTCTTCAACGCCAGAAGGTCCGGGATAAAGTGGAACATCTTCTGCGTACGCACAGCAAACAAGCTGATTTCCTTGCGGGCTTCAAGGAGCGAAAGTTCAGGCGTACCCATCAAGCCAGAGCTGATGAAATGCAAGCGAGAATCTTCTTCTTCTTCGGAACTCTTGGGCTTGATAATGCGGCACACAAAGCGTTCAATGTACTTGATGAACCAAATCTGGAGGAACGTGTTGGAGACGTTGAATGCAGAATGGAACGTTGCAAGCACCACGGAAATCTTCGCGAGGTTAGCGGCATAGCCTTCGTCACCCGGGCGAACGCCAAGGTCAAAACCGACCACGTGGCAAACAGCACCGAGGAACCACTTGAGCACAATCACCACCCAAATCACGCCAATGACGTTAATCGTGAAGTGAGCAAGAGCGGCGCGACGGGCCTGCGTATTCGCCGAAAGCGCCACAATGTTTGCCGTAATCGTCGTACCGATGTTTTCGCCAAGCACAAGCATAATGCCCTGGTCAATGTGCAAAACGCCGGTCGAGCAGAGAATCATCGTGATAGCCATAATCGCAGCAGAAGACTGCACACAGAGCGTGAGCACCGTACCCATCACGAGGAAGAAGAGCGAATTGAAGAAGTTCGGGTCGCTAAAGTGAGCAAAGAATGCACTGATCGAAGCACTTGCAGACGGGTCATTCACCACGGCAAAGCCAGTTTCCTTGAGCGTCGTAAGACCCAAGAAAAGGAAGCCCACACCGAACAAGAAGTCGCCCACAACGCGCTTTTTGTTCATGTACACAAGGATAATACCGATGAAGAACGCCGGATACACAAAGTTTGCGATGTTGAACGAGAACCCAAGGCTCATGATCCATGCGGTAACAGTCGTACCGATGTGAGCGCCAAGGATAATCGAAATCGCTTGCATAAGCGTTAAAAGCCCCGCATTAACAAAAGAGACCGTCATCAACGTGGTGGCGGTCGAACTCTGTACAGAGGCAGTAACAAACATACCGGTGAGCATACCCGTAAAACGGTTCGTGGTCATCGTGCCGAGAACATGTCTCAGCTGCGGACCCGCCATTTTCTGCAAGGCTTCACTCATTGACTTCATGCCGAACATGAGGAGAGCCAAGCAACCCAACATTTTAAGAGCCATCCAGGCCATATAGTGTGTTCCTATATTGCGCCACTACCGGATCATCGTCGCTGCCTTTCAGCTAGTTCGGGCTCATGGCGGTGAATTGTTTTCTGTAAAACCAATGTAAAGTATTTAAAGTCGTTGTAAAATATAGAAAAAAGCTAGGTAAAATTTACCGCAAAAAACAAGAGCACCCCGGTCGCGTTGAACCGGGAACAACGATCTAGTAGGAAGTAGACAGTAGGCAGTAGGCAGTAGGCAGTAGACAGTGGTTAGTAGGCTGTAAGTAGTTACTAGTTAATAGTTAGGAGTTACTAGAGATTGCTGTATAAACATTTCTAGTAACTAGTAACTTGGAAATTAGAACTCACCTTACAGTCACAATTTTCGCCTGCGAGCCACTGCGGACGATGTAACGCCCGGCCCTCGAAAGAGCAATGTTCACCGACGATCCATGTGTACGGACTGACTTCACCAAGCGGCCTTGCAAATCCATCACAATCACCGGTCGATTTTCAGAAAGTCCAGAAACTGAAATATGACGAGCGGCAACATCAACCCGCATCAAAGAAGCAACCACCTTCGGCATAGCGACTACGATTGTGGAATCGCCACCTTCGCCGCCCTCGCCCTGGAGATCTGTAGAATCGGCCAAAGCCGCATCCTCGGAATACCCAACGCTATCCGCAAAACTCGTGTCATAGTAGTCTTTCACCGTATTTACGGCGCAAGTCGAAGTCGAGTCGTGTTTCATTTTCGGGAAGCAGGTGTCCAAATACCACGGACCATCATCAAAGAAATCAAAATCAACAGAGCCAGCCTTAAACTCATCAAAAGTCTTAGCCTCGACTTTTGTATAGATTTTTGTGCCGCCCTCCATGGATCCTTTCATAACAACAGGGGCATTCACCAAGTCCTTGCCATAATAATAACGATCTACATACGAAGAGTCACGCCATTCGTAAGCCAGCGTTCCAACGCCGTCACCCGTCAATATATCAGTATAGCTATAGCAGCCTTGCACCCTAGAGTTTTCAACCGTTGCAAATAGCCCACCCGTCCATTTCTTTGACGACGAACCCTCATTTTTCACAACGCCCCTATTGTAATCCCCATGGAATATACCCAATTTGCCATAGCCAACAAGACCACCGGCATAAGAGCTATCCTTCACAGATTTAACAACTACAGGGCCATAATTGAAAGACTCCATAAAGTTTGCCCCCGCAGTCGGCTTTTCCAAGCCCTTAACAGGCACCCCTTCGTACCATCCAACAAGGCCACCCGCATAAGCTTGCTTGCCCCCGTTCACATGCACACGGCCCCAGTTTCCTAGTCCAGAAATCGTCGTCGCAGAATCGATTCTACCAGCAATACCCCCCACATAGACGACACCAGAATCCGACGAGGCTTCGACCAAGCCCTCATTCAAGGACTCCCTGACTTGCAAGCGGAACGAATATCCAGCAATGCCACCAGCCGCAACAGAATTTTTGCCAGATCCAAAAATTGCACCAGAATTCGAAGCGTTCTTGATTAATCCGTTATTATTATAGGAATACCCCACAATGCCACCCACTATTCGGCCTACGACTTTGCCAGAATTGGAAGCCCCCACAATATATCCATTACATTCAGCAACTATGCCTCCAGCCCTATTTGTCGAATATACCGGAGTGTTCTGGTTATACACATCTAACAACGTAGCGTAATTTTGGGCCACAAGTCCGCCGACAACATCGGTTCCCCGCACAAGGCTATTCTGGATGCGGACATTACGAAGGAGACTAGAATTATCCGTATCAATGGCAACACCAGCCGCAGACATTCCATAATCGTTTTCAAAGCGGCTGTTCGCAATCGTCAAGTTTTCAACACGAGCAGATCTTAAGCAACGGAACATCGCACGATCCATATTCAAGCCGTATACGGTAAATCCATTGCCATCAAGTGCACCCATAAAGCATTTAGAAGAATCCGCAAAAGAGAGTTTGCGATCCATCAAATGCAATGAATCACGACCAAGGACTATGTTGTCCTTCAAGACAATCTTGGAACTTTCAAAGGAATAAGCTCCTGCAATGCTTATAATAGAAAGAAATTCTTCTGCCGTAGAAACTTCGTAGACAGTCGTATCACCCAACACAGAAGTACTAGATAAAACAAAATCCGACCTTTTAAAGACTGTGGAATCTTTTTTGTACAAGCTATCAAAAGTAAGTACCGGATATCCACCACGCGATGTCCACACGCCACGATCATCACGACTGCCCTTTTGCGTATTCAGCAAAGTCAACATTTCAACGGACTTCATTTCGCCTGTCGTCTTATCGCCACCTTTATATACATCTTTGGTATTCACCATACCGTAAGATTCATCATCGGCAACTTTCCGATTGAGACCGACAGCATCGACATCCACAAGAGACTTGTCGAAATACACATTGAAAGGCATTGACGTGTAGTTCTGGTAACCAATCGCACCTCCAGCAACATCACCCATTACACTAGGTGCGGCACTATAGGAATTCACGACACTATAGTCATCAAAAGCCTGTTCGCCAACAATACCACCGGCATACCCCGTAATCTTTTCATTGCTCTTTGCAATAACAGCTCCGCGATTGTAGACATCTCCGATATTTACGCCTTTGGCATATCCAGCTACACCGCCCACACGCAAGAATCTAGCCTCGCTTGATGTATTTGCAATTTCGCCAGACACGTTGCCGTAATTATAGGACAAGTCAAGGAATTTCATTTCACCTAAGTTGTCGGAAATTTCACCCACAACACCGCCAACATTGACCGCATAAGTTCCGACAGCAGAAACATGACCCCTGTT
>Ga0265298_10009399_pt1 | contig 11648 bp, 7 predicted proteins | sample AusTroGonzalo_MG_3_FD_193486 | JGI IMG/M metagenome (GOLD analysis project Ga0265298, IMG submission 193486) | Bovine rumen microbial communities from tropical cattle in Woodstock, Queensland, Australia - Gonzalo_01 | ecosystem: Host-associated > Mammals > Digestive system > Stomach > Rumen ...
CCGCTGTTTCTTCGGCCCGACCAACCGCGCCCCGTTCTTCATCGACGAACTGACCAACGATGTGGATTATTATCCGGAAGAATATCTGAACAAGCTGGCACACGAAGGCGTGAACGGTCTGTGGTTGACCATGTATTTCCGCGACCTGCCGTCCTCGGTCTTTCCCGGCCGCGGCAAAGATGCGGAAAAACGTTTTGCCAAACTGCGTCTCACCGTGGAACGCTGCGCCCGCTACGGCATCCGGATCTATGTTTTCCTGAGCGAGCCGAAACTCTTCGGGAACACCTCGTATGCCGTCCCGTTCGAGGATGCGAAAAACCATCCGGAAGTCATCGGCGCCAAAATCGACAAATTCGGATTGTTCTGCGTTTCTACCGAGGCCGGCAAAACCTACCTCCGGGAATCCATGGAGCAGATTTTCAAGGCGGTTCCCGGACTCGGGGGCGTCATCAACATCATGCTCGGCGAAGACAACGGTTCCTGCGTGGGAAACTATGTCACCAATCCGGACCGCAAGGAAGGGTTCTGCCCGGTCTGCAGCAAACGGGATTACGCCGACATCTACTGCGAACTGGCAAAACTCTACACCGATGCCATCCATAAATACAATCCGGATGCGGAATATATCGGCTGGTTCTATGCGCCGGGACAGCGCGACGGCTCGGATTTCATGAAACGGCTGCTGCACATCGCCGAAAAATGGCCGGACTGCGCCACGCTGATGTTCAACTTCGAATCCGGCGGCGCCGCCTGGCAGCTGGACAAGAAACGGATCGTGTTCGATTATTCGCTCGCCTATGTCGGCCCCTCGGAACTCTTTGCGGAATCCACCGGCAAAGCACCCCGCACCGGGGCGAAGATCCAGGTCGGCTGCTCCCACGAAAACGCCGCCGTCCCGTTCATTCCCGTGCCGGAAAACCTGTATGACAAATACAAGTTCATGCATGAACACGGCGTTTCCGCCGCCATGCAGTGCTGGTATTTCGGCAACTATCCGGGACTGATGAACAAAGCCGCCGGCGAACTTTCGTTCGAACCGTTCTTCGACCGGGGTCAGGATTTCCTGACGGCACTGGCACGGCCCGACTGGGGCAAAAACGCCGAAGCGGTCGGCAAAGCCTGGGACCACTTCTCCAAAGGCTACCGCATGTTCCCCGCCAACCTCTCCTTCGAGTGGTATGGCCCGCTCCATCACTGCATCGCGTGGCCTCTCCACCTCTTTCCGGTGGACCAGCCGATTTCGCCCAGCTGGATCCTGAAAAACTATCCGGAAGTCAGCGGCGACCGGATCGGGGAATGTCTGGCGTATCACCACACCATCGACGAAGGGCTGGAACTCTGCACCCGTATGAGCGACACCTGGCAGCAGGGCGTGGACATCCTCGAATCGCTCCGTCCCGAATATGCGAAAAATCCGCCGCGGCTCGCCGATATGAACCTCGCCAAAGCTGTCGGACTCCAGATGAAGAGCACCCGCAATCTGCTCCATTTCTATCAGCTCCGGGAAGACATGATCTATTACCGCCGCGACCATCTGGCGGAAATGAAAGCCATCGTCCTGGACGAGATCGCCAATTCCGAAGCGATGGCGGAACTCTGCGAAGCCGACTGCAGGCTCGGATACCATTCCGAAGCGGAAGGATATCTGTTCTTCCCGGAAAAACTCCGCGCCCGGATCCGGCTCCTCCAGGAACTGCTCGACGACTTTCCGAAATTCGACCTCAAGGCCGACTGGATCGACGGGTATACCGGCAAACGTCCGGACGGTGTTTCCGCCAGATGCTTCCGCAAGGGGAGCGCCCCGGAAGAACTGCATGACATGGGCGAAAACACTTCGTGGAGCGCCTCATACGACGACAGCAGCCTTTACCTTTCCGTCAACGGCGCCGCCGACAAGGTCTTCACGCTGGTGATCGAACCGTGCCGGCTTTGGACGCCGTTCCGGATCGACTTCCGGAAGGGTGACAAATACGTCTATTCCGGAGTGTTCAGGGAGGTGCCGCCCGTGGATATCCAATGGAACGGGAACGACCTGAAAATCGCCATCCCGCTGAATATCTTCGACGGTTTCAGACGGCCGGGATTCCCGATGCGGATGAATATCTTCAGCCGGGATCATTTCCACTGGGTCGATCCGCAGCTGTGGCCGGTGCGGCTCCAGCACGGCGATTTCAATCCCGCGGGGACCGGCTGGCTGATTTTTGCCTGAGTTCCAGAGTCCGGGCCGCACGGTCGGCGAAATCCCTGATTTCCGTTTCCGTCGGCTCGGATTTTCTGTACCGCAGTGCCTCATAGATCCGGCATAATTCCGACATGGCCGGGTCCTGATAGAATTCCATCAGCGCGGCGGACTCCGGACGGCGGTCTCCGGTCAGCGTACCGTAACGCCGCTCGAACCGGGCGAATACACCCGCCAGCTCGGCCCGGACGGCTGACAAATTCTGCCGCTGCTGCCGTCTTCGCTGTTTCCAGACAGGATAATACCGCCGGACCAGCAGCAGAAGGACCGCGATCACGGCGATGATCCCGGGGATCGTCCGCAGCAGTTTCCACAGCAGATTCCAGATGCCGGTCAGAATGTTCATGACGCCTTGCGCAAAATGTCCGCGCCGGATGTCCGCGAACAGCTGGGCGAACAGCTGTTTCAGGGAATCCAGCCAGGCACCGAACGTTTCTCCTTCGGTTTCTTTCCGGAACGACTCCAGCACCCCTTCCGGCGTGAGATCGACCAGGACCCATTGTTTCCGGTCGCGCAGATACGCCTCGCACCAGGCATGGGCATGGCAGCTGCGCACCAGATAATAATCGCCGACTGCGCTTTTTTCTTCGGCGATGAAACCGGTCACGTAACGGGCGGGGATCCCCGCGCTCCGGAGCAGCAGCACCGCGGCGCTGGCGAAAAATTCGCAATGTCCCCTGCGGCTCTTCTTCAGGAACCAGAGCAGCGGATCGGTTTCCCGGTCGGAATTGACATTGTCCAGCGTGTAGGAATAGCCGACGAAATACCGCCGCAGATTCTGAACGACCGCCGAATCACTATCTGAGGATCCGGTCTGCCGCAGGATCTGTTTCAATTCGTTCTGCAGTTCCCGGGAAACGATCAGATACGGCAAATCCTTTTCCGGCGCCACGGGAGACTGCCAGGCGGTATTCAGGCCGTTCCCGGCGATCCGCAGCGTGCAGCCGCCGTCCGGCCGCCATTGTTTGAGGGTGAACAGACCGTTTTCGGTCACCTCGCCGGAATCCGCCACGGCATCCAGTTCCAGAGTGCCGCCCGGCGCGGGGATCCGTCCGCCCGTGCGCAGCCCCGCAAAGAAAAGTTCGAGCGTAAGAAAATCCTTTTCAACGGGTGTTTTTTCCGGCAGGAGGAAGGTGGAATAAGAAACCAGCCCCGTCCGGCGTTCCACATTCAGCGCGGCCGGCTTGGGCGGATCGCGGCGGACCCTCCAGCGGCCCGACCGGTAAAAATCATACGTACCGGAACGCAGATAGCCCGGCGGACGCGCCGCCTTGATCCGCATCAGCACCGTCTTCTGCTGTTCTGCCGGCGGCAGGCCGCGGTTGAGGTCGGTCCCGGCGGACATCCGGTAATCGACCCGGCGCCGGCCGCCGAAACGCCGCATGCTGGTCCGCAGGATATAATATTCCACGGCCCGCATCAGGCTGTCGTTGCTGTAATAAAATTTTTCCACGGCAACGGCGCTCAGCGGCAGCAGGATCAGGAAAAACACCAGGAACAGCGTCCGCAAGGAGAATTTCCGTCCCGAGCGTTCCAGCCGGCCGGGATAGAGGAAATACAGCGGGATCATCACCGCGATCCACCCCGCCGCGACCGCAAACACCACCGGATAATTCCGCAGCAGAGGATCCAGGAAGGACAGCAGGTCATTGTTCAGCCGGGAATAGTTGAACCGGTCGCCGCACAGGACCAGGGCGGTGATCACCCCGGCGGCGGTCATTCCGCGCCGCGGGTAATAGGGAAAGAACGCACAGCTCAGGGCCGCCAGATAAGTCATCAGCGGGATCATCAGATTCGAACGGATCAGCAGATCGAATATCCCGTAGCGGGAATCGTCGATCACGATCAGCATATCGGGGAAAATCGTCAGGATCAGCGCCGCGGTCACGCTGTAAATGATGGGCCGGTCCCGCAGCGGCAGATAATTCCGGCGGAAGAAGGCGAACAGCAGGAGCGCCGCCGTGATCAGGAAATAGACCGGCGAATCGGTCTTCAGCGTATAGAGGAAGGCCGGCGGCATCACGAGCGCCGCGTTCAATGCCAGTATCCGCCATTGGAAAGGTGAGAGTTTTCCGGGATCTGAACTCATAATTCTCTCCTGGAGCCGAGCAGGATCTCCCCGCAGCTCAGACGCTCCGCCCAGCCCGGCAGATCCGCGCGCTGATCGAACGTGAACACCCGCAGATTCGCCCCGCGTTTCAGCAGGGATTTATATAATTTTTCCGCCTCGGGATCGATCCGCAGCAGGATCAGGAACACGGCACCGGCGTCGGCGGCGCGGTCCAGTTCCGAAGCAGGAAAACCGTCAAACCGTTTTTCCGAACGCGAAGAGTCCAGCGACGCCAGCAGATCCAGGAAAGCCTCGAAACTCATGGTATTGCGGCCAGTACGGAAATGGAGGATCTCCGACCCGAAGGCGAAGACATCAATCACGAAATTCCGGATGGAAAGCGAACGGGCGATGGAGGCGGTCAGCGACACCGCCGCCTCGAACGGTTCATCACTGTCCGCCGTCAGCGATTTCAGCGTGAACAGCCGTTTCAGCACTTCTTTCGCTTTCCAGACCGCCGCGGGACAGCAGTTGTCCAGGATCACCGCGGCACTGGACTGCTGTTCCTCCTGAAATTCCTTGACCACGAGCCGGTTCCGCCGTGCGCTCGCGGGCCAGTTGATCAGCCTCGGATCATCGCCGTTCCGATATTCCCGGCAGCCGGCGAAATGCTGGCTGACGCCCGTCCGGTTCGACATGCTCATATCCTGCGCCCCGGCCAGCCGGATCCCGCCCGGCAGATGCAGTTCCTGAAATTCGGTCCAGACCGGGTGGCAGATGATCTCCTGCCGGATCTTGCCTCGTCGTGAGGCTTTGATCAGCCGGAAAGGGAACACCCCTTCGGCGATCGCCGGCGGCAGTGCGTAAATGCCCCGGCGTTTCAGCAGATAACGTTGCCGGACCGCCATCTCCGAATGCGGACTCAGACAATACAGCGTCTGCCCTTCCTCCTGCCGGACCAGCGTGCCTTCGAGATTCCCGTTGAGCAGAAAATCATAGGCTGGCAGAAAAGACTCGTTGCGGACTTCGGTCCGGATCACGAACGGCACGCCGCAGACGACCCGGGCGGGCGGATGCCGCTCGATCCGCAGCCGCCGCGGAAAAAACAGCTTGCCCGCCCAGTCCAGCAGGAACATCAGCGCGATCAGCAGAAACAGCAGGAAAGCCGGGCTCCGCGTCAGGAGCAGGGCGAAAAACGCCAGCGGCAGAAAGGCGATCAGCAGGATCCTGCCCTGCGGGGTGAACACCAGATCGGCAATGGCATCCAGCCACGCGATCCCGGCAATGGTCGGGGAAATATACTTGTTTTCGTTCCGGGTCCGCCGGACCGCCCGCCAGCGGTCCGTCTTCAGCAGTGACACGAGGTTGAATCTTCTATGGAAGAAGGACTGCGGCTTCATACCGGCACTTTGATCTTTTTCAGGATCCCGTCCAGCAGTTCCCCGGGGATCACGCCGGCATGTTTGCTTTCCAGGGTGAGGATCATCCGGTGTGCCAGGACCGGCCGGACCAGCTTCCGGACATCCTCCGGCGTCACGAAATTCCGTCCGTCCAGCCACGCGGCGGCTTGGGCGCAGCGGGAGAGAGTCAGCAGCGCGCGGGGACTGCCTCCCAGCCGGAATTCCGGCATCTCGCGCGTCGTCCGGATGATCGTCTGCATGTAGGACGCCACCGAATCTTCCACCTCGACCGCGCGCACCTGTTCCGCGATCTGCAGCAGTTCCTGCAGGCTCAGCGCCGGCTGAAGACCGTCCAGCGGATCAACTTTTCTGCGGTCCGCCAGCAGAGCGAGCTCGGAATCGGCATCCGGATACCCCAAAGTCAGCTGCACGGCGAACCGGTCCAGCTGCGCTTCCGGCAACGGATAGGTGCCGTAATATTCCACCGGATTTTCCGTGGCGATCACCAGGAACGGCTCGGCCAGTTTTTCGATTTTGCCGTCGATCGAGACCTGATGTTCATTCATCGCTTCGAGCAGGGCTGACTGCGTCCGGGGCGAAGCGCGGTTGATCTCGTCGGCAAGCAGCAGATGAGTGAAAATCGGCCCCTTGCGCAGCGTGAAAGTGCCGTCTTTGGGGGAATAGACCGAGGCGCCGAGGATATCCGCCGGCAGGAGATCGGGCGTGAACTGCACCCGGCTGAATTCCATTCCGACCGTAAACGCGAGGGCTTTGGCCAGGGTGGTCTTGCCGACTCCCGGCACATCTTCCATCAGCACATGGCCTTCGGCAAACAGCGCAGTGAAAAGCAGACGGACCGCATCCGGCTTTCCCCGGATCACCCGGCCGACCTGGAGCTGCGCTTGCCGCGCTTTCTCCAGCAGACTGTCCGCTTGCGCCATTCGGAAGACTCCCTTATTCAGCGGGAGCTTCCGCCGGAGCGAACTGCTTCAATTTTTCGGCGACATCCATGTATTTCGGATTCGCATCGTAAATCTGTTTGAAGCAATCCCGTGCGGCTTCCATGTTCGGCATCTGCTCATAGTTGCAGCCCAGGTAATACAAGGCACGCATTTTCTGCGTGTCCATGAAGTTCATGCCTTCCAGCATGGTCTTGAAGACTTCCTCGCACTTGTCATACTGCTGAAGAGCCGTATAGCAGCGGCCCATGTAGGTAAGGGAGATCTCTTTGCGCTGCGGATATTTCGAGGCTGTCTCGAATTCGGGCACAGCTTCGGCATACATCCCGGCATCGAAATACAGAATAGCCAGTTCATACCGCAAAACCATATCGTTCGGGAAATCGGCGATCCGTTTTTTCGCGCAGTCCACCTGATACTGGAGGAGGGATTTGCGCGCTTCGGCGATCTCCGCCTCCGAAGCGCCGGAATCGATCATTTCCTGGATCTGCTGATTCGTCAGCGCGACGGTCGATTTTTCAATGGCTTTGTCCACGGTGATATCAACCACACCACCCTGTTTTTCAGAGAGTTTCTGATACGCCTCGATGGCTTTTTCATGCATATTGACTTTCTGGTAGTATTCAGCCAGTTTGCGCATGATATCCACCGTGCCGTTGCCGGATTCGATCACCTGTTCGTAACGCCGGATCATTTCCTTGATATCGTCCTCGGAACGGATAATACGGTCGCCGCGTTCCAGGTCGGACAGATCCGGAGCGTTCGTGCCGTTGTCGCGGGTCGAAACCTTATCCTGTTCTTCCTTCTTCTGGGCGCTTATCTCATTCTGTTCGAGGGTGGCGGCAGCGGCGGCGGCACGCAGGGCGGTCTGGGCTTTCAGATCGCGCGGATGCATCGTAACCAGTTTCTGACGCAGCTGCAGGATCCGCGTGGCATGACCCGGAACCCCGTCCAGCAGATCGATCAGTTCGTTGATGATCGTTTCATTGTTCTCATTCAGTTCATAAACCCGTTCCAGCGCATCGATCGCCATATCCATTTCATCGATCGCCTTGCCGACTTCATAGAGGAAATACAAACTTTTTTCGCAATAACAGGCGGCAAGCGCGTCTTCGGCAAAACTCAGCGCATCCATCGGTTTTTTCTTCAGTGCCATTTTACCCTGAAAAACCGCGATCGAAGCCTTGATCATGCCGGAAAGCTTGGCAAACCCGACCACGTTTTCAGCATTTTTGGCTTCGGCGTCACGCAGCAGTTCGCGCGCTTCCACAAAACCGGGCACCGCTTTCACCAGATCGTTCAGCAGGGTGATCCCATAAGCATAATTATTATTTTTCTTGATCAGGTCTTCGGCCTTGGAATAGATGTTTTTCAGTCCGGCCGGCAGTTTGTTGATATGGACTTTTTCGATCGCCATAATTCTCTTTCCTCCATATTTTCATTTGCAATTTTGGTTTTATCGTGTAATATATACCTTAAAAATGCAAAATGTCAAGCTTTTCTGATTTCAGATATGGAAAAATATGAAGAAAATTTCTGATCGCGATACGATCGCCGCCCTTTGCACCGCCCCGGGCGGCGCATTGAATATCCTCCGTATTTCCGGACCGGATGCGCTCGGGATCGGACAGCGGGTCTGGCAGGGCCGGAATTCCCTTGGAGCCGCGAACGCCCGCCGGATGCTGCTCGGCAAAGTCTGCCGCGGTGAAGATCCCGCTTCCGGCGAACCTTGCCTGGCCGTTTTCATGCCGGGTCCCGCCAGTTATACCGGCGAAGACACCGTGGAACTGCATTGTCACGGCGGTTCCTTCGCGCCCGGACGCCTGCTGAAGGATATCCTCAAAGCCGGCGCACGGACCGCGGAACCGGGCGAATTCACCAAACGCGCTTTCCTCAACGGCAAGCTGGACCTCACCCAGGCCGAAGCGGTGGCCGACCTGATCGCCGCCAAGACGGAAAGCGCCGCCCGTCTCGCGGAAAAACAGCTTTCCGGACGCCTCGGCGAAACCATCCGCCTGATCCGCGGAAAACTGACCCATCTGCTCGCCGAATTCGAATCGAGGCTGGATTTCTCCGAAGAAAATCTGGATTGGCTGCCGCCTGAACAATGTCTGGCGGAAATGCAGACCGTCGCGGAACAGCTGGACCGGCTGATCCGTTCCGCGGCCAACGGCGCGATCCTCCGCGACGGCGTGAACGTGGTGATCGCGGGCCGTCCCAACGCCGGTAAATCGAGTCTGCTCAACGCCCTGCTGGGATTTGACCGCGCGATCGTCACCGAGATCCCCGGCACCACGCGCGACACGCTCGAAGAATTCGCCTCGTTCCGCAATATTCCCGTCCGCCTCACCGATACCGCCGGACTGCATGACGCCGTCTCCGATCCGGTTGAAAAACTGGGCATCCGGCGCAGCCTGGATTCGCTGAAAGGCGCGTCCTGCATTTTCTGGGTGCTGGATGCATCTTCGAGCAAAGCGGCGAAAGAATCCGCAGATTATTTTCTGTCCCATCGGCCCGAGGCTCACACGCTGATCGCACTGTGGAACAAGACCGATCTGCCGGATTCACCGGAAACTTTGCCGAAGCTGCCCGACGACCTGGTCACACTGCGCATCTCCGCAGTCACGGGCAGCGGTCTGGACACCCTGCTGAACCGTTTCGCCGAATTGGTCTGGCACCGCAGTCCGGATATGGACTCGAATGAATGCGAAGTCTCCGCGCGCCATGCCGGTCTGCTGAAAAGTGCCAGGGAAGACCTGGAACGCGGCATGGCGGAAGTCCGGGCGGAATCCTGGGAGCTCGCCGCGTTCACCGCTCGCGAAGTCATCAACGCGCTGGGGAAAATCACCGGCGAAACCGTCTCCCCCGATATCCTCGACGAGATCTTTTCCCGTTTCTGCATCGGGAAATAATTATCAGAAGAACTTTCGGTATGTCGGGTCTTCGAAAAATGTTCCGAAAAAAAAGAAATAGGATATTGCTGTATATCGCGCTAGCTCTTTCCCTGCCGCCGGTCTTCGTTGCGCTCTACGTATTTCTGCCGGAGGTTTATATAGAACTGGTCGGGTTCTTTCTGCCCGATGAACAGTACCGGATTCCCGTCCGGATCGGCCGTAAGGAATACAAACTTCCCCTTTTTTTCAGAAGCCGGGCTCATAAGGACCGCGGAGACGGAGTCTTTCCGGCGCTTATCCTCTGCGGTCTTCCCGTTGAGAAACCAGTGGAGCATCTGAAAATTTTTCCGGACCGGCTCGGGGTGTTTCCGACCTGCGATCTCTTCTATCGCGGACATTTTGCCCTTCTGCTCCGGGAAGGTGCCTATACGACCTATGAGCTTGAAGATGACATGAAAGGATGGGATGTGGAATATCAAATCGAGCGCAGGAACGGCATGGTCCGTTTTCTCATTCTGCCATATCGGAAATCTCCCGCGGTTCCCGAAAGACTGCAGAGAAATAATGAACCAGTTTCTTTTGAGATTCCCGAAAAACTTTTGAAGAGGGTTCCCTGTTTCGACAAAGGCTCTTCCTGGGAGAAACTGCCTGCACTTCAGATCATAAAACCATACCGTCTTCTGAAGTCCGGGACGAGCTGATCGATCCCTTTGTCATATTTCGAGAAATTGAAATCATTGCCGGAGTGACAGGCAGATTCTCCGGAATGATCGGCAGGTTCCCGCGAACTTATTTTACGGATGTGTACGGACTGGTACGGAATGCCGCGAAAATCAATGTGGCAGGAGAAAACGGCACTCTTTCTTACTTCCGCATGAAAAAGATATTGCCGGTGCTGTTCACCGTATTGCTGTTCCCGATCAGGCTCTGCAGTTCGGCCCGTTTCCTGGAATCGACATTGCCGCCCGCGTAGAGGACGTTGACGCCACCCGAGTGGCAGATATAGAACGAGGAACCGGCGGTCGGATAGATCCGCCGTCCGAAAGTGCCCGCGCTGGGAGAACCGTTGCCGGGGTAGCAGCTGGCGGCCGTGCCGGTGATGTCAGCGGCATACGCCAGCCGGGAAATATATTTGATCGAGGCCAGTTTGTTTTTGGAAGTTTCGAAAGCGTAATTTTCCGAAGCCGCGCAGTTGATGGCGTTGACGCCGATACTGGCCGCATTGGTCAGTTTGCCCAGATTGGTGGAATCGGTGGCTTTATCGACCTTGTATTCCGACAATCCCTCACCGTATTTGTTTTTGGCCGGGGACGCCGGACAGCACAGCGGTTTGCCGCTGCCCATTTCCCGGGCAATGGTCGGCAGCCAGCGGTAGGCATGGGCCGTCACATTGGACGCCTGGCAGAAACCGGGCGCAAAACCGGCATTGGTGTCGGCATAAGTGACCAGCGCCATCCCGACCTGCTTGAGGTTGTTCGTGCAGCTGATGGCCTTGGCCGTTTCCCTGGCGCGGTTGAGCGCCGGCAGCAGCATCCCCGCCAGGATCGCAATGATCGCTATCACGACCAGGAGCTCTATCAGCGTAAAATGGTGCTTACGCTCCAGTGATGAATGATGAGAGATGAGAGATGAAAAACTGTTCATGTCCTGTTTCCTTTTTTTAATTGTTTCATAAATTACTGCACTTTATCCGAGGCTGAAAGATCTCCCTGCCAGAGACGGCTGCTCTTTTCAGCGATCACCAGACCCTGTTCGGGAACTTCGAGCTTGATTTTACCGGCTGCGACCTCAGCCTTGGCGCCTTTCCGGATCCGGTTTCCTTTGGCGTCATAAACAAAAAGTTCGACTTCGCCGTCCGTGACACCCTCCCAGGCATAAGTGCCGCTCTTCATCGTGATGAAACGTTCTTTGGCGGCGACAAAGCCGGGGCCGATCTCCGTAACGGTCACGGGATAGAGTTTGCAGACGAAGTTGTCCGGTCCCCGGAGCACCCAGTTGGTCCGGTTGTGCGGGGAATAGACACATCCCTGGCTCAACGCTTCCCGGACGGCTTTCAGGACGCCCGGAAGGGTATTTTCGGTGCCGAAATTGCCGAGGACCAGCGGG
>Ga0265298_10009400_pt1 | contig 11648 bp, 4 predicted proteins | sample AusTroGonzalo_MG_3_FD_193486 | JGI IMG/M metagenome (GOLD analysis project Ga0265298, IMG submission 193486) | Bovine rumen microbial communities from tropical cattle in Woodstock, Queensland, Australia - Gonzalo_01 | ecosystem: Host-associated > Mammals > Digestive system > Stomach > Rumen ...
TTCTGAATGAGAAAGATAAAGAACCTGACTACCAACAGTAACACCGTCATATGAACTTTTCGTTGTAAACCTATATACCATATGACTCCATTGATTCGCCTTTGTTGTAGACTGAATATTTTGAACACTTTGAGACATATAGTTTGTAGCGTTAGTATTAACAATACCAACTATAGTGATTGTTCCGGCAACACTTGTTTTTACATCAAACGACGCAGTATACGTTTTACTAACAGCAAGCGCATCCCTATCAATGTTGTCATAACAAAGATAAGCCCAACCAGAATATGTAGTTGTGCCTTTTGTTATCTTTAAACAAACATTATTAAGCTCGTCATATTCAATAGTTCTTGTAGAATCGCCTGTTTGATAAGACGTAAACCACCTGTTTGTACTTATGTCCTCGGTATTTGTTCTAATTGCAAGATTCGGATTCGTCACATCAAGCTTATAATGCAAGACCAAGCCTTGAGCTAATTCACGAATTTCGGAAAGGGATAAGCAATGATCGTAAATACGAAAATCATTAAGCCGTCCATTCAAAGCGGTTGTTCCTGTTCGACTGTCTCTTCCGAGATAGAATGCTCCACTTGCTTTAGCTCTGGTGTCTAACGTTCCTTCTCTTGTTTTTACGAGAACACCGTTTAAATAAGAACGTAACGATGACCCGTCATACGTAATAACAATATGAGACCATTGCGAAGAACCAACATCTACTGTTGTATTATAATCCGGACTCGAACTCCAATAGAACCTGACAGTATGACTTGTCGTTAGTTCAACATTAAAGTTTATCGCACCGGTCAGACCGTAATCACCAAACAGTATGGCTCTTGTAGAATCACCATGATATACCCACATTGCAATACTGAATGGTTGATTCCCACCACTAAATGTATTGTATAAGTTAGCATCTGTTATAGAGATATAGTCATCACTTCCATCGAAAGAGTAACAGCTGCCAATTTTTCCACTTGTATTTACCGTGGCACCACTGACAGTAACTACAGAATCAGAAGTTCCTTTATTGTCAAGGTTGCCAAGGAGTGGCAACCATACCTGTAAAGACATAATCACCACTCCTTTTACGTGTAAATAAACTCAAGACTTTCGTTTGTATTATTCCATTGCATCGTAAGCGTGGTATCAACGTCAATTCTCGTTTTTCCGGCTGAATCAACAGAGAATGTATACGTATGGTTTCCTGTCCCATCGGGAGCGATAACTGCAAATGTTCGTGTTCCGCTTGATGGGGTAGCCATTGTAACATCATTAATGTAATAAAGCGTACCATTTGTTGATGCCGTTGCCGACGTGTCAGAACCAGTATCCGCATTGGCGGCTTTATTTATCCAACCCGTAGCAGCAGCAGAATACTTGATGTCAACAGCGTTAATAGCATATTTCGTTTGAATAGAAACTCCGCTGTTATTCGTTGAACTGCTTATGGTCGCACTAGAACTTGTAGCAGTCGAACTACCCGTAGGAGCAGCACTAAACGTAGGAGAAGCTGTCTTTATTGTGTAGTAAGATGTCGTTCCGTTCTGTGCGGATGTGTGAGCGGGCATTGCACCGGCTGTATTTGTATAGTTCGGCGTAATGCTTATACTGTTACTGCTTGAAGTTCCAGAGTTAAAATATGTGCTGATGTTTGTGTTTGCGAAACTCGGCGTTACCGTAGCATCTGTTAACACTGTACAGCCATAATACGTACCAGCCGAAGTTGGTGTCTGAGTTTGCCACTTACCGGCAGAAACAATCGTCTTAGTTCCGGTAAGAGCCGGAGTCGTTGCATTATTGTACGCATTAACGGAAAGCGTACCGGCTGGGCCAGACCCACTCGTAACCGTTGCACTTCCACTATTTGCGACAGTAATAACACCATTGGCGGCATTCGTAATATTCGTTGTACGATAAGCGTTATTTGTTACAGTTAATGCTTTAGAGTCAGATGTCGTGTTTGCAGCCGTGGTAACACTGAACGTTTGTGCAGTAGGCACTGTAATTGCAGTAACATATTTTGTTGCTGTAGTAGTAGTGCTTGATGCAGATAATGTAGCAGTACCAAGCTGAGTAGCAGAAGGAGCATAACCAGTTGCATTTGTAGTCGCAACGGCGCTAACACTTGCAGTACCACCACCAGTAGCAGTAACAGAAATACCGTTATTTGTTGTGCCAAGCGTGACGTTAGAACTCGTCAAGGCAGCCGACGGGGATACAGTATTTGTACCCGTGATAGTCGCGGTTGCTTTCTTAAGTCCAACATATGTTCCACTAGAAGTAGCATTAACACTTACCGTTGGACTTGCTGTTGCGGCATCCCATATAGCAGCACCGCTATGTGCGGCAATAAGTCCTGCACTATTACTATAAGTAGCAGCAGCCCTTGTGACCGTTGTTGAACCAGTAACGGCAGGAGTAGAACCAGCTACCTTAAAGTAATAAGGATATGTTGATGTATCTTTTGCGCCAACGGTAACGTTTGTCATGTTTGTATCAGAGCCACTCTGTAATGTTAAAGCAAGATCACTCTTAGTGAAATTATTTGTAACAGTAACACCGCCGCCAGAAAAAGATACAGTCCGAACCGGAACATAATAGTTCGTTCCTGCTGCAATAGAAGGCGTAGCAGAAACAGCAGTTCCGTTAACCGTACCAGCCGGAACATATCCAGCTGTTCCAACAGTAGCATTTGGCGTCACACTCCAACTTGTTGCCGTAGCATTCGGATCTACCGTAACATACGTGCCAGATGGCTGATCTGTTGTAAATCCATACGTAGTTGCATTGCTGATTGAAACAGACGGAGTTACCGTTGAATTAGTGTACGTAGTAGATCCTGCGCTATACGCACCGGCAGGAATATACAGTTTGTCACCGTTACCGCTGACAGCAACGCTTGTCGCAGCAGTTTCATTCGATTCTGTTTTAACGTAGCCTTCTGTTCCAACTGTGGCTTTAGCTTTAACAGACCCGGCGGACGTAGAAAGAGTGATATAGTAGCTTGTTGCACTTGAAGCCGCAGTAAATCCTGTTGCTGCCATGCTTGCACTACCGCCACTATTTGAAGAAACTGTTGCAGTTAATGCACCCGCTGTAAGAGGCACATAATAAACACTACTATCCCTTTTCGATGTCTTAGCCGTACCAGTACCAGAAACAGTCACAGATCCTGTTAGTGTCGCAGGAGCATAACCAGCAGTTGTAACACTTGCCGTACCAGAACCAGAGAGAGAAAATGTAGATCCAGTCGTATTTGCAGCAGCACTAGCTGTGACGGCGACAAAATAAGGTTGAGTGAATGTATTAGAGGTTGTTGCTGTCGCAGCAACCCGTGTTTTGTTTGTTATAGTTGTAGAATAAGTAGTAATAGTCACAGCACCCGGCGCACAAGTACCAGTGCCAGAAGCATTGGTAGATGCGCCAGCAATAACTGCTTTCGGGATATACCGTGCAGTACCATTTAAAACAGAAGGTGTAATATTTTTTGTATCTGCACTAGATACTTTTTCACCAGCAACAATATAACCAGCTGTACTTATTGTCGCTTTTGCTTTAGTGGATGATACACCTGTTGTTGTTACAGAACCTCCGGGAGTGATTGTCCAGTAATCAGTTCCATCAGTTCCGCTTGAAGGTGTTGTGGTAGAACTGATGTTCGTGATTGTACCACTTGTCGAACCTGTAACAACTGGCACCGTTGAAATAGTATGGGAAGTAACAGATGCACTATAATCACCATCTGCTACACTCTTGCTTCCTTCGGTAATCCAGCCGGAGCCATAGCTGACAGTTTTTCCGCTAACAGTTGCACTTGTAGTTGTGATCGGAACATAAGTCATTAAGCTGTCTTTTGCAGAAGTCTTTGCCGTAGCCGTACCACTAACGCTAATATTTCCTGTTAACGTAGTCGGAGCATAACCGGCAGTAGTTACCGTAGCACTACCAGAACCACTGATAGAAGACGTTGTTCCCGCTGTATTAGCGGCGGCTGTAGCTTTAACTGCAACATATACGCCACTTGAAGGAGCATCTGTTGTTGCATCTCCGCTTGCAGCTTGTGTAACACCACTAGGAACAGCTTGTTTTGTAACGCTGACTGTTCCTGGCGCAACAGTAGTAGTCGCCGATGCGTTCGTAGAGGCACCAGCAATAACAGCCTTTGGAATATAGCTTGCTGTACCAGCGTTAACATTAGTTGTAATATTCCAAGTTGAATAAGATGAAGTTGTTTTACTTCCGGCCGCTATATAACCAGCCGTGCCAATCGTTGCTGTAGCTTTAGCTCTTGCTTTACCCGTTGTCTTTGAACCGCTAGGCGTAATTGTCCAATAGTCTGTACCATCAGTACCAGACGGAGCTGTACCCGTTGTAATATCTGTTACAGTGCCAGTTACAGACGGAGTAAATGCAGCAGCTGTATTTGTTCCTCCAGACGTCACAGAAGGAGTATAATCTCCAGGAGGAATCGTAACGCTTGCAGATGTTCCATCGGCTGCGCCAGTATATTTTCCAAGAGGAACAGTAACGACATTTTCGTTAACAGTAATATCCGTAGACGCAAGCGTCGGAATAGTACCGGCAACCAAAGTGCCGTCATCATCATATGCGCTATGTCCTGAAAGCAGATAGTCCCCATGATTTTTTACGTCAGATCCATCAGGAACAAGCTTTGCAAGACTAATCTTTAAATTATCGGTATAACCTTTATTAATATATAAGTAATCACCTGAAACAAGTACAGGGGCAGAAGTTGTGTTTGAAATATCAACATATGTCGTACTAGATGCAGCTTCATTGCCAAACGTAGCAGCAGACAATGTGTGCGCTGTAGTATAACCAGCTGTCCACGAATATGTTCCACGAGTAGCTGATTGTCCACTTACCGTTGTTTTGCCTTGAGAAATGGCGCTGTCTGGCATATTGCCAGTAATGGCTTCACCTTGAGAATAACCAATCTTACCATTTCTTATATCGGCAGCAGTAATAGTACCATCACTTGTAAATGTACCAGTTTTGTTGAATACGTTTGTGCTTCCGTTATTTATTTTGATGTTTACACCATGTTTGATATTTGCTTCTGTAAAGCTTGTTGCAGTTAGTTTACTTACAACAATATCACCCAGCATGAATTTCCCAGTAGTTGAAACTGTTTGATTGGATGTGGTTGCATACTTTGTAGCACCACTCATTGTTGTAAGTTGTAAGGTTTTAGAAAGTGAATCGGCGGCAACATAACCTTCCGATATAGATACAGCCCCAGAGACTACACCCGTAGTCGAATTAAGAGACAGATTGCCTTGAGTAACGCTGCCGCTCGGAATAGTCAAATACTTAGTTTTAGAACCAGCATTAATAGTAACAGTTGGAGACTGCGTATCTAAATGATAAATCGTTGTAGCACTTCTTGCTGGAATATATCCGGCAGCGCGTGTATCTTTTACATCTGTAATGGAAACAGACGTAGTTCCTGTAAAGCTTGTGCTAGTTCCAGAAAGAGTAACATAATAACCGGAAGAAGGTTGAGCATCTACTACTGTAGCTCCTGTCGTCGTTTGAGAAGCAATACCGATGTTTAACGTAGGAGTTCCTGTATAATCTGTTTTTGTCGCAGTTCCTCCCGAAACGGTAATTGTTCCGGCTGTTACAGGATAGAAACTCGTAGAAGTAGTAGACGCTGCGGGTAATGGACCGTCGTCCATCCATCCAGCAGTCTGGATAACAGAACCGCCAGATCCGGTCGCTTTTACTCGGATATAATATCCGCTTGACGGTTCTGAAGATTGTTTTGTGCCGATGGAACCACTGATATTTATACCGGCGGCAGAACCATCTGTTGATTCGATTACAGAATCAGCTGATGCGGTGCCAGCTACACCTTCGCCAAGTATAGGATGTATTGTAAACTGAATATCGCCATCGACATAAGTTCCTACACCAGTTCCACTATTATATGTATCTAGTGTAAGAACAGTATTACCTTTTTTAGTTATGGCAATGTCACCAGTCAACATGTGCCCATCTTTTACTAAATTAGCCATATGCCATCTTCTCCTTTACAACAGAATAGGGTAGGGGAATTTCTTCCCCTACCCGGAGAAGAAATTAAGCTACAGTGTAAGCGCCATTATAAGTCGGAATAGAACCCGCAACGAGTGTACCGTCATTATCATATGCGCTATGACCAGATAAGATATACTCAGAGTGCCCTTTAACATCAGAGCCATCAGGGACTAACTTAGACAGTTTGATCTTCAGATAGTCCGTATAACCAGCGTCGATATACAGATAGTCACCAGAAACCAGAACAGGGGCTTCCGACGTATTAGAAATATCAACGTAAGTCTTGCCAGAAGTAGCAGAATTCTTAAATGCAGCGGGACTCATAGAGTCACTAGTAATCCAACCAGTACCCCAAGAAGCATTGCCACGAGTAGCAGTAGTACCACTCACGGTTGTTGTTCCTTTGGTCATAGTGGTCGTAATAATCTTCTTATATGTTACTCCACCGTTTGTGGTATTAGTATGCGCGGAAACATAACCGGCAGACGTACTATACCGAGGAGTAAGAGTAATGCTGTTATCAGTAGAAGTACCATCGGTGAAATAAGTGTTCAGCCCAGTATTCGCAAGAGATGTTGTGGGCGTGACTTCGGTCATCGGAGCAATCGTAATTGTACGATCTTCCGGATAATAACCTTCACCAACGGTAACGGTCTGCGCAACATTAGAAGAAGTAACAGCCGAAGCACTCAGCGTAGACTTCTTAATGTAGTAAGCAGTAGGAGCATTTGTAACAGTCAGACTGTCAGCTGCAATAGCAGAAACAGGAGAACTGTCAGCAGAAAAATAACCGGCAGTCGTAACCTGTTTGTTAACGACGGCACGATTAACTGTTGCGCTACCGGAACTTGTAATCTTGTAGTAGCCAGTAGCTTCAGTTGTTGCAAGGGTAACCTTATCAGATGCCGTGTAGCTGGAACCATCATAGTAACCATCAGAGCTAATTGCTGTGCTGTTTGCTCCGGCGCTTAATGCACCGCCAGTAATGCTCTGAGAACCGGGGTTAACTGTTGCAACGACAGTATCATATGCAACATAACCTTTTTGAGTGGCTTTAACAGACGAGCCTACCACGCCAAATGTGGCAGTTTGTACGGTATAATACTTCGTTACCGGAGTAGACTGAATCGCCGTATCTTCGTCTATAAAACCACCAGTAGTAACTGTTGCAGCACCTTGTGCAGAAACAGTAATGTACTCGCCAGAGGACGGCTGAGTAGGAGATTCGGTAAGAATACTTTCAACATCGGTCACAGTTGCAGTTGTGCTTCCGGCAGTAATCGCACCGGCCGGAGTCACCGTGACGATCTTAATATTCTTATCGACGAATTGGTTTTGCGTCTGCAAAGTTTTCGTAAGTGTACCGGCACTTTCTATCGATTGACTCAATACAAATTTGCCGTCTACGACTTCCATATTTGCCATAGAAATAACCTCCTTTAGTCAGTTTTACCTGTATAAACAGGCACGGTTACGTCTTCGGAACCGTCATAAACATATTCTTGATCGGCTCCAAACGTAAGCTTATGATTCATGAGAGAATCAACACACAAGCCTTCGCCTGCTTTAAGTTTTATGAGATTGTTCTTTGCTTTAGATATTTTAACAGAGATTTTATTCTTGTCTGTCACGACAATGGAATCATCCTTAGGTGTGACGCTTTCAAGTTTCTTATCGCAAAGTTTGACAATCCTTCTCCAGAGCTCATACGTGCCTGAATAATCAAGATAACGATTTATTCTCGCCATCACGAATTCACTCTCCTTATGGGGTTGTAACATAAAAGGAGAGGGAAGGAATTGCCTTCCCTCTCTCTTTACTTAAGAGACCCAATTAAAGCGTCAATTTGCTTTTGTTGGTTGATAATCATCTCACGCATTTCTGCGATAGACATGACTTGTTCTTCTTCGGGTTTTTCAACGTCTTCCTGAACGGGTTCTGGAATGGTTTGTTCTAAAGCGACAGGTTCGTGTTCTTTAAGCTGCTGTATTAAGTCCTCATATTCTTGCAGACTAATAACAACAGCTTCGGCGTCTTCGTATACAGGAGCACCTTGCGGTATAGCCCTGAACCAATCAGCATGATAGATGTTTGCTTCGTCAAACGTCTGTATGTATTGAGCATCGTTGACATCGCAAACATATAACTTGCTACGCTTTGCGTTCCACTTTAAGAAAACACGACCAGCGCTGACAACCTTACCATCTTGAATGATTTTGCAACATGTCATACTTCATCACGCTCCTTAAAGTGAGAACATCAGAACAACACCACGGACTTGATATGTATCATATGCCCACATGGTTTGTATCGAGCCTCTGTTGTCAACAACATAGCTGAAACTGCTGTTCTGACCAGATTCCTGAGAAATAGTTCTTGTAAGATAGGAAGCCGATTTAACCCATAATCCACCTTGAGCACCACCAGCAACGATGTTGTTTGTATCGTCGCCCTTGGAACGGCCGCCGATAAAGCCTTTCTTTGCAGCTGTGGTACTGGTGATATAAACATAGCCAACGGTATAATCAGACGGACTCGTAGACGGAATCCATACGTCGTAATCCTTAAGCGTATATGTTCCATACAGAGTAGGATCTTCAGGAACATTTGTAATAATCTGTGCATCTTCCGGTATAGCGATACCCATGAACTTAATCCTGGATTGGTTATTGTCATACCAGCTGATACGAGTACCTTCGGATTCAAGGGATGTGTCGCCAAGATCTGCATAGGCAGGAATGTACAGCTTGTCGGTTGTAGTCTTAAGCTGATTCCGTTCTCCTGCACCGCCGAACGTTCTGATAGACATTTCTTCTATAACAGACTGCCAGCAATAAGGCAATGCATTGAAACACCTATCATTAACAAACGCACGGAGCATGGATTGTTCCCATCCGCCCTTTGTATACTGGTCGCCAGATGTCGGAGGATTGAAGTATTTATAATATCCAGCCAGCGGAGCGCTTGCGACAAACGAAGCGTTATCCGTATAGCCTTCAGGAGTATTATAAATATTCTTTCCGCGATACTGCATTCTCCAGGTTTCGTGGGGCCATGTAGCAAGTTCCTTAGCGTTGTTTGCACCAAGGTCATCCTTCCAGATCTTGCACCAGTGAATCCATCCCTTAGCGGCTGTACCAACTTCAATCCTGCCAGCAGGAGTCGGTACACCACCGAAGCTCAGACACGCAGTCTTTACTTCAATGTCTGTTACTCTGCGAGAATCATTGTAGTAAATTGCATCGCTGTAACCGGCATAATAGGTTTCCGGATGGTTGGAGGCATCAGTCCACGTATCATCGTTACCATAGCCAGCACTACGTGCCATATAAACACCGCTATTATCGGACGCAATTGAGAGGAATTTCGAGCCTTTCTGGTGACGGAGTACAAGAATGCCTCTTGTAAGTCCATGCCCTATAACCGGGTCTTTATCTCCCCATTTGACGGAGATATTATGATTACCGCTTGCACCAGTTGTACCGTAGTAAAGCTTGAAACCCTCTTGATGTTGCCCATACGGGCAGCAGCTAACGAGAGAAGCACCGTTGATTGCTTCTGTAAACTCATAATCGATTGCGATTGTGAAGTTATAATCGCAAATATCTTCATCAAAAAGTTTGTAAGCGTCGAACTTCACAAACTCCGTTCCATCGAAATATCTTTCTTCCAGAAGAGTCTGAGATTCAACGTTACCGAAATTAAAATCTCTGCCAACCGTAATATCTGTATAATCCTCAAGGAAGTTATCGTTGAATTGATTACGCTTCGCAGCGCAGTAAATCTGAGCAATACTCATTTCATGCAGATCAAGTCCGGCGACAGAAGCAGAATGAATACGATCCCAGACAGCATAGACGTTTGTATCTTCGCGGATAAATCCAGTAGATTTATTCCAGCCTAAGAATACATTGTAGTATCCGTCAGCCTCTTCCCTTGTGAGCTTCGGAATGCCACGAGGATTCAGAGGATCGTCATCGTAAATCGCTTCTTTACCAAATTCAACCCGCTGTGTTTTAAGCGGAGTTTCGCTGTTTTCTTTTTCATACCAGTTAACGGTATATTTCTTGACTTCTTTTGTAAACGTACCCACGATTGTTGTTCCTGCTTCCGTAACAGGATCGCCAAGGTTGTTCGACCAGGATGTAAAGGTATATTCCCATTGTCCTGTGGGATCAATCTTTGTGGGCGGATTAATCTCTCCGGCTTCAACAGGGTCATATGTCCTGTCATTATAGTCAATGTATTGGACATATGCATTCCCTTGTTTGTCTAAGATTGGGTCGTTCTCATTGTCGATAAATGGAACTGTGAATGTCGGTAAGACGTGCTCTGGGTTATATTCGATAGTCAGGACATCACTTGACCAGACTTCACGAATAGCAGCGAGCTTTCTTAAAGACATAGAATCGACATAAACATATCCGGTTATGACGGGAGTATTCTGTGCTTCGCCAACACTGTTATAACCTTTCCACTTCGTTGCAATGTTATACAGCATATCAACAGTATCAAACCGCCAGTTGATATCTGTAACACGAATACGCCGAGTTGCCGTCAGAGAAGAGTTAGCAGCTTGCGTAATAATGCGAGGCATAACAGTATTCATAACATAGGTATTACATCCTTCAGCACGAATAGAAATCAGGTTCCGGCCGCCATCGTTCATACCCGTAGCGGACGGTTCCATTGTAAAGGTTTCAACCTGTTTCAGATTCATAGCCTGAATACCAGTACAGGCATTAAGCTGAATAGATGTAAGCGGAGCATAAGAAGGAAGTGTAATCTGACCAGCACTTGTTCCACGGGTATCCAGCGTCCTAAGTTCTACGTTTGTAGTCAGGTTAAGAGGACTGGAGAAATTCACCATGTTCCGAATAGACAGATCCTTTAACAGCACAGACGGAACGTCCAGAGAAGAACCGGCATCCCAGGCTGTATTCACTTCGTCACCACCAAGGATAACATCTGTCAGTTTTATAGCACCGGAAGCGCCGAACGTACTGTTCTGTGTTTCGTTTAACGGATGCACATACTGAATAAGTCTATCGGGAGTAACATACATCGTACTGTTAGAGCCAACCGCCACGCCTTCAAAGGTATAGGTGTCTCCTGTACCAATCTTACGAACGCCAGAACGGTTATCGTCTGTCAGAATCGTAACGTATGTTTTTGCATAAGCCTTTACCGTGAAGTCTTTCGTGCTGCTATCCGCAGTATTCGTACGGAAATTAATAGCATTAGTCTTAGTGTAATAACCATACTTACCATCCATATAAGATGTCTGATAGGTAAGAAACTGTTTCCTCCAGTAAGTCTTAGAACCCTGTAACCTCGGAAGATAAGAATCATCATATTCTCCGGTTTCAGTACCAACAGGAACATTAGTCGTCTTCCACGGTTTGATGTATTTGTTGTAAGCATCAATAACCATAGCGGCACGAGGTCTAACGCTCTGATAATTATCCCACTTCTCCATGATTGCGCGGGAGTTCCATGCACCAGCGCTACGTAAGGAGGTATACATACTGGACAGTTCATTCTGGTAAGCTGCTTTAAGATTTACCCAGATGGTATTTGTTGCA
>Ga0265298_10009401_pt1 | contig 11647 bp, 8 predicted proteins | sample AusTroGonzalo_MG_3_FD_193486 | JGI IMG/M metagenome (GOLD analysis project Ga0265298, IMG submission 193486) | Bovine rumen microbial communities from tropical cattle in Woodstock, Queensland, Australia - Gonzalo_01 | ecosystem: Host-associated > Mammals > Digestive system > Stomach > Rumen ...
CCTGCGTCGGACGAGCTGTCTTTGGCCTTGAAATGGTTCATGCTGATGACGAGCCGCTCGCCGTTGGCTTTCTGCTCGAAAGTCTGCAGACGCATGGTATGCGCATAATAGCCGTTACCGGACGTGGCGCCGGTATTGGAGCCATAGGTCTTGACGCGGTCGGTACGATAGATAAAGCCGGACTTGATTTGGTTATCCGAGATGCCTTCATACCACGTATAGTCGATGCCATCGCTTACCGCGGCATAGCGTCCTGATGCACCGGCATGGGCGTTCATGGAGTCCGCCAATTGCTGCAAGACAATCGGCTTCGCTTCCACTTCGCAGAAAGCGTATATATCCGCGTCGATAGAAAGCATGGCGTTGACAATCTTAAGCGTCTTCTCTCGGAAACCGGCTGCGTCGCTGTAAGATGGACGGTCCGAGAGGTCGTAGTTATAATAGTAGTTACTGAGGTTCTGCGCGCATACGCGAAGCGAGCCTGTCGCCGGTTCCGGTTGCGACTCCAACCAATACATCGGTGCATTTATCTGCGCCGTCTCGACCGTACTGTTCCATTTCTTGATAGTCGATACCACGCGTATCTTATCGCCCAGTTCCAACTCTCTGTCCGGCCGGCAGCGATAGCACTCGAAGGCGCCGTTTGCCGTACTGGAAGCCGTACCGCGCGTATCGGCAATCCAAACGGACATGTTGTTATACGAGGTATTGAAACTATTCTCCGCGATGGCGTTGACATATCCCTCTATGGTATATGTCTCCGAGGTAGGCACATTGTGCTCCAAGGCCTGACCGATAGCGATAGCCTGCGCCACGGTAATCGTTTCTGCGAAACAGCCTGCCACAAAGAGCAGGGCCACAAAGAAAGTACAGATTTTTTTCATAAACGGTATTATTTTAAGTTATTGGTGCTCCGAGGGCGGTAATCAGCCGCCCTCGGGCTATGATATCCACCAAGATTGGCGGATGGGGTTAGTCTTTGAACTTCGCGCAGAGGAACTCGCGGTTGAGGCGAGCGATGTTCGCGAGGCTGACCGATTTCGGGCATTCCGCAGCACATGCACCGGTGTTGGTACAGTTACCGAAGCCGAGTTCGTCCATCTTTGCCACCATCGCTTTCGCGCGAGCCGCAGCCTCAATCTTACCTTGCGGCAGGAGAGCGAGCTGCGAAACCTTTGCGGACACGAAGAGCATTGCCGAACCGTTCTTACAAGCCGCCGCACAAGCGCCGCAACCGATACAGGACGCAGCGTCCATCGCCTCGTCGGCAACGGGCTTCGGAATAGGTATAGCGTTGGCATCGGGTACACCGCCGGTGTTGACGGATACGAAACCGCCGGCCTGCATGATTTTGTCATACGCCCCGCGGTCCACCATGAGGTCTTTGATTACCGGGAACGCACGGCTACGCCATGGTTCTACGGTGATGGTCTCGCCGTCGTGGAACTTACGCATATGGAGCTGGCAGGTCGTGATGGCGCTGTCCGGTCCGTGCGGGTGACCGTTAACGTACATGGAGCACATACCGCAGATACCTTCACGGCAGTCGTGGTCGTAGGTAACAGGGTCTTTATGCTCTGCAACGAGTTGCTCGTTGAGAATATCAATCATCTCCAAGAACGAAGCACCTTGGAAGACGTGCTTGAGATCATATGTCTCGAAATGGCCTTGCGCCTTCGGGCCGGCCTGACGCCATACCCGTACTTTGATATCAATATACTGGTCCATAATGCTTAGTTTTTGTAGTTACGTGTTTTACGTTCCGTGAACTCGTAGTCGAGCGGCTCCTTGATGAGTTGCGGCTCTTTGTCGTCGCCCATATATTTCCAGCAGCCGACATATGCGAACTTGTCATCCTGACGGAGGGCCTCACCTTCCGGCGTCTGGTATTCCTCGCGGAAGTGACCACCGCAGGACTCCTCACGATGGAGGGCATCCACAGCCATCAGACGACCAATCTCGATGAAGTCCGCCAGACGGAGGGCTTTCTCCAACTCGTTATTGAGACTATTCGCCTCACCCGGGATATAAACATTGGTCCAGAACTCTTTCTTGATGGCATCGATTTTCTTGATACCTTCTTTGAGTCCCTCTGCCGTACGACCCATGCCGACGAAATCCCACATGACAAGACCCAGCTCTTTGTGGATGGAATCCACGGAGCGTTTACCTTGGATAGCCATGAGGCGGTCAATCTTATCCTGAACGGCTTTCTCTGCGGCAGCGAACTCGGGTAGGTCGGTGGACATACGCGGTACGCCAATCTGGTCGGAGAGGTAGTTCTGAATGGTATAAGGCAGTACGAAGTAACCGTCTGCGAGGCCTTGCATGAGGGCGGATGCACCGAGACGGTTCGCACCGTGGTCGGAGAAGTTCGCCTCACCGATACAGAACAGACCCTTGACGGTCGTCTGGAGTTCGTAGTCCACCCAGATACCACCCATCGTATAGTGGATAGCCGGGAAGATCATCATCGGGTTCTCGTACGGGTTCTCGTCCACGATTTTCTCGTACATCTGGAAGAGGTTACCGTATTTCTGCGCTACCACATCCTTACCAAGGCGCTGGATAGCATCGGAGAAGTCGAGGAACACAGCCAGACCGGTGTTGTTGACACCATAGCCCTTGTCGCAACGCTCCTTCGCAGCACGCGAAGCTACGTCACGCGGAACGAGGTTACCGAAGGCCGGATAACGACGCTCGAGATAGTAATCGCGGTCCTCTTCGGGGATGTCACGACCTTTTATCTCACCGGCTTGCAGACGTTTCGCGTCTTCGAGTTTCTTCGGTACCCAGATACGACCGTCATTACGGAGCGACTCGGACATCAAGGTCAGTTTCGACTGGAAGTCACCGTGCTTCGGGATACAGGTCGGGTGAATCTGCGCGTAGCAGGGGTTAGCGAACAACGCACCGTGGCGGTACATCTGCATCGCAGCCGAACCATTGGAAGCCATCGCGTTGGTACTCAGGAAGAAGGTGTTACCATAACCACCCGAACCTACTACGACTGCGTGCGCGAAGAAACGCTCGATGCGGCCGGTAACGAGGTTACGCGCGATGATACCGCGAGCACGCTGTTCACCGTTCTCATCTTTGATGAGCACGATATCCAGCATCTCGTAACGGGTGTACATCTTCACCTTGCCTTTACCAATCTGGCGGCTGAGGGCGCTATATGCACCGAGGAGCAGCTGCTGACCGGTCTGACCTTTTGCATAGAAGGTACGGCTTACCTGCGCACCACCGAAAGAACGGTTGTCGAGCAGACCGCCGTATTCACGTGCAAAGGGAACGCCCTGTGCTACGCACTGGTCGATGATGTTATTCGATACCTCGGCGAGACGATATACGTTGGCCTCACGAGCACGGTAGTCACCACCCTTAATCGTATCATAGTACAGACGATAAACGCTGTCACCGTCGTTCTGGTAGTTCTTCGCCGCGTTGATACCACCCTGTGCAGCAATCGAGTGCGCACGACGCGGACTATCCTGGATACAGAAGTTGAGCACATTAAAGCCCATCTCAGCCAGCGAAGCCGCAGCCGATGCACCGGCGAGACCCGTACCGATAACGATGACGTCGAGACGACGCTTGTTAGCGGGGTTGACGAGTTTCTGATGGTTCTTATAGTTCGTCCATTTCAGCTCCAGCGGACCGGCAGGAATCTTCGCCATCTCGGGCGTGATAACCGGAACAGCCGCTTCTTTGAGCGCATCAGCCGCCTTGTTAACGACTACTTCCGCCGCCTCAACGGCCTTCTTTGCAGCCTTGACCGCTACTTTCTTCGCAGTCTTCTTTGCTGCCTCAATAATTTCTTCTTTCATTGCCATAGTCGTAAATCATTAAGCGGCGCAGAGCATACCGATGCCCATGCCGAGGTAATACAATACAACGATAGCGAACGGCAGCACAGCCAGCGTAGCGACGATGCAACCAATCACTTTGATACGCTTCATCCAAACGAGGTTATTCCATCCCAGCGTGTGCAGAGCAGACCATACACCGTGGTTGAGGTGGAACCAGAGTGCGCAGAGCCAGATGAGGTAGAGCACGCAGTAAATCTGTCCGCAGCAAGGAGCGGTGAAGAGTGCCTTTACGTAGGCAGCACCGTTCTGCGGGTCAAACGCACCTGCCGTAGCACCGCCGGTAATCTCCGCCAACTGCATACGGAACCAGAAGTTGTAGAGGTGCAGCACGAGGAAACCGAGTACGCAGAAACCCAGCACGAGCATGTTCTCCGACTCCCATTCTACGCCTTCTTTCTTACCCGTCACCGCGTAGCGGTCGTTACCGCGCGCCGCACGATTCTGAATAGTCAGATAAATCGCGTAGCAGAAATGCACCAACACCAGGAATGCCAGACCCAGCGTGCCGATGAGGGCATACCAGTTAGCACCCAACAGGTGGCAAATCGTGTTGTAGGCCTCTTCCGAGAACACCACGGCAAGGTTCATACAGCCGTGGAAAAGCAGGAACAAGACCAACGCCAGGCCGGTCAAGCTCATAATGAACTTACGGCCGATAGATGAATCTTTTAACCACATAGGATTTTAATGTTTAATGTTTATTGTTTAATGTTTAACGATTTATAGGCTTTTAATATATTTGTCCGCTTCGATGGCGGCTTTGGCACCACTACCGGCAGCGACTATCGCTTGACGGTAATGCGGGTCGGCACAATCGCCGGCAGCAAAGACTCCGGGCACATTCGTTCGCGGGCTGTCGCCGTCCACAATGATATATCCCTCTGCGTCGCGCTGGAGATAATCCTTGAAGAGGTCGGTATTGGGATGATGACCGATGGCGAGGAAGAATCCGTCGATGTCGATGTGACGGATAGCCTCGTCGGGTTCACCTTTGCGGAACACGAGGTCCGCTCCCTGTACCTTGCCGTCACCGGTGAGTTGGAGCGTGTTATGCTCGAAGAGCACCTCTATCTTGGGGTTGTTGAGCACACGCTCTTGCATCACTGCCGACGCACGGAGGAAAGGCTTGCGCACAATCATATAGACCTTGCTGCACAGTCCGGCGAGGTAGTTCGCTTCTTCGCACGCCGTGTCCCCACCGCCTACGACCGCCACCGTCTTCTTGCGATAGAAGAACCCGTCGCAGGTAGCGCAAGCACTCACGCCGCGACCGCGATAGGTGCGTTCGGACTCGATGCCGAGGTATTTGGCGGACGCGCCGGTAGCGATGATAACGGCGTCGGCTTCGTATTCCTGCTCGTCTTCAACGATGACTTTCTTCGGCGAAACGGAGAAATCGACTTTGGTGACGATGCCCGACACAAAAGTCGTACCGAATCGTTCGGCTTGACGACGGAAATCCTCCATCATCGTGAAGGGTTCGACGCCATCAGGGTAGCCGGGGAAATTCTCCACTTCGGTGGTGGTGGTCAGTTGTCCGCCGAGTTGCGGACCTTCGATGAGTACCGGTTGCAGATTTGCGCGCGCAGCATAGATAGCCGCCGTATAGCCCGCGGGTCCGCTACCGATAATCAGACATTTAACTTTATTCATTAGTATCTCAAATCGTTTACAAATGTTTCAAAATCCGTCGGTTCGATGGTGTAGTTCTCAACAGGCGCGATATATTTCGGGTCTTTGAGTTTGAGTGTCGAGAGTTTCTTGCCCTCTTTGATATCCACCTGCAGCGGCATCAGGTCGGTATTGCGCACACGGAGCGAGAAGCGGTTGATACCGATGCTCTGATCTTTCGGCGTCAGCGTGATAATGGTCTGCGTGCCGTCGGAGGTGGCATGCTCCGTGATGTTACATACATCGACGAGTGCCTTCGCGTACAGGAAAGGGTTGGTCTCCAACAGCTCCTGCTCCAAAGGATTGGAGAGCGTCAGTTCGTCCGTCTCGGCGGAGTACATATAGAGGGTCTTTCCGTCGTAAGCAGCATCGATGTTGAACATCGACAGACGGAAACAGTCACCGTGCATCGTGATGGCACCCGGGTAATTCATCGGGGCGTTGACTTCTTCGGCCACCGTGACGGTGAAGTCCGACTGCATGGTCTTGTCCTCGAGGTTCGCAAGGAACGACGAGAGAACCGTTAATATAATTAAAAATGTTTTCATTTAACTCCCAATTCTTCTAATAGTTTATCCAGTTGGTCAAGGTCGGTGATGAGTACATCCCTGCCCTTCGGTCCTTTGTTCGGTCCGACGATACCGGCGGCTTCGAGTTGGTCGGAGAGTTTACCGGCACGGTTATAACCTATCTCGAACGCACGCTGCAGACGGGAAGTAGAACCTTCCTGTTTGGTAACTACATACCGCGCCACATCGGCGAACATCGGGTCGAGACGTTTCATATCTACGCTGCCCGGCGCCAAGGCATCGCCTTCGCCGCCCTCGCCCACATATTCGGGCAGTTGGTACGGCTCGGTATAACGCTGCTGCTTGGAGATATGCTTAACGATTTCGTCCACTTCGGGTGTATCGACGAACGCACATTGCACACGCGTGATAGAGGCGTTGCCGGCGTAGAGCGAGTCTCCACGACCGATGAGTTGTTCGGCACCCTTGGCATCGAGGACGGTGCGGCTGTCGATGACGGACTGGGTGCGCAAGGCGATACGCGTAGGTATATTCGCTTTGATGACACCCGTGACGATGTTGACGGACGGACGCTGGGTAGCGAGAATCATGTGCATACCTACGGCACGCGCTTTCTGGGTGATACGTGCGATAGGTGTCTCCACCTGTTTGCCGGCCTGCATGATGAAATCGCCGTACTCGTCGATGATGATGACGATATAAGGCAGGTACTGGTGGTGCAGACTGTCCGCCACGAGTTTGTTGGGGTTCAGACGGCGACGAACGAACTTATCGTTGTAGTCCTCGAGGTTACGCACACCGGCGTCCATGAGGAGCTTGTAACGGTTCTCCATCTCTATGACGAGACTATTGAGCGTGTTGATGACGCGGTCGCAATCGGTGATGACAATCTGGTCAGGGTCAGTGTCCGGTTGGGCCGCCAAGAAATGCTTAAGCAGCGGCTTGTACGGCGCGAACTCCACCATCTTCGGGTCCACCATCACGAGCTTGAGTTCCGCCGGATGTTTCTTATAAAGCAAGGACGTGATGATGGCGTTGATAGCCACCGATTTACCCGTTCCCGTAGCACCGGCCACGAGGAGGTGCGGGGTCTTGGCGAGGTCGAACATAAAGACCTCGTTGGTAATCGTTCGTCCGTACGCTACCGGCAGTTTCATCTTCGTCTCTTCCTGGAAACGTTTCGAGGCGATGACGGAGTGCATGGACACCACCTGCGGTTTCTCGTTCGGCACTTCGATACCGATGGTGCCCTTACCCGGCATCGGGGCGATGATACGAATACCTGTGGCCGAGAGCGACATCATAATATCGTTCTCGAGACGCTGTATCTGCGCCACGCGAATACCGGCTTTCGGAACTATCTCATACAGCGTGACGGTCGGTCCGACAGTCGCTTTGATGGAGTCTATCTCGATGCCGTAGTTTCGGAGCGTGTTGACGATGCGTGCGCCGTTACTGCGCTGTTCCTCTTCGTTAATCACCGGTGCCGCCTCGTTGTCATAGACCTTGAGGAGGTTGAGCGAAGGGAACTTATAGAACTCGAGGTCTTTGCGCGGGTCATACGGACCGAGTTTCTCGAGTATCTTATCGGGGTCTTTCTCGTAGAGTTTGTCTTCGATGATGTCCTTAATCTCCAGGTCCGGGTTCTCCGGTTGCTCCGGTTCTTCGGGCTTCTCCGGCGGCAGCGGTGCATCACCGAGGGGTTCGTCTTCGTCGTCCAATATAGGCAAAGGCCCCTCAATGCGGAGGCCGCTCTCCCCATTACTTTGGGGAGACGCTCCGGGTTCTTCCTGTATCGGGTCTATCGTTAGGGGGATTTCGTCGGATGGTTCTTCCGGCGTTGCCGGCTCGGCTAGTTCTTCCTCGATGGGAATGTCGATAGTCAGTAAATCGGGGTTCTCGGGAGAATTACCTTGGGGAGACGCTCCGGGCTTTCTCTTGAAGAGGTCTGCGCACCACGCACCGAAGGCTTTGCAGCGGTCGATGAAGCGCGGGTCGGAGACGATGAGGAAGATGAGCATTGCGAAGAACAGCAGCAGGATGGTACCCGTCGTCTGCACATAACTGGACAGCCACTTGGCGGACCATGCGCCGAACTTACCGCCCCACAGGAACACGCCGAGATGCACCATCTGTTGGGCAAAACCCAAGGTGATAGCGCCCCATAGCACGACGAATACCGTGCAGCAGAAGAGTTTGATAGCCTTGATGTCGCGGAACACATGCATCAGGCGCAAGCCGTAAATACCGACCATCAGCGCCAAGAGAATACTCACGAAACCGAAACTGCCGTTAATCATAAATTGCGCCAAGGCTGCGCCGGGCAGACCTAAGATATTCCGCACCGCTTCGCGGTTCGCCACCCGTTCGGCACGGGTCAGCGAGAGGATGTCCTGGTCATAGGTGCCGGTGAAGAGATAACTGACATACGCCAATACCGCTAAGATGGCGAACATCAGCAGCAGTACGCCGAGAATCATGCGCACTCTTCGGTCCGCAAAAAACTCCCGCGTCGCCTGCCACCAGTTGGTTTTCTCCACTTTGATAGCACGTTCCTGCACGTTTTCAAACTCCGTATTTCTCGATTTAGTTGCTGTTCTGGGCATAATACATCACAATTAGCATGCAAAATTACAATTTTTCTTCGAAACAATAAAATCGAAAGTCAAAAAAAATCGCTTAAAGGGCACTTTTGTATTTTTTTTATGAAAAAAGTTCGCGCGCACTTGCGTATATGAAAAACTTTTCGTACCTTTGCACGCTTTTTATGGACGAACTGATACGACATACGGGGGTTGTGCTACGCATAGACGGGCCAATGGCGCATGTGGAGATTGTGCAGACCAGTGCCTGCTCGGCTTGCAAAGCGAAGAGTATGTGTATGTCGGCGGAGAGCCAACAGAAAGAGATGGATGCCGTGATGCTCGAGCCGCTGGAGATTGGCGACAAGGTGGAAGTGATGGTGCGAGAACGATTGGCATGGAAAGCGATTTTGTTGGCGTATATACTGCCGTTTGTGGTGATGTTGGGGGTGATTGTGGTGTTGGATTTCGCGACCGAATGGAGCGAGGCAGTGATAGGAACGCTGTCGCTATGCGCCATCGCGCTGTATTACATCGGGTTGAGTTTCTTCAAGCACCGCTTGCAAACTCAATTCACTTTTACCGCACGGAAACTATAAAATCAAAATCACGGGATAATATATATAATATATTATAAGGATGGGAAGGATACGATATTCCTCCGACATACCCTCGATATACCCTCGATGGAGATAGCAAACGATAACAACCGAAAATAACAACAGATATGAGTTATTCTTTAATTCTGATTTCTATGGGAGTGTTAGGTGTGACGGGTCTGGTAGCCGCCGTGCTGCTGTATGTCGTCAGCCTGATATTCAAAGTAGAGGAAGACCCGCGCATTGATTTGGTGGTAGCTGTGCTGCCTGGCGCCAACTGCGGCGGTTGCGGTTTCGCAGGATGCCGTAACTTCGCCGAGGCATGCGTGAAAGCCGGCGGTATCGACGGTCTGTCCTGCCCTGTGGGCGGTGAGCCGACGATGGAGCAAGTAAAACTGATTCTCGTTCCAAGCGATGAGACCGCGGAAGAAAGCAGTGCGCCTGCAGAGGGCGGTAAGAAGGGCTTCGACCCTGTTATTGCCGCGAAAATCAAGGCCTTGGTAACTCCGCGCGCCGTATTCCCCAACGTCACTGCCCGTGCGCAGAAGGTTTAGTGTTTAGCGATTAGTGTTTAGCGAGTATGAAAACATTTCATTTAGGCGGAGTTCATCCGCAGGATAACAAACAATTCTCTGCCCACCGGCCTATTACGGAGTGCCCGCTACCCAAGCAGGCGATTATTCCGTTGGTGCAGCATATAGGTGCGCCGACGCAAGCCGTGGTAGAGGTAGGTGCGAAAGTAAAAGTGGGACAACTATTGGCGAAAGCCGGCGGCTTCGTGAGCGCGAACATTTGTTCGCCGGTAAGCGGTACGGTCACCAAGATTGGTGACTGGAAAGATGCTTGGAACGCACCTGCACAGGCGATTTTCATCGATGTAGAAGGCGACGTGTGGTTGCCCGAAATCGACCGTACGCCGGACCTTGTACGTCAGTGCACCTTGGAGCCGAAAGCCATCATCGACAAGATTTCCGAGGCAGGTATCGTAGGCCTCGGTGGCGCTTGTTTCCCGACGCATGTGAAGTTACTGCCGCCTCCCGGAAAGAAAGCGGAAGTGCTGATAGTCAACGGTGTAGAGTGCGAACCGTACCTGACCTGCGACCATCAGTTGATGCTGGAGCACGGCGAGGAAATCATCATCGGCATCGAGATTCTCAAGAAAGCCTTGGGCGTTCAGCGCGCCATCATCGGTATCGAGAACAACAAACAGGATGCCATCGAACACATGACGAAGTTGGCGCAGAGCAAACTCGGCATCGAAGTGCAACCCCTCAAACTCAAATACCCGCAGGGCGGCGAGAAACAACTCATCGACGCTTGTATCGGTCGTCAGGTACCGAGCGGCGCGCTGCCTATCGAGGTAGGTGCGGTAGTGGATAACGTAGCTACTATCTATGCCGTCTATGAGGCGGTGCAGAAGAACAAGCCGCTTATCAGCCGTGTGATGACCGTGACGGGTAAGCATGTAGCGAAACCGGGTAACTACCTCGTTCGTTTCGGTACGCCGATAGACGAGGTGATTGAGCTGGCAGGCGGTGTGCCTGTGCATACCGGAAAAATCATCGGCGGCGGTCCGATGATGGGTCGCGCGATGGACCATACGGAATACATGCCGGCGAACAAACGCTTGAGCGGTCTTCTCTTCCTCGATGAGAAAGAGAGTATCCGTCCCGAGGAGAGCAACTGTATCCGCTGCGGAAAGTGCGTGCAGGCTTGTCCGATGGGCTTGGAGCCGTACCTACTGCAACGTCTGAGCGAGCTGGAGATGTGGGATGAGTTGGAGAAACACGACATCATGGACTGCATCGACTGCGGTTGCTGCGTCTTCACCTGTCCGGCGCACAGACGATTGCTCGACGGCATCCGTCCGGGTAAGGCAAAAGTGGGCGCTATCCTCCGCGAACGCGCCGCAGCCAAAGCTGCGAAATAATTGGAAATTGAAAATTGAAAATTGAATTTTGAAAGATATGAACAATTTTATTGTAAGTCCGGCTCCGCATGCCCATAGCGGGGACAGTGTTCGCCGGAACATGCTTCTGGTCATTCTGGCGCTGCTGCCCGCGTATGTGGTATCGGTGTTGGAATTCGGCTGGGGTGCCCTCATCACGGCGGCTATCAGCGTTGCTGTCTGCGTGCTGACGGAATGGGTCATCGGTAAATGGGTGCTCAAAGAGCAACGTCAGACGATTGGTGACCTCTCGGCGGTACTGACAGGTCTGCTGTTGGCGTTCAACCTGCCGTCGAACCTCGAATGGTGGATAGTAGTCATCGGCGCGGTTGTCGCCATCGGCGTAGGAAAGATGACGTTTGGCGGTCTGGGACAGAACCCCTTCAACCCCGCGTTGGTAGGACGTGTGTTCCTGCTTATCTCGTTCCCCGCGCAGATGACCACG
>Ga0265298_10009402_pt1 | contig 11647 bp, 17 predicted proteins | sample AusTroGonzalo_MG_3_FD_193486 | JGI IMG/M metagenome (GOLD analysis project Ga0265298, IMG submission 193486) | Bovine rumen microbial communities from tropical cattle in Woodstock, Queensland, Australia - Gonzalo_01 | ecosystem: Host-associated > Mammals > Digestive system > Stomach > Rumen ...
CTTGCAGTGGCTTCGAAGTAATACTCAGTCTTGATGTCGGAGAAAGTGATTGTAGAGCTGGAAGTGTTCCAACTATCTTTGCTGACAATGTAAACACCGGAAATACTCTGTCCCCATACCTTGGTGCCATCAACAATATGCTTGTAATACCATTTGCCGTTAATGTATTCTTTTTCGGTCAGCTCCAGACCAGGCCATTCTGCACCAGGTGCCAGGGTGGAAGAACTGATATGGATACTCTTAGGGATAGAGCCGTTGATGCCGAAGTAAAGAGTAACCTTAGCAGCAGGATAAGGGCATTTTGCGTCTTTGAGTTCGATAGCTCCGGTGCTGGGAGTGAACCAGACATCCTTCTTTCCGGCCTCATTAACAACGTAGTTGGAGCCAGGGTAAGCGACAGCCCAATCTTTGTCCTTGCGGATCTTGAACTCGTCACCGGCGGCAAATGAAACGCCTGCAAGGATGCAAACAGTCCCGTCAGTGTACATAGGGATATCAGCTCCCCAGGCATTGATACCGCCGATTGTACCACAGAATGTCCATTCGGTGCTCTCCTTGAACTGGCTATAAGGGGTGATGTCGATAGGAGGCATCACGAGGATGTCGCCACGGCCAAGGTTGGAGGACTGAGCCTTAAGCTTCTTGGACCATACGAGAACATCATTCTCGTCCCACATCTGGAATGATAACTTAGGTGTGGTGAGTTCAGGAACGGGGAAGATAAAATCCCATGCCTTTTCAGAGCCGTTCCATATATTGAGCCAAACGGTATTCTTCGTGTTATCGGGAGTGTCAACAAGGGTTAGGGCGTCGGTACCAGCGTTTGCAGGATTGATAGAAAAATTGCCGGAAATCTGCTGGCCATCCACGGTCATTCCGATGGAGTGAACACGTGCAGGCACGTTGTTGATGGTAACCTTTACGGCTGCGCCGGCGTGCTTGAATGCGATATTATCCGAACTGCTACTCATGCTGGCAATGAGGGGCGTCAGCATCTTGCCGGATTCGTAGCTCCAATATGAATCGCGAAGCTTGAAATACATCGTCCCCTCATAGACGTTGTTCTTATCCGAACCAGTTCCTTCCCAGGGATAGAACGCCGCCGTGGCGTTATTGCTGAAGTCGCCAGTATGATCCCAAGCGAACACACCCTGGGTAGTGCCTTCTCCACTTGAGAGAGTGAAGGGTTGGTTTTTATCTGTCCATGATGGCTCGTTAACATAGATACCAATCTTATCGCCGGTTGCCCAGACGAGTTGATTGTCAGCATTGATGGTGCCTTTTGTGGGGGAAGCAAGCTGCTCGATGGATGCCTTGACAGTGAAGGCGTCACGAGTCACTTCGTTTTCAATCTCGATTTCCTTCTGGCAAGAGACGAAAGCAAGTGTAGCAATGGCTACGAGATAAAATACTTTTTTCATAATCCATTCCTCCATTTAACTGCCAAGTTCTTCTTCATCTTCTTCCCAGGAGCCGGTAACGGAGCGCATGGTCTCCACGCTGCCTGTCAACATTGTCCCCCCGGTCCTTATTTCAAGGGTCACCGTAAGGGGGATTTCATAAAAATGTTTCTTCATAATAACTATTGTTTTTTGTCATTAGTTTGCATTATTAAAAAACGCCTTTTCAGCAAGTTGCGACAAATATATGAATTTTATGACATAAGATAGCACAGCCACCCCCGATTTTCCGTTTCGGTATGTTCCATACTGAAAAAGAAACTGTAGCCTACGGGGGGCAGAAACGACAATGGCTTCTTTTCCGTTTGTGCAGGAAAAAAGAACGGCGGCGGACTCCGTCACCTTCCCAGTATCCCGGCAACGAGGACGCCGAGGTAATTGCCTGCGGCGTAGCCGATTATCCCTATCGTTATCCCGGTAAGGATTACCCGGCGGTTCTTCATGTTCTCTGCTATCATCGGAACGAAAAGCGGAGAATTGATCATGGCGACCGACGTTATCGTCGCGGTGTCGGCGTCTATCCGCAGCAGCTTGCTCAGCAGAATCTGGAGCAGCAGCGACCCGAATATCACCAATGCTATGAAAGCGAGAAGCCAGAGTCCTTCCCGCAGGTTCAGGCTGCGCACATCCACCATCGACGCCACCACAAGCGAGAAAATCAGGACCAGATACATGCCGGCGTCATAACTTTTGGTCCATCCGCGGACCTGTGGAATGAAGGAGGCACCGATCGAGAGCGTGGTGAGCGTAAGTATGAGCACGATCATATTGATGCCGCCTGTGGTGAGCATCGACAGGCCGAGGGCGAGGCCCGTTATCAGCACCGCCAGCCCTATGGCTTTAAGCGTACCGCCGCGGTGCTCCCGGGAGAAAACGTCCCTGTACATCAGGTCTTCGCTCATCGCCATGGCATTGGCGTGGAGTTCTCCGGTGTCTTCCCTTGAGGTGGCGGCGTAAGGCAGTATCCGGCGAAACAGTCTTATGCCCACGCCCATCAGGAATACGAGGTACAGGAAACTGACGAGCATGTCGAACGAATTCATCAGCAGGTACGTCCCCTCATCGACGCCGAGCATCATTTTAATGGCTGCAAGATTAGGCGTGCCGCCCGTATATACGCCAACGGCCATTCCTGCAACGGAGGCAGCCTGCCCGCCCAGATGCGGAGCCAGAAGCAGATAGCCCGAGACGGACGCCGTTATTACGGAAACAAGGCCGATTACAAGTGACGCCAGCGCCTTCCTGACCGGCCAGCCGCGGAAGTCGCAGGCGAATAGGATCAGCGGCAGCGCCAGCGGTATGGTTAAGCCGGAAAGGGCCTCCTGAACTCCCGAGACGGCCTTCGAGACCTCCGGAAAAGGGTAAATCAGGAAATTGCCGGCAATGAGTCCGATGAAGTACAAAATCAGGATGGCCCCGACACGTGCGGCCGCCCTGCTCCTGCGGCACAGCAGCACAACCCCCGCCGGAACAAGCAGGTAGAACAGGGTCCAGAGGACTGAAAGGATCATAATTCAGAATTTAGTTTCAGCCCTCCGCGCCCCCGAGGAAAGGATTACGCCCAACAAGACTGCGAGAAGTGCGACAGGAATCGGAAGGTATCTCTTCCATTGCTCCAGGAAGGCGCGTACTCCGTCTATGAATCCGCTCCCTGCCGACTGCAGGTCAACAGGAAAAAGATATGCAATCAGCGTAACCAGTACTCCTATGGCCAGACCTGCGGCCAGGGCTGCTATCAGCGCGATACGGCCGTGCCTGCGCTGGCGGTCCACCTCCGATTTGATGCCATCCACCACCTCCATGCGCCTTTGGGCCTCAAGCAGGAAGGTCGGGTCATCCTTGACCTGAGGCTTGTTCTCGCCGAGGTATTTCTCAATATCCGTCATAATTGTATATACTGTCTAAGATGGTTGCGTCCCAAAGAAAGATGGTACTTGACAGTGCCCTGCGGGATGCCCAGGATGGCTGATATCTCCTTGATGCTCCGGTCTTCGAAGTAGAACAGGGAAATGGCAGCCCTCTCCTTCTCCGGAAGGCGCTCAAGTGCCTGATACAGTTGCTGATACCGAAACGCCGAATCGGAACTGTCGGAGGCCGCCACGCTTGCCGCCGCCTCCACCTGCACCTCGTCGGCGTGCGCCTTGCGGCAATGGTCGACGAAGCAGTTGTATGCAATCCGGAACAGCCAGGTGCTGAACTTCGACAGGCCCAGAAACGAGCCTGAGGACACGTACGCACGTACCAGGGCGTCCTGGGCGATATCATCAGCCAGAGCGGCGTCGCCGTTGCACATCGAAAGCAGGAATCTCCTGAGGGACTCCTGCTCCGAGCGTACGAGGCTTATGAACCGCTCTCTGGTCATCTACTGCTCCCGGTCCTGTTTCTTTTCCTCGGCCTTTATCTCTGTGGCGAGCATCTTCTTTCCGACGAAATAAGAGATGAAAAGTCCGATTCCGACTGCCAGAAGAATACCGCCTGCCATGGGTGAGAACCCCGCAAACATCCTTCCCCCAATCAATTCACAGTGATCGGCGATGGAAAACAGGATAAAGGTAATGCCCATCAGCGAAGTGACGCAGGCGCCAGTCAGTTTGTCAAGAAGTTCTTTCTTGACGCCCCCGGACTTCTCTTTACCGGATTTGAACTGATCCATATCGACCGGAACGCCGGCCTCAATGGCCTTGAGCATTATTTCCGCCTTCTTGTTGGTCTCGTTCATCCTTACGCGATGCACCAGCCAAACGATGCACACAGGCAGCACGACACACACGAAAATTGGTACCAAAACGCTTTCTAATTCAAACATGATTGTATAGTTTTTATCGTCCAACATTTACCGCTCCCTGGCGGTTTCATAAGTTAGACGGAAGAATGGATTGAAAGGTTGGGGAAGAAGCAATTTTTTTTCATCCCAGCCGGACCGCCGTGCCGGATGCTGGCAGCAAAATCCCTGAGGAAGTTGACGCCGGAGATGACCTCTCCGAAAACTACGCCCTTGTACTCCGTGATTGTCCTGCCCTCTATGGCAGGGGTGGTGGTAAGTATCATATGATATTGTGTGTTTGTATGTTGGACAGCATTGCTTCACATCCTTCAAGAATGTCCTGGAAAGCCTCTTCAAAATCACCGGTATACCAGGGATCGGCGACATCACGGCTCACTCCGGCATAAGACATCATAAGGTGGATCTTTCCCTGCGGGTCATCTGGAATGATACGTCTGATAAGCCGCAGGTTTGACTGATCCATGCAGATTATCCTGTCGAACCGGTCATAATCGGCCCGTACAACCTGCCTGGACCGTTTGCCATTATCGAATTGTATCCCATGCTGGGTAAGACATCGCTTCGCCGGAGGATAAATGGAATTGCCGATCTCCTCCGTCGAAACGGCCGCCGATTCTATATTATACCGGCCCTCAAGTCCCTTGGCCTTAACCAACGCCTTGAGTATGAACTCCGCCATCGGACTCCGGCAGATGTTGCCATGGCAGACGAATAACACTCTGATCATTTCGATTGCGAATATAGCAAAAAATGGGTTATTGGGGAACTCCCGGTGTGATGCTACCCTGCTGCATTTGAGAAACTGATGAAAAAGTGGGGCGCCAAGTTTGTGGGAAGAGAAAAATGATTACATTTGTATCCCGTTATAAATAAACCGATTGAACGATGAACACAAAGTATGTATTTGTAACGGGAGGTGTTGCCTCATCCCTTGGGAAGGGCATTGTGGCTGCATCCCTGGCCAAACTCCTTCAGGCCCGCGGACTTCGCGTCACCATCCAGAAATTCGATCCATATATCAATATCGACCCCGGGACACTGAATCCCTATGAGCACGGAGAATGTTATGTAACCGAAGACGGAGCGGAAACGGACCTTGACCTCGGCCACTACGAGCGTTTCCTCGGTGTACATACATCCAAGGCCAATAATGTGACCACCGGCAAGATTTACAACACCGTTATCACCAAAGAACGGGAAGGCGCCTACCTCGGAAAGACCGTCCAGATAGTTCCGCACATCACCGACGAGATCAAGCGCCGCATGCTGCTGCTCGGCAAGACGGGAAAGTTCGACGTAGTCATCACGGAAGTCGGAGGCACCGTCGGCGATATGGAATCCCAGCCGTTCGTGGAGGCAATGCGCCAGCTGCAGTGGGAAATGCCGGAGGAGGACTTCCTGAGCATACACCTCACGCTGATTCCCTATCTCAAAGCTGCAAAAGAGCTTAAGACAAAGCCCACGCAGCATTCCGTACAGGAACTACAGTCTGCCGGCGTCCACCCCGACATCATAGTATGCCGCACGGAGATGCCGCTTACCGCCGAGTTGAAGAAAAAGATTGCTCTATTCTGCAATGTCCGTCCGGGTCACGTCATACAGTCTCTGGATGCGTGGAGCATCTACCAGGTCCCTTTGAACATGGAGGAAGAGGGCCTGGATACGCTGGTCGTCAATAAACTGGAGATCAAGGACTGTGCTCCGGAGCCGGACCTTTCAGCCCTGAAAGCGTTCCTTGAGCGTTTGAAGAACCCAAAGCGGGAAGTAAACATCGCCCTGGTCGGCAAATACGTCGAATTGCAGGACGCCTACAAGTCCATCCAGGAATCATTGGTCCATGCCGGTGCTGCAAATGAATGCAGGGTGAATGTCAAGACAGTTCATTCGGAACAGGTCAGTGACGACAACGTAGCAGAGGTGCTGGAAGGCATGGACGGCATCCTTGTCGCTCCCGGTTTCGGTGAAAGAGGCATACCGGGGAAGATTGCCGCGGTGCGTTATGCCCGTGAGAATGGAATACCCTTCTTCGGGATTTGCCTGGGCATGCAGATGGCTGTGGTGGAGTTTGCGCGCAACGTACTGGGCCTGTCAGATGCGGCCTCAACGGAAATGGACCCAGAAAGCGGCAATCCCGTCATCGACCTTATGGAAGAGCAGAAAAGTACCACGATCAAAGGTGGCACCATGCGGCTGGGCGCGTATGCATGTAAGCTTGAGCCCGGCACGCTGGCATACCGGATATACGGTGGGCAGGATGTCATTTTCGAGCGCCACCGCCACCGTTATGAATTCAATGACGCATATCGGCAGTCCATAGAGAATGCCGGAATGAAGGTGTCCGGGACTAACCCGGACACCGGACTCGTGGAAATAGTGGAACTGCCATCGCATCCATTCTTCATCGGCACCCAGTTCCACCCGGAATTCAAGAGCACTCCGGAACAACCGCAACCCATTTTCACCGCATTTGTCAAAGCGGCTGCGGGGCGGAGCGGTAAAATGCCCGGATAACGCCCGGCTTACTTCATCTTTTCTGCGATGAGGTTCTCGAGGTCTTCACGGTTCATCTTGCCGTCAAGGTAGATGAATGTGGATTCGTCCCCTTCATCGGCAATCATCACAAAGCCGTTGACTGTCGTCTCTGTGCCAACCGTGTACATCCTTACTACTTCGCCCGAGTCCTTGGCCTCGAGCAGGAGCTCGTAGCGGCCGGCATTTACTAACTTCGCGGCTTCGGCTTTGAGTTCGGTGTTTATGGCCGGATTCTCGCTGTCGATCAGGTAAAGGCCTGAAAGCGATTGGATTATCGGGGCCAGGTTGACGTCTTCGCCTTCGACGTGAAGGTCGGGAATCTTGCCGATGAGCCTGAACATGGCCGGTGAAATGTACACGGCGCTGACGCCTTCTGCTTCGGAATATTTCTGATAAATGCTTTTACCCGTCTGGGCAAAGGAGAATATGCTTGCGAGCAGCAATGCTGCAATTATGGCTATACGTTTCATGATTAATTGATTTTATTGATTATTTCCATCGGCCTCTCAGCTGTCTGCTCCGCTTTGGCGGCCATGTCCACCCCGAGGGCCATTTTGTCCGATATTTTTTGGAATGTCGCCTCAACCTGGGCGTATGCAAGATAGGGATCGTCGAAAGTATCCTGGAGCTTGCCGGATCCATTGTGCTGAATAAGGACCATTGCGGCGAGGCCCGCGGCAACAGCGAAGGCGGCATAAGGTATCCACCGGACCGGAACGGCCTTGGGCTTAACGGTCTCTTTTGCAGCAATCGCAGCCTTGATACGGTCTTCCAGACCGGCGGGAATCGTTATATCCTCACCGAGAGCAGCCGTTTCCAGGTCTTCCTCCTGCAGTTTTTCTATGTCTTGTATCCTTTTCATACCATGTGTTTTATTTTTGTCCGGGCCTGCGAAAGCAGTACGCGGCAGGTGAGATAATTCATTCCGGTCCGTTCGGCTATCTCTTCGTAAGACAAGCCATCGACGGTCCGCATGATGAGCACTTTTCGCTGCCGCTCGGGCAGAGCCTTGACAGCCTCCAGGACCTTGTTGAGACGTGTCCTGGCATCGAGGGTATCATCAGGAGCCGGAGAGAATACGGTCTGGGGAAGTTCTTCGGGGAAGCTCTCGTGCCCGGCCTTCCTTATCCTGTCTATACAAATATTCTTCAGCAGCCTGATGGCGTAGGCCTTCGGGAGCCTGATTCCGTCGAGGCTGTCCCTGGATTCCCACAGCTTGAGATACAACTCCTGTACGGCATCTTCGGCCTCCACCCCGGATTCCAGCATATAGTAGGCAATCCGGTACAGTGTTTCGGCCAGCGGCAGATACTCTTTATGGAACAGGGATTCAGTCATCGGATGCAATCCTGGCAACGTCTTGCATGGAAACAGTACCTCTTAAGCAGATCAGAGCAGATTCCGACGGCGCATATAGGACAAAATCGCTGACTTTGTCGGTGCGCTCGTCGTAAGAGCCATAGATTCTTACTTTGTCTCCTGAGTCGCTCGCCTCCAGCAGCATTTCAGAATCCGCAAGAGCGGCGGTCAGTTTGCTGACTATCAGGGCCTTGTCTTCGTTTGAACAATCATCAAAACTGAAGATTGTAAGACCTTTGATACCTTTCATCAGACTGACGGCCTCCAGAACATCGGGATCGTCTACGCCGGCCACACGCACGATTCCTTTTATGGCGCCTGTCGCAAAGCGGCCCAGCTTCAGATAATCGGCGCCTTCGTAATGACGGCACTCGGAAATGGTCGTGGCAATTCGTGTCTTGTTCGCTGCCTCACCTTGCGTCCCCATGCAGGACATACAAGGAATCATAATGCATAACAGAAGTAAAAAACGCTTCATATTCAATCAGTTAAATAACCAGCCGCCTCAGCGCGCTCTCAAGCGGCACATCTATAAGACGGATTACCGGCAGTTTTGTTAATGAAAGATTCTCTCTTTGCCGCCAACGGGCCCGATATTACAAATATCAGGCCCTGCAGGTGCGAGCAAACTTTCTTCGAATTGGAGCAGGGACATATAAGGGTCTCTGCTCCTTTTTTGTAATGCAGACTTCAGTTAATATCATCAGCCGTATCAGCCCGTCAGATTTCACGAAGGTATCGGGATGGGTCATAACGACGGCATAGACTTGTTTCCCGTCGACAGGCCTTCCATCATTTCTCCTATAGAGTCCTCGGGCATTGATTTCGGCTGCTATTTTGTCTGTCTTCATTCCTCTGTTGGAAGAAGCTAGGAGGTAGACTATGGCTTCGGGGAGGGTCATAAGATCACAATAACACCGGCAATAAGGACAGCAGGAACGGCCAGGACCATACCGATAAGCGCGCCCTTGATATGAAACCAATAGTCGTGATAGGCAGCGGTCATATCTTCAGTGCCAGGAATGACAAAGTGTGGGTCGTGACAAAACCAGATACAGTCCAGGACAAGGGCATCGAACCAATTCACCACATTCCACAGGGCATAGGCAGTAAGGACGCCGGACCAGAAAGAAGTGCAGCCGTTGACATACCGCACCAGGAGCCCGAGGAGTACACCGAAGACAAGAAGGGCGGTGAGTTTCTTAATGTAAAAAACAAATCCTCCCGGTTTGTTGGATTCGTCGACGAGCCCAAGAGTCCTGCAGCGTTCGATTATGGCCGGAGGATAATTGAAGATGGTCTTGATGGGATTCCTTGACATCAAGAATACAAACAAAGTGAAGAGGGCGCAGGCGAGGATGGCTTCAAGAAGGACTATCATATTGATTTCTTTTTAGCGTCAACCTTATCACCAAATTTCTTCTCGTCTATGATGAAGCGCTCGTGAGTTCCCTGTCCAACTATACCCTCATCACTGTAGACAACAACCCTGAATGTAATCTTCCTGCGGTCTATTTCAATGACTTCTGACTCACACCAGACTTTATTCCCAACTGGAACGGCGCTGTCATGGCTTACGTTCACATGAGTACCGACCGTTTCCTGTCCTTCCTCAAGATACGGTTTTACTGACAGACGGCTGGTAGTCTCCATCAGTGCAATCATAATGGGTGTAGCAAGAACCAGAACAGTCCCGCTACCGATGTGCTTTGCCGTGTGTTCCGTCCCGACAATAAGCTCTCTTCTCCCTTTGATTCCAAGTTCTAACATATTATTTCAACATTATTGCATTGATATTCCTCCCACACTCGATTCCTTCACGTCTGGCCGAGAAGAATGACGGATCCAGGAAGGTGTCAATCCCGGTAATCCTTATATTCTTCTCCCGGACACCACTCTCTTGTAGAATCCATTTGTTCACAAGCCAGAGATCTATATGATGACCCCCAGACATAGGACTTCCATCACCCGGGCCTTGGAATGACCAGACAAGAGACATGGGGAAACCGGCCTGTTTGAACATTCCCGCTACCTCCTCCCCGACTTGAAAACTATCTGGACCGATGGAAGGACCTATAACCGCAATGAGATCTTCTGGCCGACTCTTATACTTTGTCTCAAGGATCCCGATTGTCTTCATGGCTATCTTCTGAACTGTCCCTTTCCAACCTGAATGGACAGCAGCTATGACATGGTTTCTGGGGTCGTGGATGAGAATAGGAACACAATCGGCCGTCCTTACTCCTATTGCCACCCCGGGGAGATTAGTTATAAAAGCATCATAACCCTCCAGATCTTCCCTAGTCATACCCGGCCGGTCTACGATAGCGACCCTCGACCCGTGTACCTGATGGCATTGTATGACGGGATAAGGGAGGGCGGAATCTCGACGGGTGGTAAAAGCATCTACACCCGGACCGAGAGAATAATAGAGAAGGTCTTGATACATTGAGGCTAATTCTTTTTCGCCTTTCTAATCTTACAATCCATGTCTTTCTCAGTTTACTTCTACTACAGTCCACTTGCAGGAATAACGGCCACCACCTTCATCTTTCACATTGGAAACCTCAACATTATAGCCTTCCGCAGCAGATATATGACTCTTTAAATCAGTAAAGTTCGAATTGGCCTTTGAGATGGTAAGACTGCCGCCAAAACCAGAAAGCTTTACATCTTCTAAGTTTATTATTGCATTATTAAATGTCGTAATAAAAGAGTTTCCCTTCAGCGTCAGATTGCAAGAAGAACGGATTATAAAATGTTGTTCGCGGCCGTCGAGAATACAATTAAAATGATGTAAAGTAAGTGCTCCAGCATAGATATAGAAGGAAAATCCAACTGACTTTTCAGAGATAGTCGTACCATCAGACGTGATTTCATATTCATTGTCGGAAAGACCAGGGCTAGGTATGATTCGCGGTTCTACCTCTTCGACCTCTTCTCCCACCATAGGTTCATCTTCCGGGCCTGATTTCTCACAGGATACAGAAATTCCAACAGTAGCGACCAAACAGAGAGAGAAGGCCAGGGATAATAGAGATATTCTTGTTTTCATGGCGGTCTGATATCAGTAGTTGCAAATATAAGAAATAGAAACAGAATCCTCTCCTACAGTACATTCCGAATAATAACTAAGCCCGGACGAAATAATAACTCCGTGGCTTGGTTTCTTTTATTTCTAGTACCCGTTTTTACCGTCCAGAGGGATCCAGAATCTTACATTTGAGGACGGACAGACAGAACCACGGAGGTTATTGTTTTAGAATCCGTCCAAAAAGGAAAATGATATTAAATAGATTATGGTCCACTCTCTTCGGTGCTGAGAAAGTGGACATCATAGAAGAAGCACCGATTAATTCAGAAGAACCCGGAATACAGACTTCAGTTTCAGCGCCGAAGACACCAGAGGATGAGATTGAGGTATTGGCCCGGTATTGTGGAGGTCTGGCAAAGGGTAAAGTAATACGGATTGGCCTGCATGAAATCCTCGACATCATACCCCGGAAGAGAA
>Ga0265298_10009403_pt1 | contig 11647 bp, 8 predicted proteins | sample AusTroGonzalo_MG_3_FD_193486 | JGI IMG/M metagenome (GOLD analysis project Ga0265298, IMG submission 193486) | Bovine rumen microbial communities from tropical cattle in Woodstock, Queensland, Australia - Gonzalo_01 | ecosystem: Host-associated > Mammals > Digestive system > Stomach > Rumen ...
CTTCATCTATGACGGCAATACCGCGCTCTACAAGGACGTTGAAGCCGTCAGAAATGCACTTGAAAAACTGCGCACCGATTATAAAGGCATCTATTTTGCGTATATAAACACAAGCGGTCACAGCTGACGGGATCTGTTGTCCTTTGTCAGATGTTATATTTCCGAAAGGAGTAAAAGTATATGTCAAACAAGAATTACATTCATCCTGCTCAGAAGCGCCAGGATGAACACGAAAAAAAGAAGAACAAGAAAAAGAAGAAGAGAAGCCTCCTCTGGCTGCTGCTTCTCCTGCTCCTGCTGCTGGGCATCGGCCTGGGACTGGGTCTCGGTCTCGGCTGGTTCGACGGTAAGGGTGACGGAGACGGAGACGGCGATACCAAGAGCGTGGTTCAGGCCGACGGCTCTCAGGCAGACAGCAAGGAAGATGTCTCCGAAGCCACCGAGAAGACCGCTGTAAAGGTCAAGATCGCAGGCGACAAGTATATCTATGAGGATGCAGAGGTTACCCTCGAAGACCTCAAGACAAAGCTCTCGGCTCTCGATAAGGCAACTACGATCATCGAAGTCACCGATGAGAACGCAGTAGCAAACGCCGTTACTTCCCTCAAGGAAATGCTTGAATCTGTCGGGCTCTCCTTCACAGGCATAAACTGACAGCAATAAACAGTATATCATACGGCGGCAGCTTTACGCTTTGAGCTGCCGCCTGATTTTCACTCTGAACAAGGAGGATGCAGTCATGGATATATGGGCAAAGGCAGGTATCGGCATAACAGCCGCCGCTGCAGCAGGATGGGTGCTCGTGCAGAACCGTACCCTCGTCACGGATAAACTCACCCTTTCCGTTAAAGGCCTGCCCAAGGCATTCGACGGCAAAAAGATCCTTCATCTGTCCGATCTTCACGGCAAACGCTACGGGGATAACTTCAACAATCTCATCAATTCCTGTGCTTTCCTTGAGCCCGATTATATCTTCTTTACAGGGGACCTCTTCACACGTACAGAGGAAGACCTCGAACCCAAGATGGTGCTTATGCGCAGACTGATGAAACTTGCCGATGTGTATTACTGCAACGGCAACCATGAATGCGATGCACCTTCAAAAGCCAATACCCTCAATCTTGCTCTGTCAAGAGAAGGCGTTCACGTACTGGTCAACAGCACCGAGCGTATCTACGAGGACGGCGAGTATATCTCGATAACAGGTGTTGCTCTGCCCAAAGACCATTACCGCAAGAATAACGGCTTCAAGGATCTCACGGAGATCACTCCCGAACTTATGCGCAGGTTGGTTGGTCATCCCGACCGATCTTCCGTGTGCTTCCTCCTCGCCCATGACCCCCTGCCCTTCGATGCCTATGCCGCATGGGGCGCAGATGTGACATTTTCGGGACATATCCACGGCGGAGTTATCAGACTGCCTTTCATCGGAGGTCTGCTCTCCCCCGAAAGGCGGTTCTTCCCCAAATATTCAAAAGGACTCTACCATATCGGAAAAGCCAAACTCGTAGTCTCCGCAGGGCTTGGCAAATTCAGGCTCAACAACCCCTCTCAGCTGCTGCTCATCACGCTTAAACGCTGTTAGATCGGCACTGTAATTGTGAATTCAGTCAGAGAGAAGCTGTAAACTTTGAAAAGTATTGGCTAAACATACAAAGAAAGAAAAATGTAAAAAAAGCTATTGACAAACGCGCTTAAAAGGCGTATAATAATTTATGTTGCGAAACACAAATGGAAGCTTAGCTCAGCTGGGAGAGCGTCTGCCTTACAAGCAGAGGGTCATAGGTTCGAGCCCTATAGTTTCCACCATATTGCAGAAATGTTGAAGGCTTCAAACCCTTCAACATTTTCCTCTGCGATGTTCGGCCGGGTAGTTCAGCTGGTTAGAACGCCAGCCTGTCACGCTGGAGGTCGTGGGTTCGAGCCCCATTCCGGTCGCCAAATGCTTCTGTAGCTCAGTCGGTAGAGCAGAGGACTGAAAATCCTCGTGTCGATGGTTCGATTCCGTCCGGAAGCACCAAATATGCGGATTTAGCTCATCTGGTAGAGCGCCACCTTGCCAAGGTGGAGGTAGCGAGTTCGAGCCTCGTAATCCGCTCCATATTTCATTAAGTCCTCGTACATTGTACGAGGGCTTTTGTTTTCTGCGGACATTGCAAAACAGACCTGCGCTATGACATTGGTCAATTATCACAAACGAGCCGTAACAAATCCGACATTGTTAACAAAAATGCAAATAAGTTATTGCGGTTTAACTGTTTTTGTGGTATAATCAGAGTAGATGTAGAATACCTTTTCAGGATCCCGTTATGCACGTTATATCGGGATCGGGAAATCTTAAAAGGGAGGTTTTACCAATGACTCTGAAAACCGCTGTCGCCAATCAGGATAAAAAGCAGGCAGCTACCGCCGAAAGCGTCTCTTTCGCTCAGCTCGTTCAATCATTCGGCCAGCTCTACGATGTGATATATTACGTTGATCTTGAAAGCGATGAGTATACCGAATATCACTGCGATGAAGACCGTGACCTCAACGAAGATCTTCACGGAAAAGATTTCTTTACCGATACACTTAAAGTCATCGAGGACAGTATATTCCCTGATGACCATACCGTTATCACCAAGGCTATGGAAAAGAACACATTTATCAAAGACCTTGACAATAACGGCTGCGTAGTCCTCAATTTCAGGCTGATGCAGGATGACCGCGCTCAGTACGCTTCCCTCTTCGCTGTGCGCCCCACCAAGGACTCCAAGCATGCGATCATCGCCATATCAAATGTCGATAACGCCAGACGCCGCGAGCTCCAGTTCGTTGAAGAATTCGGCAGTCCTATGGAGTTCTCCACACGTGATAAACTCACAAGAGTTAAGAACAAGTATGCCTATGACAAGGCTACCGCCGAGCTCAATGCCGAGATCGCCAAGAACGGTTATGTCGATGTTGCTGTTGTAGTCGCAGATATAAACGGTCTGGCATACATAAACGAGACTCAGGGCACTGAAGCAGGCGATGAGTATATCAAGAGCGCCTGTCACCTTATTTGCTCGACATTCAAACGCAGTCCCGTATTCAGGATAGACGGCGATGAGTTTGCGGTTATTATGAAAGGCGAGGACTTCGACAACCGTGACCGTCTTATGAGTGAGCTTGAAAGGACCGTCCTTACCAACAAGATCAGCGGACTGGCTACCATAGCAAGCGGTATGGCTGTTTTTGACTTTGCTACAGATCATGATTTTGAGACGGTATTTGCCCGCGCCGATGAAGCTATGCTTGAAAACAAACGTCTGCTGAAAGGCGACCTATGATCCTTTACACTTGTTATACACCACAAAGAAAGGCTTAGCATATTGCTAAGCCTTTTATGTTTTGTCCCTTTTGTCAGACCTACTCAATGACGGTTATCACATCTTTGAGCACATAATGGAATGTAGGTGCGGATGACTTTTCGTTCTCGTGATACTCGGTACTCAGATCATATGTGTCGTTGGGATCATTGGGATCAACGCCGGTGTACCTTCCCTTGAAAACACTTATACGTCCTCGCATCATATCATCTATGGCCTTTTCGATAAGCTGATCTGTACCCTCGGCAACAGAAGCCTCATTTATGCCGAGCATAATGACCCAACCCTCTTTGAAGCCTCCGCTTATGTCATTGCCGTTGACCCTTCCATCGACCTCGGATTCGATAGTCTCTTCATCGAGTACCGCCTGTACCGCAGAGACTACATAGGGTGTCCAGTCGATCCTTGTGCCGCCCAGAGATGATGTGGGCGCAACGTTTATCATATCCTGATTATAGCCGATGTGATACACATTATACGGCATATCGGCATTTTCGCAAGCTGTGGCAGGTCCTATGGTATCGGAGTGCTGAGAGATTATCACACATCCCTTGGATATCAGTTCATTCGTAACTTTGGTTTCCGCCACATAATCAGACCACGTATTTGTGTACTTGACTTTCATCACTGCATTCGGACACTGGGAACGTGCTCCGAGGAAAAACGCAGTATAGCCCGATATGACCTCAGGCAGAGGGAATGCAGCCACATAACCGATCACAGCCTGATCCTCCGTGATCTCGCCGTTGGCGATCATTTCCATGAGTTTCTTTCCTGCGATCATACCGCAGATGTATCTGCCCTGATAGATCTCTCCCATGAAGTTATGATAATTTGACAGTTTGGGCGCAGTGTTGGCATTGCTGCAGGTCGCCTGACAGAACTGTACATCACTGCATTGCTCTGCCGTCTTCTTGGAAGCTTCACCGAAGTCATATGAGTTTGAGAAGATCATATCACAGCCGACATCCACCAGTTCCCTGAAGGTCTTTTCGGCTGCATCGACAGAAACGTTGAACCTTTCCACGATAGTTACCTTGTCTCCGAGATCGGCTTTAAGCTGAAGCGCAGCCTGCATGAAATTGGCGGTATAAGGAGTGCTTCCGTCACTGTCATACACAAAACCCACGGTGATATGATCATTGTTCTTGCTGCCTATGGTCTCTATCCTGTATATGATATAAAAAATGCTTATTGAGATGAGCGCCGCAATGACGGCACATATAATGTTTTTCTTTCCTTCGCTCACGGCTCACACCTCCTCCTCGGGACTCGGTGCGCTCTGGTAAAGCGCATCTATATCTATCTTCTTGTCATCTATCAGCTTGAGGAAGATATCGAGCAGTTCGGGATCAAACTGAGTCCCCCTGCCTTTATGCAGCTCGCCCATAACATAGTCGAAGTCCTGACGTTTGCGGTAGATACGGTTTGCGGTCATGGCATCGAAAGCATCGGCTACAGCGATTATCCTGCCGTAGAGAGGTATCTCCTCTCCTTTGAGGCCGTCCGGATAACCTCTGCCGTCATACCGCTCATGATGATATCTTGCACCCTCAACAACGTGCTCGATGAGGGTGAAATCCTTGAGGATCTCGGCACCTCTTGTTACGTGAGTCTTCATTACAACGTACTCTTCATCGGTAAGACGCGAAGGCTTGTTAAGAACCGAATCGGGGATACCTATCTTACCGATATCGTGCAGCAGAGCCGCCTTGCGAAGATTGTCCTGCTCCGCCTCGGTGAATCCGTACTCCGCAGCTATCATAGCCGAATACTCGGATACACGCTGCGAATGCTTGCTGGTGCGGACGTCCTTTGCATCGACTGTCTTTGCAATAGCAAGGATCGTCTCATTGCCCATTTTGAGCTGATTGAGAGCCATGCTCAGTTTTTCTTCCTGTATCTTCAGGGTGCGGTCTATCTGTCTGCGGGTGATGAACCAGCTCAGCCAGCCGATGAAAAGCGCCGCAACACCGATCATATAGTATCTGAACCAGGAATTGTCCTGGATCGCTTTTTCCTTGCTGAACGAGTATGAACTCTCCTCCAGTATCTTGCCGTTCTCATCGCGGATAGCAAGGTGGAAGACATAATCACCGGGTTTCAGGTTGGTATAAGGCACCCAGATCAATTCGCTCTGATTCACTTCGTTCCAGCCCTGATCGAAACCTTCAAGATAATATGACACGACGGGATCATCATGGGTGTAGTTGATTATCTCGGGGCAGAACTCGACCTTCACGGCATCTCTCGGAATAGTGAATTTAGTGCTGCGTTCTACCGTATGGAGTGTTTCATCGACCTTTACCTGCGATACCGACAGGCGGAATGCACGGTTTTTCAGTTTGTAATTGTCGAGATCAAGTTTGAAGACGCCCCTGTCCGCAGAGAGATAAACACACTTGTTTTCGCTGACAGCATTCCATGCGTTAGCAGTCAGAGAGCCAACGAGACCCGCTCTTGAATCCAGAAGTTCAGTCTCAGAGAGCGTTCCGTTCAGAAGCTGCTGACGGTCAATGACATAAACGCCTGCGCTTCCAGTAACGAAGATCTCACCGTCGGGATCTATGACTGCGTCATAGTTGTTTGAATACGGGAACGCTGAAAGCAATCTCACCTTTCCGTCTTCAAGATAACCTATACTGTTTGAAGTAATGACCAAAATTCCGCCGTCGGGATCATCCACAAGTCTGAGGATAACATCGGATGTAAGTCCGTCTTCACGGGTGATCCTTCCTGCAAGATGGTCTTTTTTTATCACTGCAATGCCGTCTCCGTCGGTACCGGCATAGAGTACGCCGTCCTCGGACTCATAGAGACAAAGCACCTGAGAATAGCCGAAAGCCTCGCTGTAGTAGATCTCGCCTGTCTTATTGCCATCCTTGAAGAAATACAGTCCGTTTGAACAGCTGACAGCCACGGTCCCGTCCGAAAGCTCGTAACACATTCTTATTCGTGTGCCAAGCTCGGTATATTTCTCGGAATAGTTTTCCGTATTGCCGTCCTTATCCGTCACGATAAGGCCCTTGTCATAGCTGCATATCCACAGCCTGCCTTTTTTATCGGGCATGAGGCATCTGACTCTGACACCCGAAAGCATTGCCGTGACTTTGTCATCCAGCGTACAGTGTTTATCGGTATCGGCGATAATAAGTCCGTCATCGGAGCCTATATACAGCAACCCGTTGTACAGAGCCGTAGTATTGACAACGCAGGGCTTGATACCTGTATCGGCAAATATATCGGTTATTGATGAACGTGAAAGTCTGAGCAATCCGAGACGGGATGAAGCAAACCAGAGATTTCCCTGATAATCCATCTCCATATTCTCGATAGAGTGATCGAAGTCACCCGACTCCTGCTTTATAAAGCCGTGAGTCTCATTATAATAACCTGCGCCGCTGTCCGAGCACACCCAGATATCATCCGAATAATCGGGATAGATATTGTTTATCTTGGTCATGCCCCCGCAGTCGTATGAAGATATTCTTCTCAGTGATTTTCCCTCGAGGGAGAATCTTATCATCTCGCCCTCGGTAGAACCGAGATACAGCGAGTCATCATTTGCAAAGTTACAGCAGGAGAGCTTACCCGACTCAAGTGAGACATACAGCTTGTCAACGCTCCTGTCGGGTCTCATCAGATAAAGCTGACCGTCGGAGTTGACGACAGCCACATTACCCTTACTGTCTGCCGAAAGTCTGCTGACATAGCCTATATCACGCTTTATGGAAATGACCTCGATGCCTTTTTCCAGCTTGACGGTTACGATACCGCCCGTAGTACCGATGTAGTATTCTCCGTTTGCGCCTTGAGTTATGGCTCTTATGGAATTGTAAGGCAGTCCGTTCCTTGAATTTATAACATTGGTCACCTTACCGCCTATCACGATGGCAACGCCGTTATCGTTGGTGCCTATCCACAGTCTTCCCTCGTTATCCACAAACAGGCAGTTAACGTTTCGCACTTCAGAGAATTCGTCCATGATCTTGAACTCTCTGCCGTTATATCTGTAGAGTCCTGCATAGGTACCTATCCAGAGAATACCGTCCTTGGTCTGAACGATAGCGTTTGCATGGCCGCATGGCAGGCCGTTCTCGCCGTTATATACAGTCTGGATATAAGACACTTTGCTCTCTGTGTCGCTTTTCTGAGCAGATGCCTGCACTGTCGGGATCTGTGTCACGAACAGCAGCACGGCAAGCAGCAGTGCCAGAGGTTTTATCTCGCTGAGCATTTCCTGAACATCTTTCTCCTTGGGCTTTTTCAGCCATTTCGAGAACCTTACCGCAACATACACGATCATCACGGCAATGAGTTTATCCGGGAATTCCAGATAAAGCTCTCCGATGAGCACAGCGAATATCTTCGGCATACCGTTTTCCATGAAGTAGTCCTTCACACCGTCGCCCCACACATTGCCAAGTCCGCCGTCATAAACGATGAAGTCTATCACCGAACTCATCAGCACTGCACCTATGGCGATCGCACCCGCAACGGACATACTGTGGAAGACAGTATTGAAATACCCCTTACGTGCAAACAATCCTGCACTGACGCCTATGAACACGCTCACCGTTGCAAAGATAAGCGTCACAGGCATCCAGAAAGCAAATATGATATTTCCCGTCACGCCCACTATCGACCCGGCTATGGGGCCGTAAAGGTACGCCGTGAAAAATGTCCCGTAACTGTCGAACCATCCCGGGAGGGAATATTTATCCGAAAGATTCCTTCCAAAGTAATTAACAGCTATGCACAGCAGCATTATCACTATTGTACGCAGCCAGTTATATCTCGTCTTTTCTTCCAAGGCCATCACTTCCTTAACAGCGGAGTTAACAATGTACGATCTATAAATATCCGATTTTATTTTATCACAGTACTATTAATATGTCAAGAGTTAAATTCTGCATAAAGAAATGTAAACATTAATTGCTGATTTCTTCATATCATCATAATAAAACAGATAAGACCCCATGCAATAGCACAGAGTCTTATCTGTTGAAAGGTATAGTGATGATATGAAATAAGCTTTAGTTGATAGCAGCTGCTGCGGCCTCTGCGGCTATGCCTGCTCTGTAGAGCTCCATATAAGCATTGATGCCGTTGATGTCCTCCTGCTTGGGAGATACGGTGCTGCCGTTCATATCCTTGAAGACCTTGTTATTGAGGAAGTCCTTGAGGGATTCTGCTCTGTCTGCGCGAGCCATATAAGCTGCAAGCAGAGCTATGCCCCATGCGCCGCCCTCACCTGCCGATGTCATAAGTGTAACATCGCAGCCCAGTGCTGCTGCCAGTATGCTCTGGCTGGGCACGGGAGTCTTGAACAGTCCGCCGTGAGCGAAGATACGGTCAAGCTTCACGCCCTCCTCGCCTACGAGTATATCGTTGCCTATCTTGAGGGTAGCAACAGTTGAATACACAAGACTGCGGGCAAGGTTCTCTATGGAGAAAACAGCATCGGGGTTTCTGAACATCATAGGCTTGCCGCTTTCGAGTTCTGTTACCTGCTCGCCCGAATAGTAGTTATAGGATACTATGCCGCCGCAGTCGGGGTCGCCCTTTGCTGCCAGTGCATAGATCGTATCATAGAGTTTGCCCTTGGGCATATCAACTCCTGCTGCGGTGAGCAGTCCGCCGAACATTTTTACCCAGGCATCGAAATCTGTAGTGCAGTTATTGCAGTGTACCATAGCAACGGGATCGCCGTTGGGTGTGGTAACGATATCTATTTCCTTGTGTACTGCTTTGAGGTTCTCCTCCAACACGATCATCGAGAAGATAGAAGTGCCTGCGGATACGTTGCCGGTCTTGGGTGTGATGCTGTTTGTTGCAGCCATACCTGTCTGAGCATCGCCCTCGGAGGGACAGAAAGGAACGCCGGCTTTGAAAGTACCCGTAGGATCGAGGAACTTTGCTCCCTCCTCTGTGAGAGTGCCTGCGTTCTCGCCTACTGCCACGATCTCGGGAAGGATGTCCAACAGCTTTCTGTTGAAACGTGTACCCTTGGTGAGCTCGTCAAAGCGGAGAGTCATCTTCTCATCATAGATGCAGTCGGTGGGATCTATGGGGAAGATACCCGAAGCATCTCCTATACCGATGACCTTCTTACCCGTCAGCAGATAATGTACATAGCCTGCAAGGGTGGTCAGGAAATCTATCCTGTCTATATGCTCCTCATCGTTGAGGATCGCCTGATAGAGGTGTGCGATGCTCCATCTCTGGGGGACGTTGAACTTGAACTCCTCGGTGAGCTTATCGGCAGCCTGAGCGGTGATCGTATTTCTCCATGTTCTGAACTGTGCCAGCTGACCGCCGTCCTTGTCAAATACGAGGTAGCCGTGCATCATGGCCGAGATGCCGAAGCCTGCAGCTGTGGTCAGCTTTACGCCGTACTCCTTCTCGACGTTCTTCATCAGATCGCCGAAGCAGTCCTGAACACCTGCTCTTACCTCTTCAAGAGGATAAGTCCAGATGCCGTTGTCAAGAGAATTCTGCCAGTCATGAACGCCCGAAGCGATAGGCTCGAAGTCCTCGCCTATGAGGACAGCCTTTATTCTTGTGGAGCCCAGCTCGATGCCGATACTTGCCTTTCCCTGTGAGATCTCATTAGCTCTGTTCATTGTATATACATCCTTTCGGTACAGTTCTTATCGTTTGGACACCGAATCCCTCACTACGAGTTCGGGAACGAATATCCTGTCATCAGGTTCGAGGACCCTGCGCTCTATCATCGAGAGCAGCGTTCTTGCCGCAGCCTCTCCCAGCTTACGGTGGGGATGGTGCACAGTCGTCAGCGGCACATCACAGATAGCCGCATAGTGCGAATCATCTATACCGACAACAGAGAGATCATCGGGCACCTTGATGCCGTTGCTCTTGCAGAAATGCAGCAGCTCGATCGCGAGACGGTCATTATAGCATACCACCGCAGTAGTGCCCGAAAACAGTTCAAGCAGTCTTTCCTTGGCATATCTGAAAAGATCGGAACGCTCGCTGGTGGCATACCAGTACACATTCTTCTCGGAGTTGCGCACGTTATTTTCAAGGCAGCTCTTCATATATCCGCTGTATCTCTTATGTCCCTGGATATCATCCAGAGCAAATATACCTGCGATCTTGGTATGGCCGCACTTGAAGAGGTGATCCGTCACTGTCTTGCCCGCAGCTTCATCATCCATAGCCACGCACGGGAACCCGTCCGCCCAGGGATATTTCGCATTGAAAAAGACTATCGGTATACCCTTGCGCTTCAGCTCTGCATACAGGGCGGTATTCGGGTTCGGCAGAGCACTCTTTGAAGGCTCCACGATAAGTCCGCTCACTCCGTTGGAGAGCATGGTCTCCAGCGCCTGAGTTTCTTCAAGGACCTGATCGTGAGTGATAGCGAGCTGCATTGTATAGCCCGAATCACCGAGTACGCTCTCTATACCCGTAACAATATGCGGAAATATGTAATCACTGAAATATGTAGAGATGACTCCCACAGTTCTTTTGGCAGGCACAGCGGCAACGGCTGCCGATCCTGTGCTGACAAATGTTCCGCTGCCCCGTACACGGCTGATGATGTTCTCGCTTTCAAGGCGCATGAGAGCCTGTCTCACCGTCTGGCGGCTGACACCGTGTATATCACAGAGCTGCTTTTCGGTCAGAAAGCGGTCGTTGGGCTTTAACTTCTCGGACGAGATGTATTCCTTTACCCAGTCTACGATCGCCAGATATTTGTAATTATCCATATTGACCTCCCCGTAAAACTGCACTTATAACTATACGAATTATAACACATACGCATTCATTTGTAAATACAACTTTGAGATTTTCCCTTAAATTTGTTTATACAAGCTAATTTGAGCAAGCACCCTTTGTATAATATGTATACTTATTTGTCCGTAACAACCCAAAAGGACTTCTCCGCGGTGTTCCGACCAGTTTCCCTATTGACAAAACGGTGGGGGTATGGTATAATGTTAGCAATAGCTAACAAGAACAGAGGTAACCAAAAAATGACTCTTAGGGAATTAGAAACAGGCAAAAGCGCGATAGTCACCGCGGTAGGCGGAGAAGGCGCTCTGCGGCAGCATTTTCTTGACATGGGTTTGATCCCCGGCACAGAGATCACACTCGTGAAATATGCCCCAATGGGCGATCCAATGGAGCTCAGGCTCCACAGTTATGAACTTACACTCAGGCTCAGCGATGCCGAAAGGATAATCGTAGAGCCGCATGAGATCGAAGACGGTCAGAAGGAACAGGGACAGCTGAAAAAGCATATCGCTCACCCCGGTCTCGGTGAG
>Ga0265298_10009405_pt1 | contig 11644 bp, 6 predicted proteins | sample AusTroGonzalo_MG_3_FD_193486 | JGI IMG/M metagenome (GOLD analysis project Ga0265298, IMG submission 193486) | Bovine rumen microbial communities from tropical cattle in Woodstock, Queensland, Australia - Gonzalo_01 | ecosystem: Host-associated > Mammals > Digestive system > Stomach > Rumen ...
CCAATTCTGCAGAGAGTGCCTGTACACGCTGAGCCTGGAACTGCTCAATTTCCTTCTTCATGGCATCATGCTCCTCGATATATTTGGCAATCACGCCCTGCAGATCCTTGGCATTGTTGAAGAATCCCTTCACAGCCTTCAACATATCCTCTGTACGGTAAAGCAGTTCCTCACACTCCTTACCGGTCTTGGCCTCAATACGGCGGATACCTGCAGCCACACTGCTCTCGGCAACAATCTTGAAGAAGCCGATCTTACCTGTAGCCTTGGCATGGATACCACCACAGAACTCACACGACGGGCCAAAGCGCACCACGCGCACCTTGTCGCCGTACTTCTCACCGAAGAGAGCAATGGCACCGAGTTTCTTGGCCTCATCGAAAGGCACATCACGATGCTCATCAAGCTGGATGTCCTGCCGGATCATATCGTTCACCATCCGCTCCACCTCACGGATTTCCTCATCGGTTACCTTTTGGAAATGGGAGAAGTCGAAACGCAGGGTGTCCGGAGACACCAACGAGCCCTTCTGCTCCACATGGTCACCCAGCACCTGTTTCAGAGCATAGTCGAGCAGATGGGTGGCGGTATGATTGGCGGCGGAAGCATCACGTTTGTCGGTATCCACGCAGGCCATAAACTGAGCCGCAGGATCCTTCGGCAAAGCCTTCACGATATGTACTGTCTGGTTATTCTCACGCTTCGAGTCGATGATCTCGATGGTCTCGGCCTCATTGCAGATGACACCGCAGTCACCGACCTGGCCACCCATCTCGCCATAGAACGGCGTATAGTCAAGCACCAGTTCATAGAACTCGTTCTTCTTCTGCGTCACCTTGCGGTAACGGAGGATATGACACTCATACTCCGTAAAATCGTAGCCGACGAACTGCTGTTCACCTGGCATCAGTTCCGTCCAGTCGCTGTTCTCCACGGCGGCAGCGTTACGGGCGCGCTCCTTCTGCTTCTGCATCTCGACATTGAACTGCTCTTCATCGACAGTAAAGCCATTCTCACGGCAGATCAGCTCAGTCAGGTCAAGCGGGAAACCATAGGTATCAAAGAGACGGAAGGCCTGAACGCCATCCAGCACAGTCTTGCCGTCAGCTTTCAGCTTATCCATAGCATCATTCAACATACCAATACCCTTATCAAGCGTACGCAGGAAAGAATCTTCCTCTTCCTTCATCACCTTGGAGATCAACTGCTGCTGGGCTTTCAACTCGGGGAAGGCGTCACCCATCTCGTTGACCAGAGTCGGCACGAGTTTATACAGGAAACTCTCTTTCTGATCTAGGAACGTATAGGCATAGCGCACGGCACGGCGCAGGATACGACGAATGACATAGCCGGCCTTGGCATTCGATGGCAACTGGCCGTCAGCAATAGAGAACGAGACAGCACGCAGGTGGTCGGCACAGACACGCATGGCCACATTGACATCATCCTGAGCCTTGTCAACATCACCTTCCTCGAAGGTCGTGTATTTCAGACCTGTTATCTGCTCCTCAGCCTTAATAATGGGCTGGAAGATGTCGGTATCATAGTTGGAGTGCTTGCCCTGCAACATGCGGACGAGGCGCTCGAAGCCCATTCCAGTATCGATGACGTTCATTGACAGCTTCTCCAGACTGCCGTCAGCCTTACGGTTGAACTGCATAAACACAAGATTCCAGATTTCAATGACCTGCGGGTCGTCCTTGTTCACCAGGTCACGGCCAGAGATACCACTGGCCTTACGCTGCTCTGGCGTACGAGAGTCAACATGGATCTCCGAACAGGGACCACAAGGCCCCGTGTCGCCCATCTCCCAGAAATTGTCATGCTTGTTACCGTTGATGATATGATCAGCAGGCACATGCTTGGCCCAATAGCCGGCAGCCTCATCGTCGCGAGGGATGCTTTCCTCCGGCGAGCCTTCGAACACAGTCACGTAAAGGTCCTCTGGATTCAACTTCAGCACATCTACCAGATATTCCCAGGCCATATCGATGGCGCCCTCCTTGAAGTAGTCGCCAAACGACCAGTTGCCCAGCATCTCGAACATGGTATGGTGATAGGTATCATGGCCCACCTCCTCCAGGTCGTTGTGCTTACCGCTCACGCGGAGACACTTCTGGGTATCGGCCCTGCGGCGCGGTTCCGGCTCGCGCGTACCTAATATAATATCCTTCCACTGGTTCATACCTGCATTCGTAAACATCAGTGTAGGGTCATCCTTAATGACCATCGGTGCCGACGGTACGATAGCGTGCTGCTTCGACTCGAAAAACTTCTTGAATGAGTCGCGAATCTCGTTTGCTGTCATCATAACTATTTGCGATTTTTTACTAATTGGCTGCAAAGGTACAAAAAAAATCCTAAAATGACAGATTTCTCAGTTTTTTTTCGTACTTTTGCAAGCAAACTGGAAACCAACAGCGATATGGACGACGAGATAAAGGACGACGAGATCCTGGAAGAGCAGGAGTCGGAAGTGGGCGCAGAAGGCCATTCCGACTATAAACCCGTAAACCGCTTCGACGCAGCAGTAGTGCATCACCTGAGCGGTATGTACCAGAACTGGTTCCTTGATTACGCCTCATACGTAATCCTGGAACGTGCCGTGCCGAACATCGAGGACGGCTTCAAACCTGTACAACGACGTATCATGCACTCCATGAAGCGCATGGATGACGGTCGGTATAACAAAGTAGCTAACATTGTGGGACATACCATGCAGTTCCACCCACATGGCGACGCCTCCATCGGCGATGCCCTGGTACAGTTGGGACAGAAGGACCTGCTTGTCGACACCCAAGGTAACTGGGGAAACATCCTCACCGGCGACCGTGCCGCCGCCCCCCGTTACATCGAGGCCCGCCTCTCGAAGTTTGCCCTCGACACCGTGTTCAACCCCAAGACAACCGAATGGCAGCTCAGCTATGACGGGCGTAACAAAGAGCCCATCACACTGCCGGTGAAGTATCCCTTGTTGTTGGCACAGGGTGCGGAAGGTATTGCTGTGGGGCTTTCCTCAAAGATCCTGCCCCATAATTTCTGTGAAATCTGTGACGCCGCCATACTGTACCTGCACGGGCAGGAGTTCCACCTATACCCCGACTTCCAGACCGGCGGCAGCATCGACGTGTCGAAATACAACGACGGCCAGCGTGGCGGCGTGCTGAAAGTACGTGCCAAGATTGAGAAACTGGATCAGAAGACGCTCGTCATCCGTGAGTTACCCTACTCCAAGACCGTCGGCACTCTCATCGAAAGCATCACCAAAGCCATTGAGAAAGGGAAGATCAAGGCCAAGCGCGTCGATGACCTCACCTCTGCCCAAGTAGAGATACAGATCCACCTGATGCCTGGCGTGTCGAGCGATAAGACCCTTGATGCCCTCTACGCCTTTACAGACTGTGAGATTAACATCTCGCCCAACTGCTGTGTCATCAGTGACCAAAAGCCGCAGTTCCTGACATTGTCCGATGTGCTGATACATTCTGTGGAGCGCACAAAAGACTTGATTCGGCAGGAACTGGAGATCCGGAAGGGTGAGCTGTTGGAGCAACTCCATTTCCAGTCGTTGGAGAAGATTTTCATCGAGGAACGCATCTACAAGGATCGCCAGTTTGAACAGGCACCGAACATCGACAAGGTCTGCGAACATATCGACGAGCGCCTGACGCCATACTACCCCACCTTGATCCGGGAGGTGACCAAGGATGACATCCTCAAACTGCTGGAAATCAAGATGCAGCGCATCCTGAAGTTCAATAAGGAAAAGGCCGACGAGCTGATGACCCGTATCAAGGCGGAGATTGACGAGATTGACCGCGACCTGGCAAACATGGTGGAGGTTACAGCCAACTGGTTCCAGTTCTTGAAGGACAAGTATGGAAAGGACCATCCGCGACTGACAGAGATCCGCAACTTCGACACTATCGAAGCCACAAAGGTCGCCGAAGCCAACCAGAAACTATACATCAACCGCGCCGACGGCTTTATCGGCACAGGATTGAAGAAAGACGAGTTCGTATGCAACTGTTCCGATATCGACGACATTATTCTCTTTTACAAAGACGGTAAATATAAGGTCATCCGTGTGGCAGACAAGGTGTTCGTGGGCAAGAACGTGTTGCACTTGCAGGTCTTTAAGAAAAATGACTCTCGAACCATCTACAATGTCGTATATCGCGACGGCAAGAAAGGCTTCTACTTTATGAAGCGCTTCAACGTCACTTCGATGACGCGCGACAAAGAATATGACCTGACGCAAGGCACGCCAGGTTCCAGAGTCATGTACTTCACCGCCAATCCTAATGGTGAGGCAGAGATCATCAAGGTCACACTGGACCCAGACCCGAAGATCAAGAAGATATTCCTGGACAAAGACTTCTCGGAGATCATGATCAAGGGACGCACCTCGAAAGGCAATCTCCTGACGAAGTTCTCTGTCCACCGTATCGGATTGAAGAGCCATGGTCACTCCACCCTAGGTGGACGCAAGGTATGGTACGACCCCGACGTCAACCGCCTGAACTACGACGAACATGGACAACTGTTGGGCGAGTTCTTCGACGAAGACCAGATTCTAATCATCCTTCAGAACGGTGACTTCTACCTGACAAACTTCGATCTCAACAACCATTTCGAGGAAAATATCCTGCGTATTGAAAAATACAAGGCTGACAAAGTCTGGACGGCCGTCTTGTTCGACGCAGACAACCAAGGCTATCCCTACCTGAAACGTTTCCTGATGGACGCTTCAAAAAAGAAACAGAATTGGCTCAGCGACAACCCCTCGTCAAAATTGGTTTTGCTGACAGATGTGGTCTATCCGCTCATTAAGGTCACCTACGGCGGAGCAGACGAGTTCCGGGGTTCCGAAGAAATCGACGCCGAACAGTTTATTGCCGTCAAGGGCTTCAAGGCCAAGGGTAAACGCATCAGTACCTGGCAGATCGAGAGCATCGAAGAGCTGGAGCCAACTCGTTTCCCCGAAGAGCAGGACACATCAGAAACGCCTGATGACTCCGACACCCCTGAAGAAAACCTTGATCCGGACGCAGGCAAAAGCGAACAGCAAGTACGCGATGAACTGACAGGACAATTGAGGCTCTTCGATGACTAATAATATTATAATATATTAGGTACGCGCGAGATTTTCGCCCTACCCGACGTTGAATTTGACAGAAAGTTTTGGCAGAAAGAAGAAAAATGATTAACTTTGCACCCGCTTTCTTGTAAGAGAAATGGCTGAAAAGCGCGCCTGTGGCGGAATTGGTAGACGCGCCAGACTTAGGATCTGGTGTTTATGACGTGCAGGTTCGAGTCCTGTCAGGCGCACTTTTAGGGGAAAAAGGCGGTTTTTTATCACAAAATCGCTTAAAATCAAAAAAAAACTTAAACTTTTCTTGGCAGTTTGAAATAAAATGCCTATTTTTGCAGCGATTTATGTAGAGAAATCATATATATATGTCTAATTATAATTTTAAAATCAATGAAAAAGAAAATTATTAATGGTATTCTCTTAGTGGCACTGTTAGTGGCTGCTACGAGTGCATTTGTTTCTTGTAAGGACAATGATGCCGACTCTCAGACAGAGTTGTTGGCCAAGATTGCTGACCTCAAGAGTCAGATTGACGCCCTTAAAGGCGTTGTAGGTCCCCAGGGTCCTCAGGGCGAAAAGGGTGAAAAAGGTGATCAAGGCGAGAAAGGTGAGAAAGGTGAGAAAGGTGAGAAAGGTGACCAAGGCGAAAAGGGTGACCAGGGCGAGAAAGGTGACCAGGGCGAAAAAGGCGAAAAGGGTGACCAGGGTCCTCAGGGCGAGCCAGGCAAGGATGGCGCCACATTTGACCCCACCGATATTCTCAAGCAACTTGATGATTTGGAGAAAGCCGTTGAAGAGCTGAAGAATCAGCAGCCCTCTCAACCATACGATGACAGTGCTATTTGGGCTAAGATTAGTGAGATTGAAGATGCTCTTTCGGCACTGACGAATAAGATCAGTACTCTGACAAGTGGTGAGATTTATAGTCTGTCTGCTGATTGGGTATGCAACCCCCTCTTTGGTTTTAATGTTCCCTTTGACCTGAAGTCAAACATCTTGCTTGCATGCTTTGGCGAAGCTAAGAAAGATATCTATTTCTTCAACCCATTGACAGGCGAGCGCGAGCCTATCGTAGAGCAGGGCAGTAAGATTACTAATGCTACAGGAAATGCTGGTAAGGTATATGTAACTGTTAATCCTAGCAATGTTGATTTCACAGACAAGGTCTTGAAGCTTGTAAACACTGGCGGTGGAGTTGCTCCTGTTAAGCTTTCTGGTTTGAAGCCTTCTACTAAAGTCATCACCTTCGCAACACGTGGTGAGAATGCTTTCTATGAGGCTACAGCTACCATTGAAGGCTCTGATTTGGAAGAGCTTGAATTTACATGGCTGCCACAGGATGCAGAAGACGTAAGAGACCAAATCAAGACTACCATCAAAAAACGTAGCGCAGGAAACATGGTTGAGTTTGCTCAAACAATTATGAACTTATTCAATTCGAATAATGTACCTGCTTATCGTTTGCAGGCTACATGGGGCGATAACAACCACACATATTCTGCAGCCGATATTGCAGTCATCTCATTTAGGCCTCTGACTTATGATTTTGATTTGGCTGAACTTCTTGATTATGACGGAGAGTATATTACTGCTCTTGAAAAAGTTGAGGAGTATATTGTAAATACAGGAACAAGGACACAAAGTACACGTCATAGGATTTGGAATTTCCTTAATAGGTTCAACAAAGAGGCCAATAAGTATTTAGAGAACGTAAACATGGCCGTTCAGCCTACTCTGCTGATTGGAGAGGGAGATAATACAGTTCATCCAAGTGTCTCTGACGATGCAAGTATGTTTACAAGAATCAAGGCAGGTGAGATTAAGCTGATGCCGACCTCTTGGACTGCTGAATTGATAGCACCCGCATTCAAGAAGTTTGTAGCTGTCGTTGAAATCGATGGTAAAGCAGTCACTGCAGATAATCCCATCAACTCTGGCATGCTTGGTAAGATCGTTGATGGTAGCATTGATGAGATTCCTCTTACCATCGAAGCTGGCAAGGTGTATAGGATTCAGTATTCTGCCATGGACTTTAGTGGTTCTATCAGGACTCTGTTCTACAATATCAGAGGCGCAAAATAATAATGTTAAGAATTCAATAATAAATATAGAATATGAAAATGAAGAAAACAATATTGTCTTGCCTGCTGGCTCTGGGATTCATCTCAGCATCCGCACAGGATCAGCAGCCTAAGACTGAATACGTTTTCAATCCTCATTGGTATGTACAGGTCCAGGCAGGTCTCCAGCATACATTAGGTGAGGTTGATTTCGGTGACTTGAATTCATTCAACGTACAGGGAGCCATCGGTCGTCAGTTCGATCCTATCTTTGGTGCACGTCTCGCTGTCAACGCTTGGCAGAGCAAGGCTGGTTCAAAGATTGACAACCAGAAGTATAAATGGGATTGGAAATATGTCGCTCCCACTCTTGATTTGACCATCAACTTGTCAAATGCACTTTGCGGTTACAACCCCAACCGTGTATTCAATTTCGGAGTATTCCTTGGTGCAGGTGCCAATATTGCTTTTAGCAACGACAAGGCTGCTGATGCAAAGGCTGCTATGAACCAGCAGCACGGTGCTAATTCTTTAGAGTACATCTGGGACGGCACAAAGGTTAACATCGTGGGTCAGGGTGGTATCACTGCTGATTTCAAGCTGAGCGACGCTATCAGCCTCGGTATTGAGTTGAGCGCTAACACGCTGACTGACAAGTACAACTCTAAGAAGGCAGGTAACTGGGATTGGTATTTCAACGCCCTCGCTGGTGTGAAGATCAACCTTGGTGAGACCTACACAACACGTGTAATTCCTGTTCCAGAGCCCGAGATTCGCTATGTTGAGAAGATTGTTGAGAAGGTTGTTGAAGTACCCGCACCCGCTCCTGTGATTGAGCCGATCCGTCGCGACGTATTCTTCAAGATCAACTCATACAAGATTTCTGATGAAGAGGCTGTAAAGGTTAAGGAGATTGTTGACTACCTGAACAAGTATCCTACTTCAAAAGTTATCGTAACAGGTTATGCTGACGCTGGTACCGGTAACGACAAGATCAACGACCGTCTCGCTGCTCAGCGTGCTGATGCCGTTGTGAAGTCACTGAAAGAGGACTACAGCATTGCTGCATCACGTATCTCTTATGACAGCAAGGGTGCCCGTGTTCAGCCGTTCTCTGAGAACGATATGAACCGTGTGAGCATCTGTATTGCAGAGTAAAATACAAATTAACAAGTTATAATGCCCAACCTATACGTCTTTACTGCGGTATAAGACTATAGGTTGGGTTTTAAATTTAAAATTGTATGAAAAGAATAATTATCGTACTTTTTTCTGTATTAACAGTCATACCTATGTTAGCACAATATACAGGTGAAGAAAGTGAAGGTTTTTACAGGATAAAAAATAATGGAGCAGCAAAAAGATATATAACTATTGTCAACGATAAAGTTGACAACAATTTCAAAAAATTTACTGTCAATGATTATAAAACATGGAGAGCAGTAAATGCACTAACAACCGTTAAAGATCCCACTAATGACCCTGGGTCTATCCTATACATTTCAGGAAACACTAGTGATTTGTCATTAAAAGGACAAGGCATGGATACTTCTGTACTTCTTGGAAGTAACTATAAATTGATGAAAAACGGATCACAACTATGTAGCGAATATAAAGGGACAATGGTCTTCATGACAGATAACTATGACGCAGATACCAATAAAAATGCCACAGTAGGAATCGGCCTATCATCAATCGCTAAAGAAGCAGGCACTTATGCATCATGGGAATTTGTAAAAATAGACAATGAAAAAGAATATTTCGGAATTACACCTGAAATTGAATTAGACAACAAATATTACACAACACTCTTTACAAGTTTTGCATATCAGCTTTCAGATGGAATGAAAGCTTACTACGTAAATGAACACGAATATCGAACAGATAAAATCACTGAGCCTTTAGCGGTTCTTACAGAGGTTCCAACGAATCAAATACCAGCAGGGACTCCTGTTATCATTGAATGTATTTCAAATAAACCGTCAGACAATAAACTTATACCACTGAAAAGTAGTAGTTCAACAATTAAAAATAATGAACTGATAGGTATTTATTTCTGTTATATTAAATATTCATTCGATGATGTCAATAGAGGAGAAAGTGAAACAGACGCGGCGAAAGAACTAAAAAACGTAATAGAATACGATGCACAGGAAATGCGTGTTCTTGGTACCGTTGATGGGAAATTGGCACTTACTGTAGCAAACGACAAACAAATCGTTGTTACAAATAAGGGGAAATATCTACCTGCCAATAAAGCATATCTGCCTATCAAGTATTCAGAATCCAGTATAACACAAAAAGGCATCAAACTAGTCGACAAAAAAACGTTTGATGATGCGATCACCGCAGCTGCTGCAATCAGAAACATCAACAATAATGAAGTCCAAACAACATCTGGTGTATTCACATTAACAGGTACCAGGATCAAATCGGATAATTCCACAGAAGGACTTGCTAATGGTATTTATATCATCAATGGAAAGAAAGTAATCATCAAATAACGAAAGAGGTTGTGCATGGCACAACCTCTTTCATTTCAACTTAGAAAATATTATAAACTAATCTAAGATCAATAACAGGAAAGACATAGAACTTACCTATCAACCTCACATAATCACCAACCTTACCGTCTATGGTGTTCTTTTGAATATCGTTAGCAATATCTGTTCCATCATGTGTATAGATTGAGGGTCTTCCACAGAACACTGCGCCTAAGTCAACGGCAATATGAAATTTATCATTGTTTTTTAAAATTCTACCACCATATCCAACGCCTAAATAAGGTTTGAAAGAATTCACTCTAACCTGGGCTTTAACCATTCCATCAGAACCAGGTTCCATCATATATGGTGATGTACTACCATCGGAGTTAATTCTATCTCCCACGTGAATAGCCATACGCCCATAAGCATGCAAAAGACTATAAACTTCTTTTATCTCTGTTGGAGAATTAATATCAAAACCACCTATAGACATTATAGGTACAATATCATAATACGGTATTTCACCATTTTCTGCCTGCAGAACACTTGCATATGAAATCTCTGATTTATCATATAGCTTATTATATATACCAACTGCCAACAAAGATGGCATCGCCTCCGTCACATTATAAGCATCTGCAACCTTAGATGGTCCCCAAAAGAAGCCTGTAGTCACATGCCATCGCTTATCATTCTGGAAAGGGAATACGTCCACGAGAAATTTTAAATTGTGATAAGTAGGACGACCAATCATCTCGATCTCATCCTGCACTTTATAACCAGTCATATTCTCAAGCATGCCTGCCAACCTATCAAACCTGGTCTCTACCCTATTTCCATCTTCATCATACTTACTTTCCCAAGTGTCACCTACCTGTACGTCAAAATTCATATGATAGTGAAACCGAGGCATATAAGAATATCCTAAACGTAATTGCGCCCAGTTCGTCACAGGCGATGAAACATCTACTCCAAATCCGGTTGTACCCAATGTCAAAGACGCATCCAGATGGTTGAATATATTATATGCTGGTTTTTTATCAATATTCAGTTTCTGATTGTCCTGTGACAACACTGATACTGACCCCAATAAAATGCATATTGTAAAAAAGAGGCTTCTCATATCCTATCAAATCAAATTATTATTTCATTCGCCATCGTCCATCATGCTCAACCATCGGCACGACCACCTCTTCATTGGTGGAGTCACCAAAGCAAAGCACCAGAAAGACATTCGTATATTTCTGCAGAGTATCTGTCTTGGCATTGGAAATACGAATCTCACGGATGCCGCGATGCTCTCTCTCCTGCAATGCCATAAACTGCTTACAGGCCGTCAGCAACTGCTCCCTATAGTCATCGGGGATACTGTCTGTACCCGCTTTTCCTTCAAGGAAGTGGTCATATTCTCCCTTAACCAGATGCTCATAATAGCCTTTGGCAGCCAGCGACGCCAACTCTTCCTGCGTTGGATTAGAACATCCAAGCCCAGCCAAGCAGATTAGGCCTATCAGCAACCGTCTTCTCATTATTTCTGTCGGATAAAGACGTTAATCGGGGATCCTGTAAGCGTCCAGTTCTCCCTAATCTTATTTTCGAGGAAGCGCTTGTAAGGCTCCTTGACATACTGTGGCAGGTTAGCATAGAACACGAAGGTTGGTATTTGTGTATCTGGCACCTGGGACACATACTTAATCTTAATGTACTTACCTTTGACGGAAGGAGGCGGAAAGGCCTCAATCAGCGGGAGCATCACCTCATTAAGTTTGGTTGTGCCGATACGTACCTTACGATTCAAGTAGACTTCCTTGGCTGTTTCCAGCACCTTAAAAATACGCTGTTTCGTCAGGGCCGAAGCAAAGATGATAGGAAAGTCAACGAATGGAGCCATACGCTGCCGGATGGCATTCGTGAAGGTATCGATGACAACCTGAGACTTGTCTTCCACCAAATCCCACTTATTCACCACGACAACCAGTGACTTGTTATTCTTCTGAATCAAC
>Ga0265298_10009406_pt1 | contig 11643 bp, 8 predicted proteins | sample AusTroGonzalo_MG_3_FD_193486 | JGI IMG/M metagenome (GOLD analysis project Ga0265298, IMG submission 193486) | Bovine rumen microbial communities from tropical cattle in Woodstock, Queensland, Australia - Gonzalo_01 | ecosystem: Host-associated > Mammals > Digestive system > Stomach > Rumen ...
ACAAGCCCCTCTTCCGTACAACGGAAAACAAACCTTCTGGCACGACTATTGCTTCGCAATTTTATGCGACCAAGCTCTCTATCCTCGACAAAAAATACTGTCTCTTCCATTTTTACGGCCCAAAATTACAAAAAAGGAACAAGAAGAACGTTAAAATTCTGTTAAAGAAACAGAAAGAATATAGTAATCTTGAGGGTATTTTGTATTTTTGTTTGGTGATAACCAGCCCGTTATTCTTCAAAAAGTAATGATTGAGACTTTAGACCTTAGAACAAATCCGATGAACAAAACTATCCTTATACTAACATGCTGGCTACTGGGATTAGTATCCGGAATGGCTCAACAGCGCAAGATGGCAGATGTGCAACATATTGCCGACTCCATATTGAACGTTCCCACAAGATGGGGAAATCAAATACGAGCAAAGAAAGTCAAGACGCATCGGATTATTTCAGCATCTGAGTTGGTAGATAACCAGCAGGATGCCTTCTATGTTTGCGATGCTGGAGCTGACGGTTTTGCCGTTATCTCAGCAGACAAGAGAATGGCTCCCGTCTTGGGCTTCTCGCAAAGCAGAAGTTTTGACACAGACAACATCCCTGCCGGCATGCGGGAACTGTTGAATAGCTATGCCAAGGAATACGAGGCACTGACAAGCGGCCAGCCTCTAAGGCTGACAAGAAGAAACATAGAAGGCATACAGAAACAGGTCGGTCCTCTGCTGACTACAGAATGGGGACAAACCGCACCCTTCAACAACAGGTGCCCCGAATGGCAAGGAGAACGCTGCATCACAGGATGCGTTGCCGTTACTACAGCTCAGACCATGCGGTATTACCAGTACCCCGATTCAGCCAAAGGCGAGGTTGACTATGCAACCAAATCCTTAGGCATCCCCATCAAGGAAGACCTTTCGAACTTTCATTTCGACTGGCCCAACATGCGCAACCAGTACTACAATGGTGCCTCCGAGGCAGAGAATAACGCTGTTGCCGACTTGCTTTATGCCAGTGCCGCAGCAGCAAAGATGAACTTTGGTCTGAAAGGAAGTTCTGCCAGCAGCACTAACCAAGTGAACGCACTGGTAGAGAACTTCGGCTACGACCCGGACATTGCCAACATCCAAAAGGATTATATGACTACCAACGAGTGGCAGACGCTGATGCTGAACGAACTGAACGCAGAAAGTCCACGCCCCATCATCTATGCAGCCGTATCACCCGTAGAAGGCGGACACTCCTTTATCCTTGACGGCTACAAGGCTGATGAGGACGGATATCCCTTCTACCACGTCAATTGGGGTTGGGAAGGATACTGCGACAATTACTTCAAGCTAAGCAGCTTGGATGCTGACGGTGTGGAGTTCTCGAAGGAACATGAGGCCATCATTTTCATCCAGCCAGACAACGAAAAGCAAGATAACGGATACTTCTTGCAGGCTAATGATGTAGTTCTCTCCACAGCCAGAATCAATCCCAAACTACCTATTCTCTCTTTCGATGTGACGATGAAACTGTTTAACTACAGTTACAAGACATTCACAGGTAAGATTGAGGTCTATCTGAAAAACGAGAACGGAACAGAAACCCTGGTAGGAACCAGCCAGAAGATAAACGGACTTCCCTTCAGCTACTGCTATAGCAGTTTCTCTATCAAAGCCACTTTACCTCGTACCATAGAGGAGGGTGACTATACAGTGGTTATACGTAGCAAGGCAAGCAATAGCGAAACATCAGAGACAGTGACCTATCCATCGCCCCAGACACTTACCGTTACCAGCATAACGGAAAGCTACACGCCTAAGATGATGGTTAACAACCTTGTGAATATGGGAGAGGACTGGAACGGCTTGTCCATGCGTGTCGTAGCTTCACTGCCCATGAACAACGCCTCCAAGACCTTCACAGGCTGGCTGCAAATGGCAGTTGCTGATAACGAAGGAAATATCCTGAACCATTTTGGCCAGGTAGCTTATATCAGCAACTTGGAAAAAGACTCCTATATGCGATATGACTACACATTCGAAGGCCAATTGCCCGATTACCTGGAAGACGGAGAATACCGCCTCTATCTGGCAGCCAACCAATCCGGCTACCTAGAATGGGGAAAGGTTACCCAATACAGAATACAAGGAAACCAGCTTGTAGAGAACGAAGTCTATATCCCCTTCTGGTTGGAAGACGGCAGAATTATCTACCACAAAGGCGGAGAGGAGGATTTGCCGGAAGACGCCTCCAACATACAGGTAAAGGAAATGGATGTCATAGCCTTCAATGCTGACACAAGGCACATAGAAATGCAGATGAATTATTTGGCAAATCTGGGAGAAGAAGCATTTTACGGACAGTTCTCAATGGCCGTCTATGACGAAGGAGGCAAGTTGATAGCTCCATTCGGAGATCCGCAAAAGACACGCCAATCCTATGACGCCTGCGGTCCCAACTCGTTTGGTTACTATACAAGCTCATTCACGTTTAGCGGTAATCTGCCAGAAGAACTGACGGACGGCAATTACACTGTCAAGATAGCTGCCAACCAGAACGGACATCAAGGATGGAGCCCGATAAAAGGATGGGACATAAGCAACGGACGCCTTGTGAAGAACATCGACCTTGCCTTTGGCTTCATCATCATGAACAGCAAAATGTACAAAGTAGAAACAGACGGGCTGATGAATCCTGTTGAACAAACAGAGCAGGGCCCCGCATATAATCTGAATGGCCAGGGAATCAGTTCGCAACAAGGAAAAGGCATCTATATCATCAATGGCAAGAAGGTGGCAAAATGAGATTTTACCCCAACATAGTTGGGTAATTGTAAGAATTGTTGTACCTTTGCACCCACTTTATAAAGGTTAGAAACAAAATGAATATACTGGAACTGAGCGAACAGGAGATTGTTCGCAGAAACAACTTACAGCAACTGCGCGACCTGGGTATCGACCCCTACCCCGCAGCAGAATATCCCGTAACAGCATGGAGCACAGACATCATAAAGGACTTCGTTGACCTGCCCATCATTGGCAAGGACGAGGAAGGCAATGATGTTCGTGAGACAGCCACACCCGAGAACAGCCCCGTAGTTAGCGTGGCTGGTCGTATCATGAGCAAGCGTATCATGGGTAAGGCTGCTTTTGCCGAATTGCAGGACTCCAAAGGCCGTATCCAAGTTTATGTGCAGCGTGATGCCATCTGTCCCGACGAGAACAAGGACCTCTATAATATCGTCTTCAAGAAGTGCCTGGATTTGGGTGACTTCATTGGCGTAAAGGGTTATGTATTCCGCACTAAGACAGGTGAGATCAGTGTTCACGTTCAGGAGATGACAGTACTGAGCAAGAGCCTGAAGCCCCTGCCCATTGTCAAGACTGATGCTGAAGGAAATGTATTCGATTCATTCGACGATCCTGAACTCCGTTATCGTCAGCGCTATGTTGACCTGATAGTAAACAACGGTGTTAAGGAGACCTTCCTGAAGCGTGCCACTATTATCCGCACCATGCGTAGCATCTTGGACAATGCAGGCTATACAGAGGTTGACACACCTATTCTGCAGAACATCCCCGGCGGTGCCAGTGCCCGTCCCTTCATGACACACTTCAATGCCCTGAACCAAGACATGTACATGCGTATAGCTACAGAGTTGTACCTGAAGCGTCTGATTGTAGGCGGCTTTGAAGGCGTTTACGAGATGGGCAAGAACTTCCGTAACGAAGGTATGGACAAGACCCATAACCCTGAGTTCACCTGCATGGAGCTGTACATCAGCTACAAGGACCTGAACTGGGGTATGACCTTTACAGAGAACATGCTGGAGCAGATCTGCACCGCTGTTAATGGTAAGCCTGAGGTTGAGATTGACGGCAAGGTTATCTCTTTCAAGGCCCCCTTCCGTCGTCTGCCCATTCTGGATGCCATCAAGGAGAAGACCGGTTACGACCTCTATCCCATGAACGAGGATGAGATTCGTGAGGTTGCCAAGAAGCTGAACATAGAGGTTGACGAAACCATGGGTAAGGGTAAGCTCATTGACGAAATCTTCGGTGAGACCTGCGAGGGTACCTTCATCCAGCCCACCTTCATTACCGACTACCCTGTTGAGATGTCACCCCTTACAAAGATGCACCGCAGCAAGCCCGGTCTGACTGAGCGCTTTGAGTTGATGGTAAACGGTAAGGAGTTGGCTAATGCCTACTCAGAGTTGAACGACCCCATCGATCAGGAGGAGCGCTTCAAGGAGCAGATGCGCTTATCAGAAAAGGGTGATGATGAGGCTATGATCATTGATCAGGACTTCCTGCGTGCCCTTCAGTATGGTATGCCTCCCACCTTCGGTATCGGTATCGGCATCGACCGTCTGGTAATGCTGCTCACAGGTAAGTTCCAGATTGGTGAGGTGATGCTGTTCCCCCAGATGAAGCCCGAAGTGAAGGCTCCACGCGACAAGGATGAGCTGTTCCTGGAGAAAGGCATCCCCGCCGAGATTATCCCCATTCTGCGTAAGGCAGGATACAACTTGGTAAGCACACTGCAAGGTGTTGCTCCTGCCAAGATTCAGCAACAGATTATTGAAATTGTTAAGAAATACAAGCTGGAAATTGAGAAACCCAGCCAAGATACGATAGCAACTTGGACAGTTTAGGAAAAATAGCCGTATTGGGCGGAGGTAGCTGGGCAACCGCTATAGCCAAAATGCTGTTGGAGAAAAACGACAGCATTTGGTGGTATTTGCGCAGAGACGACCGTATAGAGGACTTCAAGCGTCTAAAGCACAATCCTGCCTACCTGACCAGTGTTCTGTTTGACGTTAAGAGAATCAACTTCAGCAGCGACATCAACGAGGTGGTAGAAGAGGCTGACACGCTTATATTTGTCACTCCATCGCCCTATCTGAAAGGACATCTGCGCAAACTTCATACCAGACTGGATAACAAGTTCATTGTTACTGCCATCAAGGGTATTGTACCTGACGAGAATGTGATATGTTCAGACTACTTCAATCAGGAATATAACGTACCCGAAGAGAATCTGGCAGTAATAGGCGGTCCCAGTCATGCCGAGGAGGTTGCCATGAACCGTCTTACCTATCTTACCATAGGATGTGCCGACCAGAAAAAGGCCGACGCATTTGCCCAGATGCTGGCCAGTGATTATGTCAAGACCAGCACCAGCAATGACGTGATAGGAATTGAATATGCTTCAGTTCTGAAAAATGTATTCGCCATAGCAGCAGGTATCTGTCACGGACTGAAGTACGGAGACAACTTCCAGGCGGTTCTTATTAGCAATGCAGCCCGCGAGATGAAGAATTTCCTGAATACCATCTACCCCATTGAACGTAACATTACCAATACGGTTTACATGGGCGACCTTCTGGTTACAGGATACTCTCATTTCAGTCGAAACCGTGTCTTCGGTACCATGATCGGACAAGGCTACAGCGTGAAAAGCGCACAGTTGGAGATGGAGATGGTTGCCGAGGGTTACTACGGCTGTAAATGTATGAAGGACATCATACAGCACATTGGCGTTGATATGCCTATTGTTGATGCTGTGTACAACATCTTGTACGAGCGGGCCCGTCCTGAAAGAGAGATCAAGAAACTGTGTGAGGTGTTAAGCTGACATTATCCTTCTTTTATATATAAGGTATAGGTAATTGCCACTGTAACACGGACACATCACAGATGTTATAAGGATTATTTCAACAACAAAGGTTTAAAGGTTATATATTATGATTAAGTTAGACATCTCAAAGGCATTGGTTAGTGCCGATAAAGTTGCTGCCTTCGAAGGCAAAATAGCAGAGGCACAGCAAGCATTGGAGAACGGCACATGTGCCGGTAACGACTTTCTGGGTTGGTTGCACCTTCCCAGCAGCATCACTGCTGAGTTCATGACTGAACTGCAGGAGTGTGCTCAGACATTGCGCGAGAACTGCGACACCGTTGTCGTAGCTGGTATCGGTGGTTCATACCTGGGTGCACGTGCTGTGATTGAGGCACTGAGCAACAGCTTCCAGTGGCTCACAAACAACGGAGAGAATCCCACCATTCTGTTTGCCGGTAACAACATCGGCGAGGATTATCTGTACGAACTGACAGAATATCTGAAGGACAAGAAGTTTGGTGTTATCAATATCAGCAAGAGCGGTACTACCACAGAGACTGCTTTGGCTTTCCGTCTGCTCAAGAAGCAGTGCGAGGAGCAGCGTGGCAAGGATATGGCACGCAAGGTTATCGTTGCCATTACAGATGCCAAGAAAGGTGCTGCCCGTACTTGCGCTAACAAGGAGGGTTATACCAGCTTTATCATTCCCGATAATGTAGGTGGACGCTTCAGCGTTCTTACTCCTGTAGGTCTGCTCCCCATCGCCGTAGCTGGCTTCGATATTGCCAAATTGGTAAAGGGTGCTGCCGACATGGAACAGGCAACAGCGCCCAGTGTTCCTTTCAGCGAGAATATCAGCGCCCAGTACGCAGCCGTACGTAACGCTCTGTATCAGGAGGGCAAGAAGATTGAGATCCTGGTGAACTTCCAGCCCAAGCTTCACTTCATGAACGAATGGTGGAAGCAGCTCTACGGAGAGTCTGAAGGTAAGGAAGGCAAGGGTATCTTCCCTGCTGCCGTAGACTTCAGCACCGACCTCCACTCTATGGGTCAGTGGATTCAGGAAGGTGAGCGTACCATCTTCGAGACTGTAGTAAGCATTGAGGAGCCTGAGCACAAGCTGCTCTTCCCCAGCGACGAGGAGAATCTGGATGGCCTGAACTTCCTGGCTGGCAAGCGTGTTGACGAGGTAAACAAGATGGCTGAGCTGGGTACACAGTTGGCACACGTTGACGGTGGTGTTCCCAACATGCGTCTGATTGTTCCCCGCCTCGACGAGTACAACCTGGGTCAGATTATCTACTTCTTCGAGAAGGCTTGCGGTATCAGCGGTCTGCTGTTGAACGTTAACCCCTTCAACCAGCCCGGTGTTGAGGCCTACAAGAAGAACATGTTTGCCCTGCTTGGCAAACCCGGATACGAGAAAGAGACTGAAGCAATCAAGGCTCGCCTTGCTCGCTAAGATTAAAGAATAGAGATTAGAGATTAGGGAATAGGGCTTGATACTGACAAGCTCTAATCCCTATTCTTTCACCCCTAATCCCAAAAGAATGCTGAAAGCAGTTCTTTTTGATATGGACGGTGTGCTGTTTGACAGCATGCCGAACCATGCTTATGCCTGGAGCCATGCAATGACTGAATTTGGTCTGGCCATGACACCCGAGGAAGTGTATATGAACGAAGGCCGGACAGGCAGTGCCACCATCAACATGCTGGCACAACGCTTCTGGGGCAGAGATGCTACAGAAGAAGAGAAACAGTTCATCTACGCATCCAAGAGCAAGGTATTTAACTCATGCCCTGAAGCAAAGCCCATGCCAGGTGCCCTGGAAACACTCCAGGCCGTCAAGGCAAAAGGTCTTAAGATTGTATTGGTTACTGGCAGCGCACAGACTTCCCTCTTAGAGAAGCTGGAGCGTAGCTACCCAGGCTTCTTCCATCAGGAATTGATGGTGACAGGCTTTGACGTCAAACTGGGCAAGCCCTACCCCGAACCTTATCTGAAAGGTTTGCAGAAAGCCGGTATTAAACCAGAGGAAGGCATTGTTGTGGAGAATGCGCCCTTAGGTGTACAAGCGGGACATGCTGCCGGCATCTTCACCATAGCAGCTAATACAGGTCCATTGAAAGATGAAGTGCTAAAAAATGCCGGCGCAGATATTGTACTGCCCGGCATGATGGATGTAGCCAAGTTCTTTTCAGACTGACGTATCGTCTTCCTCCATATCCGGAGCCGTATCAGGCTCCAACGTGAAACTTGCGTCAGGACCAATTGTAAGCACAAAGGGCGTCAGCATATCACTCTCCGGGAAACTAACACAAACGCCAAAGGTGAGCTTTCCTTCTTTGGCAGACATAAATCGGAATCCGTCAAGGATACCGTTCTTACGGAAGTTATCATCCAACTGTGAAGCGAACGAAGCCTTCGTAAAACGACGGCGGAAGAAATTACCTCCGTCCTTGAGGATTGTCAGGTCGTAGTAATTATCCACAAACTTATCGCCATTCTCATCTACCACCACCTTCAGTGAATCATCAGCCTGGCGGTGAATGGTGTACACATACAAATGACTTCCCAGGGTAACACTGTCCGTAAGGTTATATTCCTTCATACGGTGTTCACTTACCTGTTGTTCAGTCCCTGCCAGATTCTTCCCGTCAGCCTGTCCCTTCTTATCAACGCAAGAACAGAAGACAGATGCAATCAGGCAGATGTATAAGAAACTTCTTGACTTCATAACTTAACCTTTTTCTTAGCCCCCTTAGACTCATTCTGTACATGGTCTAAGGCTGTTACTACGTAAACATATGGCGAACTTCCTCCCTGATAGGTCAGAGGGAGATTCGTCTCACGAGTAATACAGAGGATATGAGAGGGATCCTCCAGATTTATCTTCTCGCCTTTTATGAAACGGTATACAACATACTGTACAGCCTCATCCATAACGGTCTTGGCCTTTGGAGCTGTCCAGAAGAGGATAGGTCCGTCCTCAGTCCAGATGATAGCAGTCTTACGAGGCTTGCCGGGAGCCTTGTTGTCAATCCAAGGCATCTTAGGCTGCAATGCAGGAGTGCTGTGGTAAACCTGCTGCAACACGGTTCCGTAGTTGCCGGGATTCTCGCATACGGCAGCAGCATACCACTGGCAACTACCGAAGATACCAGGCAGACTGCGCTGAAGCATATACTTGCGAGGCATCTGATGAGAAGCAGGATTCTGAGGATCCGGAGCCTTTACAGTACGTAACACATCCTGTCCGATATAAAGAGGACGACGACCGGCATGGGCACTCCACCAGTTGATCAGCGTTTCATAATCTGCGGCACTGTGGCCAATCTCCCAGTATAGCTGAGGGATATTGTAGTCCACCCATCCGTTTTCAACCCACTTCAGCACATCAGCATAGAGGTCATCATAGTTCTGCAAGCCATTGGTGGCACTTCCATTGGGATCATTCTTCTGATTACGGTAGATACCGAAGGGAGAAACGCCGAACTTAACCCAAGGCTTCACTTCCCTAATCTGACGGCACATCTGCTCAACAAACTGATTTACATTCTGACGACGCCATTCAGCGCGATCCATTCCACGTCCGTAAAGAGCATAGGAGTTATCATCCGGGATAGCCAAGCCAGCCACAGGATAAGGATAGAAGTAATCATCGATATGAATACCATCTACATCATAGCGGCGGACAATGTCGCAAGCTACCTGACAGATGTAGTTACGGTTTTCAGGATAACCTGGATCAAAGAGCATCAGCCCGTCGTAATCAAAGAAATGATTGGGATGGCGGAAGTACTCATGTGTATTAGCCAATGCCATAGTTCCCTTGGTCTTGGCACGATAAGGATTTATCCAGGCATGCAGTTCCATCTGGCGGGCATGACACTGCTCTACCATCCACTGCAAGGGATCCCAATAAGGATTGGGAGGTGTACCCTGCTGTCCCGTCAGATAGCGGCTCCATGGCTCCAACTCGCTGGGATACAGGGCATCGCCCTCGCATCTTACCTGAAAGAAGATAGCATTGATACCATCCTTCTGAAGTTCGTTCAGCTGACTTGTCAGTACCTGTTGCATACGGTCACGACCCATGCCCTGAAACTGACCATTAACACTCTGAATCCAAGCTCCTCTAAACTCCCTCTTGGGATTTTGAGCTACTGCCGATACTGCTATAAGAAGCAGCAGAATAAACCATTTGTTCTTCATATCGCCACAAAAATACAAAAAAAATCTATACATTTCCTAATAATATACGTTCTTTTTATATAAATCCAATTGTTCTTCGCTCATTTCAGTGAAATTTTCGTACCTTTGCCATCATTTATTTTAAACATGAGTACTATTAAGACACATAGACCCAGCGTACTCCTCATCTACACAGGAGGAACCATTGGAATGAGGGAGAATGCTGAGACGGGAGCCTTAGAGAACTTCAACTTCAACCTTATCTTAGATGAAGTTCCTGAGCTGAAACGTTTTGACTACAAGATTCACGCCTTTACCTTTGACCCACCTATTGATTCCAGCGATATGGGACTGGAGCATTGGGGCAGCTTGGTAAAGATTATCGAGAGCAATTATAATTTATTTGACGGTTTCGTTATCCTGCACGGAACAGACACCATGGCATACACAGCTTCTGCCCTGAGCTTCATGCTCGAGAATCTGGGAAAGCCCGTCATCCTGACAGGTTCACAGTTGCCTATAGGAACACTTCGTACAGATGGTAAGGAAAACCTCATAACCGCCATAGAGATAGCTGCGGCCCAGCACGAAGACGGCACACCCGTTGTGCCTGAGGTCTGCATCTACTTCAAGGAGAAACTGATGCGAGGCAACCGCACGACGAAGATCAACGCCGAGCAGTTCAATGCTTTCCGCTCCTTCAACTATCCTGATTTGGCTACAGCCGGCATGCACATCAAGTTCAACGAGGCTGCTATCCGAAAGCCAGATCCCAAGAAGCCCTTCAAGCCTCATTATCTGGTAGACCCCAATGTGGTGGTATTGACCCTCTTCCCAGGCATACAGAGAAGTCTGGTACACTCCGTTCTGAACATCCCAGGCCTGAAAGCCGTTGTCATCCGTACTTTTGGTGCAGGAAACGCGCCCCAGCTAGAATGGTTCAAAGAGGAGCTGAAGGATGCCAATAGCAGAGGCCTCTTGCTGGTGAACATCACACAATGTCAGGCAGGATGTGTTCACATGGGACTTTATGAGACCAGCCTGCCTTTGATTGAAGCTGGCGTAGTAAGCGGTTATGATAGTACACCTGAGTGTGCCATTACCAAACTGATGTTCCTGTTAGGTCACAAGCTACCCAGAAAACGCATGCAGGAGATGATGGGCAGCAATCTTTGTGGTGAGATAACCAAGTAAAGTTTAGAGTTTAGAGTTTAAAGGATGGAGAATAGCATAAAGATAAAAGGGGCAAGGGTTAATAATCTGAAGAATATTGACTTGGAGATACCACGCGGCAAACTTGTTGTCATAACAGGATTGAGCGGTAGTGGTAAGAGTAGCCTTGCCTTTGATACTCTTTATGCCGAGGGACAACGACGTTATGTTGAGAGCCTCTCCTCTTATGCCCGCCAATTCTTGGGCAGGATGAACAAGCCCGAATGTGACTACATCAAGGGTATCCCACCTGCCATAGCCATAGAACAGAAGGTTACCAGTCGTAACCCACGCAGTACGGTTGGTACCAGCACCGAGATTTACGAATACCTGCGCCTACTCTATGCCAGAATAGGTCGCACCTTCAGTCCCATCAGTGGAACGGAAGTCAAAAAGCACACCACAGAAGATGTGGTACGCAATATGCTTTTCCACGAGGAAGGCACCAAGCTGATGGTGCTCTGCCGCACCAAGGCTAACGCCAGTATCCTACAGCAACAGGGCTTCAGCCGTCTGTTGGTAAACGGCGAGGTGGTACGAATCGACGAACACCAACCTCAGCCCCAGGATGATGTCTATCTGGTAGTGGACCGCCTGTCGGCCAAGAACGAGAAAGACACCATAGCC
>Ga0265298_10009408_pt1 | contig 11641 bp, 10 predicted proteins | sample AusTroGonzalo_MG_3_FD_193486 | JGI IMG/M metagenome (GOLD analysis project Ga0265298, IMG submission 193486) | Bovine rumen microbial communities from tropical cattle in Woodstock, Queensland, Australia - Gonzalo_01 | ecosystem: Host-associated > Mammals > Digestive system > Stomach > Rumen ...
GGCTTTACAGAGCACTTATGTTCCTTGTTGTGTCATGTCCATGTGCGCTGGTTATAAGCGTTCCGCTGACATTCTTCGGAGGTATTGGTGGTGCATCGCGACGCGGAATACTGATAAAAGGGGCAAGCTATATTGATGTGCTATCGAAGATCGACACTGTGGTGTTCGACAAAACTGGAACGCTTACCCACGGACAGTTTGCCGTTACGGCGGTGCATCCCGATAGCTGCGATGAGCATCAGCTTTTGCATCTTGCTGCTCATGTAGAGCACTTCTCTACTCACCCGATAGGTGCCGCATTGAGAGATGCATTTCCTGATGAGGCTACCGACGGATGCAAGGTGAGCAATGTGCGCGAGGTTGCCGGACAGGGAATAATTGCTGCTGTAGCCGACAATGAGGTGGCTGTTGGTAACACCAAGCTGATGGACGCCGTGGGAGCCAAATGGCACGATTGTCAGCATCTGGGCACCATTATACACGTGGCCATTGACGGAAAGTATGCCGGACACATAGTTATAAACGATCAGATAAAGGCTGATAGCGCCGAGGCGATAAAGGCTCTGAGCAAGTTAGGCGTGAAACGCACTGTTATGCTTACAGGCGACCGCAAGGAGGTGGCCGAGAATGTGGCAAAAACACTGGGTATATCAGAATACCACGCCGAACTGATGCCAGCTGATAAGGTTTCGAGAATAGAAACATTATCTAACTTCTGTTTCGTTGGCGATGGTATTAACGATGCTCCTGTGTTAGCTCGCGCTGATGTGGGTATCGCCATGGGCGGACTCGGTAGCGATGCAGCTATAGAGGCGGCCGACGTGGTACTGATGGACGACAAACCATCTAAGATAGCTCTGGCTATACGTCTGGCTCGACGCACATTGAACATAGCCCGCCAAAACGTATGGCTTGCTATAGGAATAAAACTTGCAGTGCTGGTATTGGCAGCGGTAGGTGTTGCCACCATGTGGATGGCGGTGTTTGCTGATGTTGGAGTAACAGTACTTGCTGTACTTAATGCTATGCGTGCTCTGCGCGCATAGCTTGCTTTTTGCAGGGTTTGTAAAAGTACACCCGCACGGAATCGAACCGTGACCAACAGAACCGGAATCTGTTATTCTATCCATTAAACTACAGGTGCGCTTGCATAAAGCGAGTGCAAAGGTAAGCGTTTTAATTGAGAATTGAGAATTGAGAATTGAGAATTAGGATTTGTTAACGCGTTGGTAAATATACAAAATGATAGTCAAAATCAACAAAATCTTTCATTTTGTGAAAAATAATTGGGTTTTTGCTTGCATTTTAATAATAAATGTGTACCTTTGCACGCAATTTAAGCATAAACTGATAATATGGGACAAGTAATTAAGCCTGTGATGTATGAGCCGCTGCTGGATATGAAGCAGACGGAGCAAGGCATTAAACTGATAAAAGAGTTCTTCCAACAGAACTTATCAACAGAACTGAGATTGCGCCGAGTAACGGCACCACTCTTCGTGCTGAAAGGACTGGGTATTAACGACGATCTTAACGGTGTGGAACGCCCCGTGAGCTTCCCCATCAAGGATCTGGGTGATGCCAAGGCCGAGGTGGTGCACTCTCTGGCAAAATGGAAGAGATTGAGTCTGGCAGAATATAAGATAGAGCCTGGATATGGCATCTATACTGATATGAACGCCATTCGTGCCGACGAGGAGCTTGACAATCTGCATTCGTTGTATGTTGATCAGTGGGACTGGGAGGCCGTAATTCGTAAGGAAGACCGTACTCTGGCATTCCTTAAGAACATAGTAGAGCGCATATATGCCGCTATTCGTCGTACTGAATACCTTACCTGCGAGACTTATCCGCAGATAAAGCCATTCCTGCCTGAGAAGATTCACTTTATACATGCCGAGGAATTGGTTCTGATGTATCCCGACAAGACTCCAAAGGAGCGCGAGGATGCTATCTGCGAGAAGTACGGAGCTGTATTTGTGATTGGTATCGGCGGAAAGCTGAGCAACGGCGAGAAGCACGATGGACGTGCACCTGACTACGACGACTGGAGTACTGTTGCCGAGGACGGACGTGCCGGACTGAACGGCGATATCCTGATATGGTATCCTGTGTTGGGCCGCAGCTTCGAGCTTTCGAGCATGGGTATTCGTGTAGACAAGGAGAGCTTGCTGCGCCAGCTTAAGATAGAAGGCAAGGAAGAGCGCGAACAGCTTTACTTCCACCAGCAACTGCTTAACGACAAACTGCCACTCTCTATCGGTGGTGGTATCGGCCAGAGCCGACTCTGTATGGTTTTGCTGCATAAGGGACACATCGGAGAAATTCAGGCTTCAATCTGGCCTGAGGATATGCGTAAAGCATGCAAGGCACTCGGCATGAATCTTATATAATAATCGCCCTTTTCGCGATTATTATATCTGCCTGTGGCGGACAGAGGCAGCCGCGCGCTTATGGTGGAGTGGGCGAGCTTTCCAGCGACGACAGCATGACAATAAAGATGGGGCAGTGGGACTTGTTGAAGTACCATAGCGACAAACTTGGACTCGACATAAACTACCCATCGTTCCTGTATCATCAAGACCTGCCTGATGAGTATGGTCAAGAGGTATTTATGGTCGACGAGATGTCGATATCGGTAATGGTCGACTCGCTTAAAGGTACACATCGCCCGGCAAGTCAGCTGATGCTGGCTATGGGTGCCGACCTTGTGGAGGTAGGCGATGACTACAGCATACAGGAAGGTAGCGACGAGGACTTTGACTACTATGGCAAGGTGCTTGAAGATGATACCACCCGCTTGGTAACTGTAGTGTTGCGCTATAAGCCCGAACACAGCGAAGCTGTAGAGCCGATGCGAGAGTGGGTAAGAAATTTCAAACTGAAATAATTGACCTATCATATTTTAACACGGATTAATCTAAATTTTCGTCAAGAAATCGAGGTTAATCCGTTTTCTTTTTGTACCTTTGCAGCCAAAATTGATTTATTATAACGTTATAAGATTAAAAATGGCTGAAAGTAAGAAAATTAAGACCGCTTTGGTGAGTGTATTCCACAAGGACGGACTGGACGAGCTTTTGAAGAAGCTGAATGAAGAAGGTGTAAAGTTCATGTCTACCGGTGGTACACAGCAGTTTATTGAGTCACTCGGCTACGAGTGTCAGAAGGTAGAGGATGTTACAACCTACCCATCAATCCTGGGTGGACGTGTAAAGACTCTGCATCCAAAGGTGTTTGGAGGTATTCTGGGACGTCGCGACAATGAGGGCGATCAGGAGCAGATGAAGAAGTATGAGATTCCTGAGATCGACCTGGTTATTGTAGACCTTTATCCATTTGAGCAGACTGTAGCAAGTGGTGCCAGTGAGGCTGACATCATTGAGAAGATTGATATAGGTGGTATTTCACTTATCCGTGCTGGAGCAAAGAACTTCAAGGATGTGGTTATCGTGCCAAGCAAGGCTGAGTACAGCGTTCTGCTCGACATCCTGAACAAGAAGGGTGCTCAGACTGATATCGAGGACCGTCGTATGTTTGCTACCCGTGCTTTCGGCGTAAGCAGCCACTACGATACCGCTATCAATGCTTGGTTTGTGAAAACCGCAAAGTAATTTAGAATTGAGAATTTAGAATTAAGAGGATAATAGATGGGATTTTTTAGTTTCGTACAGGAAATAGCAATGGACCTTGGTACCGCCAATACCATTATCATCAGCGATGATAAGATTGTGGTTGACGAGCCATCGGTTGTTGCTTTGGATCGCCGTACCGACAAGATGATTGCCGTTGGTAATGAGGCGAAGATGATGTATGAGAAGACTCACGAGAACATTCGTACCATTCGCCCTCTGCGTGATGGTGTGATTGCCGACTTCTCTGCATGCGAGCAGATGATGCGTGGTCTTATTAAGATGGTTCACACAGGAAGCCGTCTGTTCTCACCTTCACTGCGTATGGTGATTGGTGTACCTTCAGGATCTACTGAAGTAGAGCTTCGTGCCGTTCGCGACTCTGCCGAGCATGCCGACGGCCGTGATGTTTACCTGATTTTCGAGCCTATGGCTGCTGCTATCGGTATCGGTATCGATGTTGAGGCACCAGAGGGTAACATGATTGTTGACATAGGTGGTGGTTCTACCGAGATTGCTGTTATCTCACTGGGTGGTATCGTATCAAACAACTCTATACGTACTGCTGGTGACGATCTTACAGCTGATATTCAGGAATATATGTACCGTCAGCACAACGTTAAGGTTTCTGAGCGTATGGCTGAGCGTATCAAGATTAACGTAGGTTCGGCTCTTACCGACCTTGGCGATGAGGCTCCTGAGGACTTTATCGTTCACGGACCAAACCGTATCACAGCCCTGCCTATGGAGGTGCCTGTATGCTATCAGGAGATTGCTCACTGTCTTGATAAAACCGTAGCTAAGATTGAGAATGCTGTGCTTTCTGCACTCGAGAATACTCCACCAGAGCTGTATGCCGATATCGTTATGAACGGTATCTACCTCTCAGGTGGTGGCGCTCTGCTGCGTGGTCTCGATAAGCGTCTCACCGATAAGATGCACATTCCATTCCACGTGCCCGAGGATCCCCTCCACAGCGTGGCAAAGGGTGCCGGCATCGCACTGAAGAACATTGATCGTTTCAATTTCTTGATGAGATAAAGAAATAGGGAATGCGCAATCTGCTGGATTTCCTCTACAAGTATCACCACTGGCTAGTTTTCATACTGTTGGAAGTAGTCAGTGTTGTTCTGTTGTTTCAGTACAACAGTTATCAGGGAAGTGTGTGGTTCTCAAGCGCCAGCGCCGTGGCCGGTAGGGTTTACGAGCTAGAGAGCAAGATGACCTCATATCTCTCGATGGCAAAGGAGAACGAGGAACTCACTATGCGTAACCTATATCAGGAGCGACAGCTCGACCAGTTGCGCCGACTTTATGCCGAGGCAACAAAGGATACTACGGCTGCCGAACTCAAAGAACTTGAATTCCTTAGTCAGTATAAGCTGATACCGGCTAAGGTTGTAGAGAATTCGATACACAAGCTTGAGAACCTTATCACTATCGATAAGGGGCGCAAGGATGGAGTAGAGCCCGACATGGGAGTGGCTTGCGGTAACGGTATTGTAGGCGTTGTTTATCTGGTTAGCGATCACTACTCGGTAGTAATCTCTGCCCTTAACGCTGCATCATCACGCATCAGCTGTGCCATTCGTGGTCGCGGATACTTCGGTTATCTTCACTGGTATGGCGGCGACCCATCTGTGGCCTATGTAGAGGATGTGCCCCGCCATGCTAAGTTCAAGCTTGGTGAGTGGATGGTAACCAGCGGATTCTCGTCTATCTTCCCCTCTGGTGTTCAGGTGGGAAAGATTGAGCAGGCTTACAACTCGAGCGACGGTCTTTCGTACAAGCTTAAGGTTCGTCTTAGTACCGATTTCGGCAATGTACACGATGTAGTGGTTATAAGCGATAAGAGTATAGCCGAACGCGCTGCATTGATGCAGGCCGCACGCGACTCTATTAGTTTCAAACAGCGTCAATAGTTAAGAAGATGAAGATAGAAATGGTAAACCGATTGGTGATGTTCGTTTCACTGCTTGTGGCTCAGGTGCTTATTCTGAACCATGTGCACTTCCTTGGCGTTGGCACACCGCTGCTTTACGTCTACTTTGCCATCACCTTCCGCCGCAACTTCCCCAAGTGGCTTGTGCTGGTGTCGTGTTTCCTGCTTGGACTTTCTATCGACATTTTCTCAAACACTCCCGGTTTGGCAGCAAGCGTTATGACCATAGCCGGATTGGCACAATGTTACCTTATGAATCTTATTGCTCCGCGCGATTCGACAGCCGATCTTGCTGCATCTATCAAGGCGCTGGGTTTCAGTAAGTTTGCCACACTTAGCGCACTTATCACCGCTTTGTATTGTGTGCTGTTTTTTGCTCTCGAGGCATTCAACTTCTTTGATATACTTATGTGGTTGGCACGTTCGTTTGTTAGTACCGTGCTAACTATGGTGCTGATTTTAGCTATTGAAAGTGTTAGAAGCAGGTGAAGCAGAAGGACTACGATCTTGAATATCGCAAATATGTAATTGCAGGAGTGGCCGCATTGATTGTGTTCATATACATCGTGCGTCTCTTTATGCTTCAGATTACCAGCGACGACTACAAGAAGAGTGCCGACTCTAACGCTTTTCTCAAGAAAATAGAATACCCGTCTCGTGGTGCCATCTTGGATCGCACGGGCAAGCTGATGGTTTACAATCAGCCCTCGTACGATATTATGGTGGTGATGAACGAGATGAAGGACCGCCTTGATACACTTGATTTCTGCGAGGCCTTAGGCATTAGCCGCGAGGAGTTCGACCGCCGCATGGCCACGATGAAAGACCGCAATAAGAATCCTGGTTACTCACGATTCACCGAGCAGCTTTTCATGAGCCAGCTTAGCGATAAGGACTTCAGCGTGTTCCAGGAGAAGATGTACCGTTTCCCCGGTTTCTATATCCAGAAGCGTAGTGTACGCCAGTATACCTATAATATGGGTGCCCATGTGCTTGGCGATGTGGCTGAGGTTTCGCCCGCTGATATCGAGGAAGACGACTACTACCAGCCCGGCGACTACATCGGAAAGCTGGGTATAGAGCGCTCGTACGAAAAACAGTTGCGCGGACAGAAGGGTATACAGATATTGCTGCGCGATGCTCACGGACGTATTCAGGGCCGCTATCAGAACGGAGCCCTCGACCAGCGAGCCATCCCCGGCAAGAACCTTACACTTGGTATCGATGCCGAACTTCAGGCACTTGGCGAGCGACTGATGGAGGGTAAGATTGGTGCTATCGTGGCCATCGAACCTTCTACTGGCGAGGTGCTGTGTATGGTGTCATCACCTACCTACGATCCACGACAGATGGTTGGTCGTATGCGTAGTAAGAACCATCGCGCCTTGCAGCAGGATGTGTGGAAACCGCTGCTTAACCGTGCCATCATGGGACAGTATCCTCCCGGTTCAACGTTCAAGACCACTCAGGGACTTACGTTTATGACCGAGGGCATCATCAACTCGCACACCATGTATCCCTGTTCTCACGGATTCAATTTCAAGGGTCTGCACGTAGGCTGTCACGGCCACGCTGCACCATTGCCACTTGTGCCCGCACTTAGCACATCGTGCAACGGATACTTCTGCTGGGGACTTTATCACATGATAAACACCAACGTCAGCAAATACGGTTCTGTTCAGAACGCTATGAACACATGGCGCGACTATATGGTTTCTATGGGATTCGGATACCGCTTGGGTATCGACCTTCCGGGCGAGAAGCGCGGACTTATCCCTAACGCCATGTTCTACGATAAGGCATATAAGGGTTCGTGGAACGGACTCACCATCATATCAATCGCCATCGGACAGGGTGAGGTTAACGCCACACCGCTGCAGATTGCAAACCTTGGTGCCACAATTGCCAATCGTGGTTACTTCTATGTGCCCCACGTAGTTAAGCAGGTTCAGGGCGAGCCCCTCGACACTGCTTTCACACGCAAGCACTACACCAAGGCAAGTCGCGAGGCCTACGACTATGTTGTTCAGGGCATGCGCTCATCTGTGCTCGGAGGTACCTGCCACGAGCTTAGCAAATACGATTTCATGGCGTGCGGAAAGACTGGTACCGCTCAGAACCGCGGTCATGACCACTCGGTGTTCATGGGTTTTGCTCCTATGGACAACCCTAAGATAGCCGTTGCCGTTTATGTAGAGAACGGTGGATGGGGTGCCACCTACGGTGTGCCTATCGGCGGTTTGATAATGGAGAAATATTTGAAAGGAAAACTATCTGAGGCCAGCGAGGCTAAGGCTCGCGGCATTCAGGAACGCAGAATAGCATATGGCGCAGGCGATAGGTAACAGAAAGGAAAAAGGAGTAATCCGATCACTCGACTATTGGACGATTATCATCTACATAGCTTTGCTCACCTTCGGATGGGTAAGCGTGTGTGGTGCCAGCTACAGCTATGGCGATACCGATCTGTTCAGCCTCGACACACGTTCGGGCATGCAGATTGTGTGGATTGGCACATCCATCGTGCTTGGATTCGTAATCCTTATGCTCGATGACCGCTATCTCGACATGTTTGCCTACATCATATTCGGCGTCATGCTCATACTGCTGTTCGGAACCATATTCAATCCGCATAGCATCAAGGGCTCCCGATCGTGGCTTGTGCTTGGCCCCATACGATTGCAACCAGCCGAGTTTGCTAAGTTTGCTACGGCTTTGGCACTTGCCAAGTTGATGAATACCTATGGGTTTAATATAGCCAAATGGAAGGATTTCGGCCTTACATTGGCAGTGATATTCATTCCTATGCTGTTCATCGTCATGCAGCGTGAGACGGGTTCTGCACTTGTTTATCTCTCGTTCTTCCTTATGCTCTATCGCGAGGGAATGCCGGGCAGCATTCTGTTCACAGGTGTGGCCATGGTGGTCTACTTTGTTGTGGGCATACGCTTTGCCGATGTAATGATGGGCATAACGCCCACCTCGATAGGAAAGTTTGCCGTGCTGATGCTTGTCCAGATATTCTCTGCCGGGCTTGTCTTTGTGTATTGCAACGATAAGCGCGACACCATCCGCATGGTGCTTATTGGTCTTGGAGCAACAGTCTTAGCACTGATATTTGCCTTTTTCATCATTCCGTTCGATGTCAACATCGTCGAGGCGATTCTTTGTACCGGCATGGTATTCTATCTGGTGTACCGCTTCCTTGCCACGCGCTTCCGTAACTATCTGTGGATAACGGCTTTTGCGCTCGGTTCGCTGCTGTTCTATAATGTGGCCGACTACGGACTTAACCACGTGCTCGAGCCTCACCAGCGTGTGCGTATCAACGTGCTTCTTGGACTTGAAGAAGACCTCAAGGGCGCCGGTTATAATGTGCATCAGAGTGAGATTGCTATTGGTTCGGGCGGACTTCAGGGTAAGGGATTCCTTAACGGCACCCAGACCAAACTGAAATATGTGCCCGAGCAGGATACCGACTTCATCTTCTGCACCGTTGGCGAGGAAGAGGGTTTTGTGGGGTCTGCCGGAGTATTGCTTTTGTTCCTTGCGTTGATATGGCGACTGATACACCTTGCCGAGCGACAAGTGCATCGTTTTGGCCGAGTCTACGGCTATTGTGTGGTAAGTGTATTCTTATTCCATGTGTTTATCAATGTGGGTATGGTGCTTGGCCTTACCCCGGTTATTGGTATTCCGTTGCCGTTCTTTAGTTATGGAGGCTCATCGTTGTGGGGATTCACGCTGTTGCTGTTTATCTTCCTCCGCATCGACGCCGCCCGCAACCTGCTGCACAACTAATCTCTAAATTCTCACTTCTTAATTATCTCTACACCCACGTCGGTTATTCCCGGCATGGTCTCACGCTTCATGTGGTGCATCACGTAAATATGAAGCGAGTCGCCCTCGTATAGCTCAACGTCGTCCAGATTAAAGGAATATTGGTAGCAGCTAATGCCATTTCCCATCACGCGTCCGTTCTTCTCAATCAGCGGGCATTCTACGCGTCTTCTTAGTTTCATGCCGCTGGGAAAGACGTCCTGCTCAACCACTACGCTGAGGCTTAGGAACGGCATCGAGTTATCAGTGCGCAACATAAGCTGCTGACTATAGCTGCCAGACTCTTTCACGGGGGAAACGTAGAAGTGCATTGTGTCGTTGCGCTCCCATCCGTCGTTGTCCACATGCTCATAGTGGTTGTATATCACACCCTGGTTGCAGGCCGCCAATAGCAAGCCTGCAACCGCGAGTATAAATATCTTTGCCTTATTACGCATCCTTCGCTTCTTTCTTGTCGTTCGGACGGTTGTTCTTGTTCTTCTTCTTTTTCTTCTTCTTTGCCTTGTCAAATCGGCTTATGTCGCCACCTGCCAAGTCTATATGTGGTTTCTCCTCCTTCTTCTTACCCTCGTCGTGCTCAAGCGATACGGGCTTCTCGCCGCGCTTGTTCATCTCTATAATATCCTTGGCGCGCTCGGCGGTGATAGTCTCCAGGTTGGCGGCAATGTTCTTGTCGGTAGAGTATGTGCAGAGACCGGCCAGGATATCGCTCTTAAACAAGTGATACTCTCCGTCCTGAGTCTGCAGTGTAATCTCCTTACCAGGCAGCTTCTTGCTTGCCTCGATATAGTCGTCTACCTCGTAGTTCAAACAGCATTTCAGTTTGGCGCACATACCGGCCAGCTTCTGTGGGTTAAGCGATATATCCTGGAATCGTGCGGCGTTGGTGCTAACGCTCGAGAAGTTCTTCATCCATGTGGCGCAGCAAAGCTCACGGCCGCAAGGACCTGTTCCTCCGATACGTCCAGCCTCTTGTCGCGCACCAATCTGCTTCATCTCGATACGCACGTGGAATGCCTGAGCCAAATCCTTAATCAGCTGGCGGAAGTCAACGCGCTCATCGGCGATGTAGTAGAAGATGGCCTTGTTTCCATCGCCCTGGTACTCCACGTCGCCTATCTTCATGTCCAATCCAAGCCCCTTGGCTATCTTACGGCTCTCAATCATTGTAGAGTGCTCGCGAGCCTGAGCCTCACGCCACTTCTCAAGGTCGTTGGGACGTGCTATGCGGTATACGCGCTTTATGTCGTCGGGCGATTTTATGTTCACCTTCTTAAGCTGTAGCTTAACCAGTCGGCCGGTAAGTGTAACCACACCTATATCGTGACCGGGACTTGCTTCTACGGCCACAATGTCGCCCTTCTTCAGGTCTAGGTTGTTCACGTTGTGGTAGTATCCCTTGCGTGTATGCTTGAACTGCACCTCAACCAGATCGGTGGTGCTTGGGTTTCCCGGCACGTCTGCAAGCCAGTCGTAAGTGTTTAGCTGCTTGTCTTGGCGTCCCACAGCCTGGTGGCACAATCCTCTGTCACAGCCTATTCTTACTGTATGTTCATTCGTATTCTCAGCCATATCTATTTATTAATGTTTAATTCTGTAAAAGCAGTACTATCATCTGTAGTGCAAAGTCAAAGAACACTATCTTTCCGTTGGCGTTCTGTCCTATGTCGCGTATAGCCAGGTTGGCCAGATCGCATATTGGCAGAATGTTCTTTTCGTTCACAAAGCGTGCGAAGTTCTTGGCAAAATCCTCCTCGCGTTGGGTCATATATACCAGTTCCTCGTCGCCGAAGTTATACATAAAGTTCTCGCGGGTCATGCGCATAAAGAATGTAAGCCATCTCTTCTGCTTCTCACGTCCCATGTTCGACATCTGGTCGCTCCACTTGCGCAGATCCTTAATCTTGCGCTGGTAGGCCAGACGCATCAGCATTATATACATATCGAGGAACATCTCGTTTTCCGAACCCACCTGTAACTCGTCAAGTGCCTTCATCCAGTTGCCGTTGGCAAGTCGGGCTATGCGGTGAGCGTCCTCCGAGCTTATGCCGCGCTGCTCTATCAGTGCTTGCTCTATATCCTCGTTGTCTATCTTTTTAATATCTATTCTCTGCACTCGGCTGCGTATTGTCTCCAGCAGCTTGTCGGGCTCCTCGCTCACCATTATGAACACCGTTTGGCTTGGTGGCTCCTCAATCAGCTTCAGCAGCTTGTTGGCACACTCTAT
>Ga0265298_10009409_pt1 | contig 11640 bp, 11 predicted proteins | sample AusTroGonzalo_MG_3_FD_193486 | JGI IMG/M metagenome (GOLD analysis project Ga0265298, IMG submission 193486) | Bovine rumen microbial communities from tropical cattle in Woodstock, Queensland, Australia - Gonzalo_01 | ecosystem: Host-associated > Mammals > Digestive system > Stomach > Rumen ...
TCTCTGATATGACTGGAACCGGTACCAAAACTTTCTTCTCCGCAGAAAGTAATGCGATTGCTATCCATCAAATTGCAAAAATATTTCCAACCGGTCGGCACTTCATAATAACCTATATTCAAAGCTTGGGCCACACGTCCGACGGCTCTTGAGGTTGCCGCCGATTTAGCCACGCCATATATTCCGTCTTTATAGGCCGGAATCAGTTTATAATTATCGGTCAAAATAGCCAAGCTGTCACTCGGGGTAACAAAGAATTTCTTACCCAAAATCATATTACGGTCACCATCGCCGTCATTGGCCGCACCCATATCCGGAGCCTTATCTGACCACATCAGGTTAACCAAATCTTTGGCATAAATCAGGTTAGGATCCGGATGTAAACCGCCGAAATCTTCCATCGGCACAAAATTTACCACACTACCTTTCGGGGCGCCCAAAATATCTTCAAAAATCTTTTGTGCATACGGTCCGGTAACTGCGTTCATTGCATCAAAGCAAAAAGTAAATCCGCTTTTAAACAAACGTTTTATTGCCGCAAAATCAAAGATATTTTCCATCATATCAATGTAATCTTTTAAGGAATCAATAACTTCGATTTCCATATCACCTAATTTTTGAGTGCCAATTTTGCTCAAGTCAACATCATCGGCTTCCAAAATCTTATATTCTTTGATGTTTAACGTATTTTCATATATTTTATCACTCAAAGAAGTAGGACATTGTCCGCCGGTGGCAACAGCATATTTAATACCGAAGTCACCGTTCGGGCCGCCAGGGTTATGCGAAGCAGTCAACACAAAACCTCCGTCGGCTTTGTTTTTGAGCAACACTCGCGAAGATGTCGGCGTAGAGATAAAACCGTTTTGCCCGACAATAACCTTTTTCATCCCTGCAGCTGCGGCCATTTTCAATATCTTCTGAATAGCTACCTTGTTATAAAAGCGACCGTCACCGCCCAAAATAAAAGTTTGTCCTTTTACTCCGCCGATGGCATCAAAAACACTCTGCACAAAATTTTCAACGTAATTTTCTTGAGAAGCTACCTTGGATTTGCGCCGCAAACCGGCGGTACCCATTTTTTGATCGGTATATGGTTTGGTTTGAACTGTCTTTATCATAAGCGTACCCCTTTCCTAAAAAAATAATTCCTATGTGTATATATGTAACATTAAAAAGATTGCGAGGTAAAGTTTTTTTATTTTGTTTGCCACATTTTATTTATGTTTCCACAAATCGTCGGTCAAGTTCAAAATTTCGCGACGGGCATATACATCATCCATGGACATCTTAAATACTTGCTTATATTTGGCCATATCAGCCGTGCAATATCCGTTTTCGGTATAGCGATAGGCTCCGCGTTGCCGCAAAGGTTCCGCTATTCTGAAACCGAATTGTTTGGCCAGCGGCATCAACTCGGAGCTTAAATCATCATTTTGCATTTTATTCTGCACCACAATCCAGTTAAGATATTTTATTCCTCTGGCCGCGGTATTTTTCTTGGCCTGCCAAATCAAATTAATATACGGATGAGCAAACGACCAGTTAAAATCTTCTTTCTCGCATCCCAAAGAAATGAGCGTATGAGCTTTATAAAAAACATCGGCAAATTTCTCGTTATCCGCACTCGGAATAACGGCGATGACAACCGTTTTGTCTTCAGGCTCTTCATCCCAAGAAGTTATGATTTCGGGCAACGGCATAGCGATATTGCATTGCCGATTCATCTGTATTCTTTTTTCCGTAAAATCGTTTATTTTTTCGTTATTCGGGGCAAATAACTTTATTTTATACCCGTCTGACCACAATGCCGCCGCCAAATTGAGCGCCACTGTTGTTTTTCCGACACCGCTTTTACAACTGCTTATGACTATGACCGGTGTTTCTGCCATTATTTTTGCGCCAAGTTCAAAGCCGAATTATCAGCTACAACCAAACAATTTTTCTTTTGTCTTTTCATATTTTGACATATTTGATTGGCCGTATTTTTAGCCAATCCGACCACTTTGGAACGATACATTACACCGTTGCCGGTCTGTACTTTTTCCACCTTTGTGTTATATACGGCATATTGCTTAGCCAAGTTATTTTTAACACTGGTGGCATAATTTTTGGCGCGCTTGTAGTCGGAGAAAGCACCCACCTGTAACGCATATTTGCCGTTTGCCACTGCTTTAGCCGGAGCCGATTTAACGGCAGAAGAAGCAACTGTTATATTGTTTGTCTTGGCCGCCGGTTTAACCTTATTTTCGGCATAAGCAACCGGTTTAGGATTACCGTCAATGGCTCTGCTCAGGGATACCACATCTACTTCTCCAGGTTTTTTAAGCTCTATCAACCCTTTATCCATCATAACCGCTACTTTTTTATCACGCTCGTGCAAATACTTATGTCCCATTGTCACGGCAATAACTCTCTTACCGTTACGCTTGGCCGATGTAATGATGTTATATCCCGAAGCGGCCGTATATCCGGTTTTCATACCGTCTGCGCCGGAAAAAGTATCCAACAAATGATTATGACCGGTAATGGTTTGTCCTTTGTATTTGAAACTCTTGGCCGAAAACCATTTATAGTATTGCGGGAAGTGATGATATACCGCCATTGCCAACTTTGACATATCGCGAGCGGTTGTTTTTTGTTGTGAATTAGGCAAGCCCGAAGCGTTCTTAAATACGGTATGATTCATGCCCAATTTTCTGGCCGTATTTGTCATCAAAACGGCAAAATCGGCTTCCGATTTTGAAAAATGTTCAGCCAAAACGGTAGCACAATCATTTGCCGATTTAATAATTACCGCTTTAATAGCGTAGTCAACGGTAATCGTTTCCCCTGCTCTTACTCCCAATTTGGACGGAGAACGACCGGCCGCAACTTTGGATACCTTCAATTTATCGCTTAATTTAAGCTTACCGTTTTCCAATGCGTTAAAGGTAATATACAGCGTCATAAGTTTGGTCAGCGAAGCCGGATAGCGCACGGCATCGGCGTTTACTTCATACATAACTTTACCGTCCTCGGCATTGACCATAATTGACGATGTGGCGGCAAAACCGGATTTAGCACTCAAAACTACACTGATAAACAATAAAATTAAGGCAATTTTTTTAAACATTTTATTCCCCGCATAAAAACCATTGTAATGATTGTAGCGTCTAAATCGTAACAAAAGGTTAATATACGAACGAAAAAAGCGAATAAAATTGCTTATTTTGCGATAAAATTTCTGCTTCACAAATGATTAAAAAATTTGCCCCGGCAATCTTTTCTTCTCCTTAGGCGGAAATTGTTTATCAAATTCCTCTGCCTGCTCCTCATCTACCATATATCCGGCAGGCGGTGCATATTCACCGGTAACACCGTTTAAATAGCCTTTTATCAATTCCTTACACAAAAAGAAGGATGCATCGGCACCATCGGGTAAATCATGGTATCTGATACCGAATTTTGAAGCATAGGTAAAACCGCTTTTGCCGTAAAAATCAATATTACCTTCAAAGCACATTGCCCCAAAGCCCATTTCCGTTGCCTTTTCCAAAGTATAATCCAACAGCATTTTACCGTAACCTTGCCTTTTAAGTTCCGGAGTAATACAAATCGGCCCCATTGCCAACACCGGGATTTGTCGCCCGTCATCGGCATTGATATTTGCCCGCATAAACACATTTTGCCCGATGATTTTACCGTCTTTTTCCATCACAAAATCAAGTTCTTTTACAAAGTCAGGATTGCCCCGCAATTCGTGCAACACAAAGTGTTCCAAACATCCCGGACGATAAACGTTCCAGAAAGCTTCACGCACCATATTTTCTACCACGCGATAATCTTTCGGTTCCTCATGACGAAATGTGATTTTGCTACGAGCCAACACAAAGCGCGGACCTTCTTTACCGATTTTGCCGGTAGATATAAAACCGCATTTTTTCAAAACGCGCAATGAAGCTTTATTATCAACATCTGTTTCTGCTTCAATCGCCGCTATATTCGGTTGTTGCAGTGCCCAATTCGTAACGGCTTGCACTGCCTCGGTGGCGTATCCGCAACTCTGATATTCTGCATTGATACCATATCCGATTTCTGCCACACCTTTGTCGTCAACTCCTTTGAAACAAAGTTCGCCGATATGTGTTTTGTTCTTAAGCTCAATCATCCAAATGGCATACCAATCCCATTGATCGGGGTATTTAAGACAACCGTTCAACATCTCGGAATAAGCTGCTTTCAGTTCGTCAACTGTCTGAGCGGCTATAAATTTTTCCATTTCTACGCGAGAGGCTGTATATATTTTCAGGCGTTTTGTTTCAATCATTGTCATTTTATTATTCCTTTTTCAAACATTTCTTCAACCAGCTATCCAAAAAATTCATCTGTTCATCGGTATGAAACCAGTGTTCGCCGTTTTTCATCACGGTAAGCGTTGCACCGTCTTCTTCGGCAAACTCGGAAATTGTCTTTATTGAAGTCAGATTATCATTTTCACCGTATAAAATATCGGTCGGTATTTTCCATACAATCGGATTTTCTCGCACATAACAAAGATATTTCCAAGAAAGCACCTCTCCGAAAGAGGTTTTAATTTTCTTCTTTTCCGCCAATTCCGCCTCGCTTACACCGGCATATATCATCATATCGGTTATAAGCTTTTCCATATTTACAATCGGAGAGATAAAAAACGCTCGTTCAATATTTACGTATGCTAAGGCGTTCATGGCAAAATAAGCCCCGATACTGTTGGCAACAATACTTATGCCGTCATAAGATTCAGCTAACCTATTGTATATTTGCAAAAATTCCGCTTTAGCATCCCACGGAGTTTCGCTGTGATAATCCAAACCGATTACCTCATAATCGGCAAATAATGTTTTATAATGTTCGGCTTCTGCGGCATTACCGCCTTTCCCGTGAATATATAACAACGCTTTTTTCATATTACTCTCCGAATATCAAAAAACCGACCTTATCGCCAAAGTCGGTTTTTCAATCATATATTCAAATGCTTACAACGGCAACAAAGGCGACCAAGCCGGATCGGAAGCATCTGCAGGAGTAACGATTCTACGCTCGTTATAACCTGTCAAATCTATGGTGTACAAACGTACCGGCGAACCTCTGTCTTGACGGAAATACATCAAAACACGACCGTTCGGAGACCAAGTCGGACCTTCTACCAAAAATCCGTCAGCCAAAATACGTTCACCGCTACCGTCAGGAGCCATCACACCGATATAAAACGCACCGCCCTGCATTTTGGTAAAGGCAATATAATCACCGCGCGGTGACCATACCGGCGTAGCGTAACGGCCTTTGCCGAAACTTATGCGTTCAACATTGGAACCGTCGGCATCCATAACATAAAGTTGCTGATTTCCGCCGCGATCAGAGTTAAACACAATCTTTGAACCGTCCGGCGAATAGCTCGGCGAGGTAGAAATGGCACTACCATAGGTAATTTGTTTGATACTGCGGGAATTCAGGTTCATTTCATAAATGTTGGTAGAACCGTTATGCGCATAACTCATCAACACTTTCGAGCTGTCCGGTGACCAAACCGGTGCAAACGTCATACCAGGGAAATTACCCAACACCTGTTTACGATTATTGGTCAAATCCATCATATAAACACGCGGATTATTACCGACATATTCCAAATAAGTAATTTTCTGCATATTCGGTGAAAAACGCGGAGTTAACACCAAATTTCTGCCGTCCGTCAAAAACTTATGATTTTCGCCGTCCTGATCCATAATAGCCAAACGCTTAACTCTGCGGTTGGCGGCTCCGTTTTCCGAAACATAAACCACACGCGTGTTGAAATAACCCTTATCACCGGTTAAACGTTCATAAATGGCATCGGCAACCACGTGGGCAATTCTGCGCCAGTTATCTTTGTTGGAAGTAAACGTTTTACCTAAAAGTTGCTGTTGCGAAACGACATCCCATAAACGGAAGTTAACCTGCAACTTATCATCGGTTTCCACTATTTGGCTCTGCACCAAAGCTTGCGATTTAATGGCTTGCCAATCAACAAAATGCGGTTTCTGGTCAATAGATGTCAGTCTTTCAATATAACTGTCCTGCGGAATCACTCTGAACAAGCCGCTTCTGTCCAAATCAGCAGCTATCACTTCCTGAATTTTATCACCGTAGTTTTTACCGATAATTTTGGTAAAAATATTGGAATTAGAACCTATCATTTCCGGAATGGCAATCGGCATAGGGTTGCGGGTTGCACCTCTAACGTCAATTTCCAATTCGGCATAAGCCGGCATAGCGGCAAACATCAACAAGGCCGTCAACAAATATTTAAACTTTTTCACTTTTCACCTCTTATAAATAAATTAGCCCCGATTTTAAGCTACCATACTCTTGAATTTGCAAATAGTAAAGCAAAAAAAAGATTATAGACAACCTATTAATTCGTTGACATTTAATACGCGTTTAACTATGAATAAATCGTAAAGAGGAATAAAATGGATTTAAAAGAATTTAACAACAATTTGACGGCTTATAAAGCTCTTTTGGGTTTTGACTACGGTTCCAAACGTTTGGGTGTTGCCGTTTCCGATTTGATGAGAACTATTGCAACTTCATATAAAATAATTTATCGCTCGTCATGGGAAAAAGATTTGGCCGAGATAAAAAAAATCGTAGAAGAAAAGGAAATATGCGGTTTTGTGTTCGGATTACCGTTACAAATGAACGGCGAAGAAGGAGATATTGCCAAAGAAGTTCGCGCCTTTGCCGAAAAATTGCAACAAGAAATTCCCCTGCCGATTTTATTTTGGGACGAACGGCTTTCTTCGTCGGCAGTTGAACGCTTTTTAATTGATGAAATAGATTTATCGCGAGCCAAACGTAAAAAAGTTTTGGATTCTTCGGCCGCCGCCTATATTTTACAAGGCGCTTTGGACGCTCTGCAATATCAAAAATAAGCAAACAAAAAAAGTCCGGTTTTACACCGAACTTTTTTTGTTTTATGCGTTTTTAGCATTGATATCCCGACACTTCTCGGCAAATTTCCGCAAGCAGGCATATGCGATTTCACCCAACTGCGGACACTCGTTTACCGCCCAAGCGCAAAGATAAGGAGAAGCTACACCGGTTTCCAACAGCGGGCGAACCCTGTGATCCATAAATTCAACGATATCATCGCTGATTACGGCGGCATCCACGATTTTCGCTTCCTCATAGGTAGGTGCTTCAACCCCGATGAATATACCGTTTCTTATCTCCAAACCGCGCAAAGCATGACGAACCTTGGAAATCTCCAGTTCCCACTTTAATTTCGGGAAGGAAGAGTACAGGTAGCGTTGCAGCTCAATCGTCGACATAAAACTGTGAAACAGCAATGCTCTGATTGCCTCGGTATATCTCTTGGCAATCAATTCTCTGATGGTGTTTCTGAACAGCAGATTTTCACTCATGCTCTGGCTTGAGCAAAGCTTCACCCACATATCTTCATCGGCAACCTCCAAAAGTTTGTCCTGCACTTTTGCGGAAGAACACTTCGGATTCTTACAAGATTCCAGATATCGGCTCAAGGCCACACCATAATCACATTTGCCATAGCCTGCTTTACCGTAAGGCTTCTGGTGAGAATACCTGTCAATAAGTTCAAGCTCAAAGCGCTCCGGCAGAGGAAAATCACGAACATACGTGGCTATGCGTTTAATATCGCCGACCTCAAACATTCGCAACACCGCACCGTCACACAACTGCTGCGGAAAACGAAATACCGGACCGAAATTCATAAACGAAGCCAAATACATCTGCTCATCTTCAGTCAGTTTACGCTTCTTGGGAATTTTCCGCAAATACAGCCACTTCAAGTTGTCATCATAAGAATAAACCGCATTAAGCTGTGACAAATTCGGCGTTCTGTTTGCAAAAAACACTCCTAAAGCGGTCTCTGCACACGATCTCTTGCTCTTATTGAACAAACCGTTCAAGTTAGAATACTCTTTACACAGAGCATCAAACTCATCGTCCGTAAAAGTCCCGAAACGAGCCTTAAACAGATTCTTCAATCTTCTAATTGTATTCATATGTATACGGATTTAATTAATAATTCTAAGTTATCGTCCGCATTATGATATTTTTTTGTATAATTGTCAATATTTTTTGTTTAGAATTTAAGCTTATTTATAAATCCAGGTTATCATGCAGGTATTTTCCGTGCAATTACAGGCTTTCCATGCGTATCTCGGTTTTATCGGAAAACTCTGTCGCGTTCCGTTTTTGCAGGCCATGGCATATCCCCTGTTCGGCGAGGCAAACAAATCGGCATCAATACCGGTACAATATACGCTCATATTATCAATTTGCTCTTTCGGATCTCCATCAGGCTTGGCCACTATTTCCATGGCTATCAAACCTGATGACATATTATTATCCCACTTAATTGAGCCGAGTTCCATACACATCTCCGGAGAAAGGTTTTGTAATCTGACGGCAAAAAACTCGGCCGGCAATTTGTTTTCCTCATCATCAACCGCAAAAACATCCAATCTGCCGCCCATATAATGATGCAGAGCTTTTGCTTTGTTATATTTCAAACCGGAAGGAATTATCCCCATATCCTTAATTTTAGAAGTATTTACGCCTTCATAATTAGGATATCCCATAAATTTTGTCTGTACATTGGAAGCCAGCACGGTTACCAAATCGGTCATTTTAACCGAAAAATATTTGAATCTTAAATCCACAAACCCCCAGAAAGCACAAATCGTGATTACAGCCATCACAACCAATGTGCATATCGTTTCGGTCAGAGCCCAACCGCTATCTTCACCGTTTTTCAGTTTTAACATTTTCACATCAATTCAATACTCTTTTATTGATACTGCTTTACACTCGTAACGTAAACAAAAAAATATTCGGTGTGCACAAAATAAAATAATTCCTTGTATATATTGAATCAAAAATTACTATAAAAAGCAGTAAAATAACAGAAAGGATAAAATATGCGAAAATTTTTGATTTTAGGCCTTTGTGCTTTGGGTATGATTGCCCTGTCCGCCTGTTCCACACAGCGGTTTGACATTAACCCAAATCCTATAATGTCACAAACTCCGTCTTATGAAGGTACGAATCATTTCGTATTATGGGGAATAAGCCAAATACAGACCATGCGTCCGGGAGATGCTTGCGGACCGCAGGGAGTTAATCGGGTTGAAGTTCAAGAAACTTTTGTTGACGGTCTGCTCAAAGGTTTGACTTTGGGACTGTATGCTCCTCGTCACTACGCCGTATATTGTAACGACCGTTTTTAAGCAATTATCCTGAAAATAAAAAAGCTCCGCCGATAAACCTGGCGGAGTTTTTTTATTATACAATTACCTATTATAAAAAGTAATTGCGCAAATATTCAGGCAAATCGGCAGTATTAACTCTGATTTGTTCCATGGTGTCACGATCGCGAATCGTTACGCTTTCCGGCCGTTGTTCAATGGTTTCAAAGTCAACCGTCAAACAAATCGGTGTACCGATTTCGTCATGGCGACGATAAGCCTTGCCGATATTACCGGTATTTTCCAAAGCCACTCTGCCGATACCGAGTTTCATCAGCTTTTGCTTCAATTCATGGCACTTATTCATAATTTGCTCATTATTCTTTTTAAGCGGAATAATCGCCACCTTAATCGGAGCCAAATGCTTTTTGAGCTTTAAGACAATACGTTTATTACCGTCACCCAAATCTTCTTCGTTATAAGCTTCGGTTAAAATGGCCAAAAGACCACGACCGATACCCATAGACGGTTCAACCACAAACGGGATAATCCACTTGCCGTTTTCATCTTGAATACAAAGCTTAGCGGTAGATTCTTTATTCTCATGGCAATGAGCTTCCAAATCAAATTCTTCCTGATTTTTAGTATGATTACCCAAATCGTAGTCGCGACGATTGGCGATACCCTCAAGTTCTTCCATACCGTGCGGGAATTGATATTCAATATCATAGCAGGCTTTGGCGTAGTGTGCCAAGTCTTCTTTAGGTGTTTTATAAATATTGATTCTTTCTCTGCTCAAACCTTGATCCAACCACCATTGAATACGGGTTTCCTTCCATTTTTCATGCCACTCTTCATCAGTGCCCGGATAAACGAAATATTCCAATTCAGCCTGTTCAAACTCACGTACGCGGAAAATAAAGTTACGCGGCGTAATTTCATTACGGAAAGTTTTACCGATTTGAGCAATACCGAAAGGTAATTTGCGCGAAGTGGCATCTACCACGTTCTTAAATTGAGTAAAGATACCTTGTGCGGTTTCCGGGCGCAAATAAGCAATATTATCGTCATCTTCCACCGGCCCGACATGGGTTTTAAACATCAAATTGAACGGGCGCGGCTCGGTCAAATCGGTAGAACCGCAATTCGGGCATTTTCCGTCAATATGATCGGCTCTGAAACGGCCCTTACACTTTTTACAATCCACCATCGGATCGGAAAAAGTATCTTCATGGCCGGAATATTTCAAAACTTTGCGATTCGTTAAAATAGCCGCATCCAAACCTTCCACGTCATCTCTTTCATATACCATTGCTCTCCACCAAGCAGCTTTCAAATTATTCTTAAGCTCTATACCCAGCGGACCGAAATCATAAACGCCTTGCAAACCGCCGTAAATATCGGCATTTTGAAATATAAATCCTCTGCGTTTACTGAGTGACGCTAACTGTTCCATAGATGTTGCAACCATAATTTCATCCTTTTGTAATGTTATTGACTAAATTTTAATTACTTTGTTGTATATTAACATAATATAAATTGCAAGAGGAAATAATATGAAACGTACAAAAGTAGCCTTAATTTATGATTTTGATGAAACACTCAGCACTACATATATGCAGGATTATTTTTTGATTCCCGAGTTGGGGATGAAACCGACAGAGTTTTGGAAACAGGCCAATGCATGGTCTGCCGAAAACGGTGTGGACCAAATTATGGGAAGTATGTTTTACTTCAAAAAAACCGCAGAGGAAAAAGGTTTTAAGCTTACCAAAGAAAATTTGGCCTGTTGCGGTGAGGTAATCGTGTTTTTCAAAGGTGTTGAAGAGTGGTTTGAACGCATTAATCGCTACGGACGCTACCTTGATTTGGATGTTGAACATTATATTATTTCCTCAGGTTACGAAGAAATAATCCAAGGTTGCAGTATCCGCAAATTTTTCAAAGATGTGTACGGTTGTGCTTTTGCCTACGGAGAAGACGGCCTACCGGTTTGGCCGGCACGAGTGGTAAACTATTCCGGTAAAGTGCAATATATTTCCAAAATAAACAAAGGATTGGGAAAATTTGACGACAAAGCAGTCAACGAATATACGCCCGATGACAAACGTCGTATCCCTTACACAAGAATTTTGTACTTTGGCGACGGAATGACGGATATTCCGTCAATGAAAATGGTAAAAGACCGTAACGGTGTTGCCATTGCCGTATATAAACCGCGCAGCAAACAAAAAGAAAAGGCCGTCAAATTACTAAAGGAAAATCGCGTTAATTTTGCTCTGGCGGCCGATTACCGTGAGGGAAAAGAAATTGACAGCGTAGTAAAAACGATTTTAAATAAAATTGCCACCGAACGCGATTTGGAAATTTTGAAAAAACGCGAAGATAAGAAAAAAATGAGCAAATAAGC
>Ga0265298_10009410_pt1 | contig 11640 bp, 10 predicted proteins | sample AusTroGonzalo_MG_3_FD_193486 | JGI IMG/M metagenome (GOLD analysis project Ga0265298, IMG submission 193486) | Bovine rumen microbial communities from tropical cattle in Woodstock, Queensland, Australia - Gonzalo_01 | ecosystem: Host-associated > Mammals > Digestive system > Stomach > Rumen ...
GCTCCGTAAATTCAGCTTCCCTGGCTTCCTGTTCCGCCTTGGGAAGCGCCAGAAAGTCTGTGATGAAACGGTTGAAAACGGCATAGGCCTCGGAGCTCCGAAGGTCGCACTCCGTCAGTTTGTTGTTGAGGGCGGAACCCGTGAGGATCGTGTCGGCGAAATCGATCTGCACGGGCACACCGTCATTGAACATGGGATAACTCCAGTCAGAACCCGCGACATTAACGGCCAGGAAGGCATCCTTTTCTGCCTTGCCCTTCATCATGATGGCGCCATTCACCACCACGTCGCTGTCAATGGCTGAAGCCGTCAGGCGGTCCACCAGATAAACGGTCGCCCCGTCTTCCGCGTTGCTACCCGACACTTCATACTTAACTTCATTTCCGGTGCACGCCAGCATCACTGCCGCGGCCAACGCCAGCATAAAAATCGAAAAAGTTCTCATATCAGTCATTTAAATTATTTTCGTAACGCTTTTTTCCCTTCTTCCCGGGCTTGCTGCAACTGCGCGTTCCGCTGCTGCATTTGGAGAAGATTGGCTTTCATCTCATCGCCCTTATCACTCCCCTCTGTAGCTTCCTGAATCTTCTGCCGCTGGGTGCTGAAGACCTCCAAATCTTTATCCGTCACCTTCATCATCAGCTTGCATTGTTCATATTTTCCCTTCATTTTCAGCAGGTGGCTCTGACTGTAAAAGGGATAATTGGCCGAATTGAAAGCGGCCAGGCTTTCGTAGGTCTCGATGGCAGCGCTGGCCTGCATCTGGAACTCATCCACTACAGAGCGTTTATAAAGAGCCCTCTCATCGTAGAACGAAGATGTAGCCTCAACGAAAGGGATATTGCCGATGGTCTTGATGGTTTCAATATTGGATTTGAAGATACTTTCCGTCGTGGTCATATAATCGAATATCGGAATGTACGATGCCAGCTCAAGATAATGTGCCTCGTATTCCTGCGGATGAGAAACCATATCGACTTGAAGGTCAAAGAAAGAAACCAGCTCCTGATTGCAGGATTCCATTGTCTTGAGCGTTTCACTCATATCATACATAATCATCAGGACCATCTCCCGCTTTTCTGCGTTCCGGGTATGGCGGTTGATGATCGCCGTCGTTCCGAAAGTAAGGATGATGGAGATCGTCGTGGCCGCAAGCGACATCAGGAAATCTCTCCCATACGTTTTTCGCTCCTGTTTCATAGTCAGATCTTTCTGCAGTTCTCCCAACAAAGGTAATGAATTAATGTCAAAAAATTTTGCACTTTTTTAAAATATCGCTTGCGATATAAAAAGAAAGTCGTATATTTGCATCGTGAACGATATAAATAACGACTTAAAATTATAAAATCATGGACTTCACCACTACTTTTCAGCTTTCACAGATGATTGTGAACGAACTTGCCGGAAGCGCTTTTGTACACAAAATGCAGGGACAGCTCTTCAAGAGCCAGGGCTTTGCCAAACTCGGCCAGAAATATCTGGACCATTATACCGAAGAAATGGGATGGGTCGAGAAATACACTGACCGCCTGCTGGACCTGGGCTGCGTACCCGAAGTAAAGGTCTGCAGCCAGACCACCTTGATCGAAGATCCCAAGGCCTATCTCGAAGCCGACTTGAAACTGCAGAAGGAAGGAGTGGAGACGCTCTACAAGGCCATGCCCGCTCTGGCCGCCGACCCCACCACCTACGACCTCACCAAAGCCTATTTGCTGGACGAGGAAGAAGACCTGTATTGGGACGAGGAGCAGCTGGATCTCATAGAGAAGATCGGCTATCAGAACTGGCTGGTAAAACAGATGTAAGACAACAGAGAATCACTGTGATCAAAGAGGAATTCAAGCTGGACAACCAGCTCTGCTTCAGACTATACACCGCTTCGCGACTTCTTTCACAGGCGTATCATCCCCTGCTCTCGGAACAGGGGTTGACCTACCCGCAATACCTCGTACTGCTGGTCCTGTGGGAGAAGGACGCACTGCCGGTGAACGACATCGCCAAGCGACTGCTTCTGGAGACAAATACCGTGACGCCGCTCCTGCAGCGGATGGAGAAGGAAGGCCTCCTGACGCGGGCAAAAGGGAAAGAGGATGCGCGCCAGATGATCGTCTCCCTGACCCGGAAGGGCAAGGACCTTCAGAAAAAGCTATCCGATGTTCCTTTCACGGTGGGCAGCGCCATCCTTTGCGACAGCGTCACGCCCGAAACCGTCCCTGAGCTCTTCCGGATGCTGGACGATATGATCGACAAACTCGTTCATAATGAACGGACGGCCTCGTCCATCCAGGCCAAGCGCCGTTCGTAGAAGGAAATAAGACGGTCGCGTGCCGCATCGTACGACGTAGCGTGCGGGGCGGGCTCATAACGATTGCGGAAACGGGAGGATGCCCATCGCTGGAAATCGCGCCGATAGGGTTCATCATACACTGCCGCTTCTTCGCGTAGCCAGTCCGTCAGTTTTTGCAGGCCGGGAAACATCTCCTCCCAGGCCTTTTTTACTTCCGCCACGAATGCCGGATCGCGGAACAGGTATTGCATAAGTCCGTTACCCAACCCAGATTCCGACACGTCCTTGATGAAGAAGCCCTCGGGATCGTCACCGCGATGACCGAGAGACGCCGGCATATATTTAATGGGCATATAATTGACATTTCCGAAGGCCAAGTCGAAGTCCCAGACATGATAGATGGTCATTGGTCTTCCAGGCGTCAGGACCAGAAAATCGGATTTCCGCACCACCCCGTCAATGTTTTTGGACAACTCCTGAATAATGAAGAGGCGGGCAAAAGACGGCAGGTCGAGATACTTCCGATAGAGCCCGGAGGCAGGATTCTCCTTCAAGGCACGCTCCATTTCCAGAAACCGCGCCCGCACATAAGTGCGATGTGCCTCGGACAATTGATGGAAGGAAGGATTGCTAAAGATAATGGGAATCTGGAAGACAGGCGTTCGGAAATCAGGATCGGTCGCTTCGATTCCCAGATAATAAGATCCTTCATCCGGCGCTTCCTCCTTCTTCACCGGGACGATATTCACTTTTTCAGGACTGACTGCCTTGTGCTGGAACAGGTCGTAGCAGCCCATGTATTCCCCGTTCAGATAAATATCACATGTCCGGCATTTCGGGGTCCAGGCCATCCCTGCAATCTCGGAGATCTTCATCGCCAACTTGTTGCGCAGCAAGCTCTTGTCGAAATAATTGGCAATCAGCGCCCAATTCCGGTCAGACGGCATTCCGAAGACGGGCGTTTCCTTCTCAAGTCTGATGCGGTACGACTTTTCCGGTGCCTTTAGGGAGAGTTTCCCGCGAAAGCGGATCTTCATCGGCACCACAGTCTCAGACTGATCGGAATACCATCCGTCCGGGTCAAGGAAGCGGGCTGTTCCGTCGACATACGTCTTCTTGTCCCGGATGACGTCCTCGGTTTCCAGATAGATGCACGGAATACTCCCTTCACGAGCAGGCAGATTCGGTATATCTTGCGCATAGACATTGCTTTCTCCTCCCCATATACAAATGAGCAGCAACAGAATCCGTGAAAGGAACCGACGATAATACATCCCTGCTTACAAAAGCGATGACGCTTTTTTACCCTACAAAAATACTGAAGATTTACAAAAAAAGCGTATCTTTGAAGATAATAGTCGAAAACATCAAACACAACTCGTATGGATAATCATCTGATCGTTACAATCAGTCGGGAAGTGGGCTCCGGCGGACGCACTGTAGGCCGGGAACTGGCCGAGAAGTTGGGCATCCGCTACAGCGACAAGGACCTGATCAATGCCCTCAGGGAAAAGTTCAACCTCACGACCAGCAGCATCGAAGAGCTGAAGGGCGAGAAGAAAAACTGGCTGGCCGATTTCATCAAATGGGTTGCGCCGATGCCCAAGCAAAACATGTTGGTCAATGACGAAAGCAAGTTTACCCGGGAATTCCGCTCCAGTGTCACGACCGACGACGTATTCAAGGCCGAAACGGAGATCATCAGGGGTATCGCCGAAGAGGGGCCGTGTGTCATTGCCGGCCGTTCTAGCTTCTTCGTACTGAAGGACTATCCTGAAAAGGTTGACATCTTCATCACGGCATCCCGCGAGAAGCGGATTGCCCGCATCATGCGCAAGCAGCACCTCACCGAGGAGCAGGCAGCCGCCTTGATTGACAGCATCGACCATTCCCGCGAAAATTATATCCAGCGCTATACCGGCAAGAGCCGCTACGACGCCCGCAACTATAATTTGGTCATCAGCATGGACCGCCTCACCGAAGACGAAGCCGTCGATTTGATCCTGGCCTATATCAAATAACTTTCCCTTGTTATGAAAAAAGCCCTGTTTGTCATTGCGCTGCTGGCGCTGGTTTCCTGTGTCAGATATCCGAAACTGCCGCTCGAGCAGTTCCAGAAAATGCTGGCCGAAACGCCTGACGTCCAGTTGGTGGACGTCCGTACGCCCGCCGAATATGCAGAAGGGCATATCCCGGGCGCCATCAATATCGACTGGCGTGAAGAGGATTTTATGGAACAGGCGGAAGCGCAGCTCGACAAATCCCGTCCGCTGATGGTCTACTGCCGTAGCGGCAAGCGCAGCGAGACCGCCGCCATCGCTTTGGAAAAAGCCGGTTTCGACACCTACGACCTCAAGAACGGCTACCTGGCCTGGACCAATGCCGGCAAGCCCGTGGACCACTCCCAGGAAGTCCGCTATTCGCTGGCCAGCGGCTACTTCTTCCGCAACGACGCGGTGATCGACATCCTTCCCCACCGGATTACTTCGGAGAACGAATTCCTGAACTATTTCGGCTATGCCACGGTCATGGGGCCGGGCGGCGCCCCGACAACCATTGATTTTGACAAATCGATGGTCATTCCCATCGTCCTTCCGCCCACCGACAAGAACACCGAGATCGTCATCGACGAATTGCTGAAAACCGCTGACAATCAGATTCAACTGATCTTCCACGTAGAGCGGGGCAACGAATCGCGCAGCTACACCATCATTCCCTGTAAACTGCTGGTCGTCGATGCCGCCTACCGCGATTTCGATGTCCTGATGAAATCGCCTGAAAAGTATTAGTGGGCGGAGGAAGCCGGAAGAAAGTAGTTTTTTTCTTTTATTTTCAAAAAAGTTTCTATATTTGCAGTCCCAAAGCCGATGCCGCGGGTATTGAGGTCCTTTAGCTCAGCTGGTTTAGAGCGCCTGCTTGACAGGCAGGAGGTCAGCAGTTCAAATCTGCTAAGGGCCACACGAAAAAACACCTGAAAAACAGGTGTTTTTTTGTGTGGCCCGGGGCCAAGGCTTTTACTGGGGGCACGGCCCCCAGACCCCTCGGCCTTCGGCCGACCTGAAAAACAGGTGTTTTTTGTGTGGCCCGGGGCCAAGGCTTTTTACAAGAAAGGCGATGAAAAAAAGCAAGAAACAAGCAAAAGGCGGCCTTTGGCTGCTCGTGGCAGGGTTTGGCGTGCTGATGAGCCTGCCGTTCCTGGTACCGCATCTGGGCTTTCTGGCACTCACAGCCTTTGTTCCACTCTTCTACCTTGACCGCTCGCTGCGCACGCTGAACGTGCGGCACCCCTTCTGGTACTACTACAGTGCCTTTCTGCTGTTCAATGTTTTGACCACTTTCTGGATCTGGTTTGTCTCGCCCGTGGGCGCTGTGGCCGCACTGCTGCTGAACGCCCTGCAGATGGCCGCCGTCATGGCCATCGGCCGCTGGGGCGGCCGCGTGATCCGCCGGCACGAGAAGCGCCCGCTAGTGGCTGAGGCCGGGTCCCTGCTCTTTTTCATCCTCACCTGGCTGGCGTGGGAACACGTCTACTTCGATGTGGAACTGTCCTGGCCCTGGCTCTGCCTGGGCAACGCCTTCCTCTACGATCCACGCATGGTGCAGTGGTACGAGATCTTCGGCGTTCTGGGCGGATCGGCCTGGATCCTGCTGTGCAACGCCGCCATCTTCCTGACACTGACCACCGCCACGGGACGCTTACAGCAACGCGCCTGTGCCACGGCAACCATCCTGCTGATCCTGGTTCCCGTCCTCTGCTCGGAAATCCGCTATGCCAGCTATCATGAATCGCAGGACCCGATGGAGGTCGTGGTGATCCAACCCAACATCGACCCTTTCAGCAAATACGGCGTCCAGCCGCAGACTGCGTTGGATGCCCGCCTCATCGAGTTGATGGAGCAGGAAACCACTCCGGAAACGCGCTTTGTCATCACGCCCGAAACCTTCACCTACAACGTCGACGCCGATCATCCGCAGACCAGCCCGTCCATAGCCCGGTACCAGGCATTCCTTGGGGAGCATCCCGGCACGGAAATGCTGCTCGGCGCCCTCACCTACCGCAATATCCCGTCAGACACCAAACCGACGCGCAGTGCCCGGCCACGCGGCGACAAATTATGGATCGACGTCTTCAATACCGCCCTGGTTCTTGACGGCTCGAAGGTCTATGGCCAGTATGTCAAGTCGAAACTCGTTCCGGGCGTAGAAATCATCCCTTATGAGAACGCCCTCCCCTTCCTCGGCTCTGTCATCCAAAAATTCGGCGGCTCGAGCAGCAGCTACGGCACCCAGGACGAGATGGACGCCATCCCAACGGGAGACGGCGGCGCGCTGGGCGCGATGATCTGCTACGAATCCGCCTACGGCGACTGGTCGCGGATGGCCACGAAGAAAGGAGCCCGCTTTCTGACGGTGCTGACCAACGACGGCTGGTGGGGAGATACGCCCGGCTACCGGCAGCACTTCAATTTCGCGCGACTGCGGGCCATCGAGAACCGTCGCGACATCGTACAGGCCGCCAATACCGGCACTTCCGGCATTATCAACCAGCGGGGCGACGTCCTGGCACGGACGCCCTGGTGGGAAGAAACCACCTTGCGCGCCACCATTCAGGGCAACGACATCCAGACCCCCTTCGTCCGCCATGGAGACCGTATGGGTCGTATGGCCAGCTATGCTTTCCTGATTCTGGGCCTTATTCTTTCGGTTTTTGCCGTTTCGGATAAACGATCCGGGCGTGGTAAATCTGCTGCAGGTAACGCTTGAACGACTCCTTGACCTCGCCGATCTCCTTGATCGAAATATCAGCCTGAACCAGTTGAGAGTCAGCTATTCGGCTGGCCAGGATGTGCTCGACCAGATCCGAAATGCTTTGTTCCGAATAGTCTTTCAAGGTGCGGGACGCCGCCTCCACGGCGTCTGCCATCATGACCACCACCTGTTCCTTGGTCGTAGGCAGGATGCCATTGTAGGTAAAAGGCTCGGTATGGGCAGGATCACCGCCAGCATTGCAATACACATTGTAGAAGTACTGCGTGAACGAACGTCCGTGATGGCTGGCGATGAAGTCGCACACGCTGCCCGGCAAGTTGGCCTTGTGCGCCAGGGCCAGGCCGTCGTCGACATGCCTGATGATGGCCCGCGCACTCTCCTCCGGCGTCAGACCGGCATGATAGTTCACTCCCTCCGCCTGGTTTTCGATGAAACACATCGGATTCTCCATCTTCCCGATATCGTGGTACAAGGCCCCTACCCGCACCAACATGCCGTCCGCGCCGATTTCGCGGGCCGCGTGCTCGGCCAGGTTGGCCACCTGAAGGGCGTGCTGGAAGGTGCCCGGCGCTTTTTTCTGCAGATCTCTCAGCAGCGGGTTGTTGGTGTCGCTCAAATCCCACAGGCGCGAGTAGGACACGAACCCGAAGATCTTCTCGAACAGGTAGACGAAGGGATAGAGCACGATGGTCAGGATGGCGCTGATGCCCAGATAGAGGAAGTTGGTGGACTTGAAGGCAAAGGACAGGTCACCGGCTCCCAGCTTGAAGGAGAAGCACACCACGGCGAGCGTCAGGAAAATGAACAGTGCGTTCACGAACTGCAGCCATCCACGGTTGAAGCGGCCGTACGCCAACAGGCCTACCAGACCGCCCAGGGAGAAGATAAAATACAGTTCCACGCCGTTCTCGGGAATGACCAGCAGCGGCAGCTGATAGACCAGGTGCAGGGCGCAGGCCAGGTCGTCGTGGAAGAAAGCGCTCATATAAAGGGCCCCGATGGCGAAGGGGAACAGATAGAGCAGGCGCTGGTCCACCCGGAAAAGGACGGCCACGGCCAGGAACGATAGCAGCAGGAGCAGCATCAGGAAAACCAGCTTCCGCCAATCCTCGAAGCAGCTTCGATCGACGAACCAGACCACGAAGAAGAAGAGGGCCAGAATAGCGATAACAACCAGTAAGTGGCTGATCAATAAAGCGTTTGGAGAACCCGTATAGCCATAGCTCAGCTTATACTCCGCTTTGTAGGAATCAAGGATCTGGCAGATGTCGCTGGTCACGATCTCGCCTTCCGACACGATGAGCTGCCCGGCGTAGATCATGCCCTTGGTGGGCGAAATATAGTTGACCGCCTCGCGGTGGACCAGCTGGGTGGTGTTCTCGTCGAAGATCAGGTTGGGAACGATGTAATCTTTGAGGCTGAGCAGCGTGGCGATGGAATCGATGTCCATCTCCGGGTAACCGTACACCAAATCGGACTTCAGGATGCTGTAGATGCGGTTGATGTCGTACACCTCGGTGGCGGGGGTCTCAATGAAACGCTTCTCGCGCTTGATCGAAATGACGTCGTCGGAATACTCGCCCGTCTGCAAATCCGCGACGATGCCCCGTTCATAGGCTTCCCGCAGATGATTGTACATTTCGCGGGTCAGCCGGTCAGCCAGGTCGACCTCCACCGTTCTGTGCGCGAACTGCTCAAGGCGGGCGGGCGCCACAGTCGGATCGTAGCTGTAAAAGGCAATAGTCTCGGAAGCCCGCTCCTCTTTCTCCTTGAGCATTTCCGCCTCGGTCTTGAGAATCGGAAAGTCGATGGGAGCGATCAGCGTCTCATAGACCCAAGGGCGGCCTTTCTGGTACTCATACTGGAATTTCCCCTCCTTGGGATAGAGCAGGAGCATCAAGACGGCCAGCACAATAAAACAGACATAGATCCAATAATTTTTCATAACTTTGTAGAGAGCGAATTGGTAAATTTACGAAAAAATCATCGGATATGAAAAAATTCGTGCTGACACTCCTCGTCGCGCTGTGCGCATGGTGGGCTCAGGCCCAGCAACTTGTCGTCATCTCATCACCCCACCTGCATGCCGACGATTCCGTACTGGTGTTCATTCCCGAGCAATACGCATCCTCTTACGAAGCGGAATACTGCGTGGAGTGCTGCGGCGATCCCGATCCGGTGCCTGCCCTCTTCCTGCTGCACGGCTGGTCGGGCTGCTACCGGAACTGGGCGGACAAGAGCGACCTGCAGGCCATCGCCAACGAATCCGGCTTCATCATCATCTGTCCCGACGGTTTCTACGACAGCTGGTATGTCAACGGAAAGAACCCCGAAGATATGCAGTGGCGCGACTTTTTCGACAAGGAACTGTATCCGCAGATCATGGAGAAGTATTTCCTGACGCCGGAAAAGACCTTCATCACCGGCCTGTCGATGGGCGGTCATGGCGCCATCAACCTCTTTCTCGACTACACCAGCCGCTTCCGGGGAGCCGGATCGATGAGCGGCGTACTCGACCTTAACGCCGAAAAAGGAAGGCTTGGCCTCGACCGGCTGCTGGGCCCCTACGGTCCGGAGAACCCGCGGCACGATGAAGAATCGGCCATCCACCGCATCGAACGCGCGAAAGGCACCGACAAACTGATGGTCATCAGCTGTGGTTACAGCGACAGCCTCTATCCCTGCAACCGCGCGTTCTGCGAGCGTTGCAAGGAATTGGGCGTGCCGTATGTCGAGTTGTATTCTCCGGGCGTGCACAGCTGGAAATACTGGGACTACGCCCTGCGACTCCACCTGTGGTATTTCTCCCGTATCGTGAACGGCGAGAACCTCGGATACTAACGGATACTCACATTCTGGATTTCGTCGGCGTCGTAGACGCCCTTCTCCAGTTTTTCACGCACTTCGGCGAAGGCGTTGAGCGTATACTCCACGTCTTCGAGCGAGTGTGCCGCGGTCGGGATGATGCGGTACATCAGCACACCCTCCGGAACCACCGGATAGGTAATCACTGAGCAGAAAATGTGGTAGTTCTTGCGCAGGTCGATCAGGATGTTGGTCGCCTGGGCCACGTTGCCCTTCATAAAGACGGGCGTCACGCAGGCCTCTGCCACACCGATATCGAAACCGCGTTTGCGCAGGCCGTCCTGCAGGGCGCGGGTGACGGTCCAAAGTTTCTTGCGGAGTTCGTCGCCTTCCGGACCCCGGATGATCTCCAGGCGCTTGAGGCAGCCTTCCACGATGGGCATCGGGAGCGCTTTCGCATAGATCTGGGAACGGAGGTTGTAGCGCAAGTAGTTGATGATGGCATGCGGACCGGCCACGAAACCACCGATGATGGCCATGCTCTTGGCATAGGCGCCGATGTAGAGGTCGATCTCGTCCATCACGCCGAAATGCTCGGATGTGCCGCGGCCATGCGGGCCCATCACACCGAAACCGTGTGCGTCGTCGATCAGGATGCGGAACTTGTATTTCTTCTTGAGCGCGGCGATCTGATCGAGAATACCCAGGGCGCCGGTCATGCCATAGACGCCTTCCGTAATCAGCAACACGCCGCCGCCGCTCGCTTCGGCCTCCTTGCAGGCGCGGGCGAGAATCGTCTCGCAATGCTGGATGTTGTTGTGGCGGTATTTGTATTTGCTCCCCACATGCAGGCGGATACCGTCGAGCAGGCAGGCATGGCACTCATTGTCATAGACGATCACGTCGTGGCGGGACATGAGGGAATCGATGGTCGAGACAATCCCCTGGTAGCCGAAGTTGAAGAGGAAAGCGTCTTCTTTCTTTTCGAAATCAGCCAGTTCGCGTTCCAAACGCTCATGCAGGGCCGTGTGGCCGGTCAGCATGCGGGAGCCCATCGGATAGGCCAGACCCCAGCGGGCGGCGGCTTCGCCGTCAACCTTGCGGATGGCGGGATGGTTGGCCAGGCCCAGGTAGTTGTTCAGGCTCCAGCAGAGCATCTCCTCGCCCTGGAAGCGCATGTGCGGTCCCAGTTCTCCCTCCAGTTTCGGAAACATGAAATAGCCGAAGGCCTTGTCGCGATATTGGCCCAGCGGGCCGCCAGAATCTTTGGCGATTCTCTCGAAAATATCCATTGTACGGAATCAGGTATTAAAATTAAGCGTCGATGTTGGCGTATTTGGCGTTCTGCTCGATGAACTCGCGGCGCGGCGGGACATCGTCGCCCATGAGCATCGAGAAGATGCGGTCGGCCTCGGCCGCGTTCTCGATATGGACCTGGCGCAGGATGCGCTTGTCCGGGTCCATGGTCGTGGCCCAGAGCTGTTCGGCGTCCATTTCACCGAGACCTTTGTAGCGGGAGACCAACAGGCCCGTATCCTTGCCCTTGCCGATGCGCTCGATGGCTGCGGAGCGTTCCTCGTCAGTCCAGCAGTATTCCTCCACGTTGCCTTTTTTCACGCGATAGAGCGGCGGAGTGGCGATATACACGTAGCCGCTGCGGATCAGGTCGGGCATATAGCGGAAGAAGAAAGTCAGGATCAGGGTGGCGATATGGCTGCCGTCCACATCAGCATCGGTCATGATGATCACCTTGTGGTAGCGCAGCTTGGTCATGTTGA
>Ga0265298_10009412_pt1 | contig 11639 bp, 11 predicted proteins | sample AusTroGonzalo_MG_3_FD_193486 | JGI IMG/M metagenome (GOLD analysis project Ga0265298, IMG submission 193486) | Bovine rumen microbial communities from tropical cattle in Woodstock, Queensland, Australia - Gonzalo_01 | ecosystem: Host-associated > Mammals > Digestive system > Stomach > Rumen ...
AGTGGGTAGGCGCAAAACTTTGATTGGCACAGTAACTACAGCCAGTAGTGCCACAGGTGCCATCCCGATTAGGACAGGTAAAACCCGCATCAACCGTGATCTTTTGCACCCGGCAGTGATATTTCTCCCGAATATAGTCCGCATATTTTCGAAAAGGCATACGGCCTTATGGCCTAAAAGGATTTAAAAGGCCATGGCCAGGTCATTAATACCCCACGGCCAGAGGAAGGCGGCTAATTTAAGATATGAATGATTTTTTTACGCCCATTGCCACATTCCGGGCAACGGGAAGTTTCTTGGATAATAAGATTTTGATAATCAGAAAGGTGGGAATGGACAAGTTTGGAGCCACAATAAGGACATTCGTCGATCATCTTTTTCACATTGTCGCGTCCGCCAAAGTACTCCTCGTACTGCTCAAAATGATAATCAACATCCGTCCCATAGTTCGGATTTTTGCCTTCGCTCATTATGCCTCCAATCAAGATGCCTTTAAGGTATTTTCGGGAGAGAAGGAAAGCGGCCTAAACTTTTTTCGCGGGGTTAGGGGAGGGAGCAAAGACTTCCTCTTTGGCCTTGCTATTTATGGATTTCCTGGGTATTTTGGGGGCGGAGGAAAAATTGACCGCATCATCTCGTCCGCTTTCCTTTGATCAGATTTTGGCCAGACAGCACCAATGGCCGTCGGCAGTCTATGCCGCCCATCTCTTTAAGCAAAGTGGGTGGTGGGCGGCCGCTCAGCAATGGCCGCAAAGTGCGCCGGGGGCCACTTCTGTGCCCCCCTTGGCCGTACCCCGGGCGGAAAATAAAGTCGTTTTTATGGCCGATCAGGCCTTGGCCCCGGAGAGTCTAGCGCTCCTTCAGCGGATGGCGGCCGCCATGCATTTGGCCCCGGCCAGCTTTGCCATTTGGCCTAATAGCACGGGGCAAAGCTGGGAGGATCTTTTGCAGGCCGTGCGGCCGAAGGTGATTATTGCGTTGGGGGCGGTGGCCTATGAACGGCTTACCGGCCGGCGCGAGCGTTTATCGCAGATCCACGGCCAATGGCAGACCTATGCTCCATCTTCCGGCCAAGAAGAGGGGGCCGTGAACTTAATGGCAACCTTTCATCCGGACTTTTTATTAATTAATCCGGCGATGAAAAGGCCTGTTTGGCAGGATTTACAAAAAGTCATGCGTTATTTGGCCGAGTAATTCACTCGACATAGTCGTTCTGGCCGTTTCCTTGCTGAAAATCCACTCCTTCGTTACCATACTTTTATGTGGCAAAAATTATTTTCCCAGGACGGGAGAAAGGTTTTTGTATGCCTTAGCTTGTTTCTCGGCCTCGCTTGGATAGATGCGGCCGAGGCCAGCGTGAAAGTCCCTTCCTATCGACATGCCCCGAAAATCCGGGTGCGGATTGGTAAAGATCTCGCTTCCATGGAAGTAAGCGGCGTGGATTTAAAACGCATGATTTATCCTCTTCATGATCAAAAAAGTTTTTCGGGCCGCAAGATGGTGCGCTTTAATTGTTTATCGTCATTGCCTCGGCGCGGCCAATCGACTTTATTGGCCTCCTTTACTTCTAAAACGGGGCTGCTTTCGCTGGGAGATGAAAAGTATCACGGCAAGCTCTATGTTTTGGCCAACGAAGGCCATCAAAATTGTGATGTGATCAATGAACTTTCCATGGAATATTATCTTTCTTCTTTACTTGCTAAAGAAATGAATTCGGCCTGGCACCGGGAGGCCTTGAAGGCCCAAGCGGTGGCCGCGCGTTCTTATGCCCTTTATAAAATGCTCACCCAAAATAATAAAAATTCCTTTTTTGATTTAGAAAGTTCCGAACGTGATCAAGTTAGTGGAACTTTTTTAGATGCGACCGCCGCGACGAATGAGGCCGCGGTGAGTACGCGCGGGGAGATTTTGGTTTCAGCGAAAACCGGGAGGCTAACACCTATTTTTTATCATGCCCAGTGTGCGGGAGGTAAGACCTTACTACCTAGTCAGGTCTGGGGTGATATGGTGGAAGGCTATCAATCGGTTTCCTGTGAATATAGTGAGCGGCCGCAGGGCAAGGGTGACTGGGATGGCATGATCAATAAAGAGCAGATGTTTAGTTTCTTAAAGTGGGCGGCCAAAATAGAAAACCTCCCTCGGCTTCGTCAAAAATTAAACAATTCTTCTGAAATCCTTGTGGCCCCCGATCGTTTGGCCAATGTTAATTTGCGTCTTTATGTAGATGATCAAGTGGTCGTACTAAAAAAGCCGCTCATGCGGCGATTTTTTGGCCGGCAAACCTTTCCGTCCAATCATTTTGTCTTACAAAAGAAAAACGATTTTTTTATTCTTAATGGGAAAGGCCTTGGCCATGGGGTAGGGATGCCCCAGCTAGGGGCCAAAACGATGGCCGAAAACGGCCATACTTATAAAGAAATTTTAAAGTATTATTTTCCTGGCCATCAATTGAAAAAAATCTATTAGGGTTTTAAGCTGGAGATGATCAAATTGGAGATGGTGATGGCGATTCCGGGGGCAATCATCAAATACCTCAGTGGGATTATTTTGATCCTGGGGATGAGTTTATCCTGTGAAGCGGCAGTGATCTTACTTGATCCTGGCCATGGGGGCGATGATTTTGGCGCCAAAGTGGAATTGCCGGCGACCAAAGATCATCCGGCCGGGGAAATTTATGAAAAAGATCTGACCCTGCAAGCGGCCTTACGCATTCGGGATGAACTCAAAAAACACGGCCAACAAGTTTATTTAACTCGGAGTTTAGATCGTAAATTAGGTTTAAAAGAGCGCGCGGAATTAGCGGACAAAGTGCAGGCCGATATTTTTATTTCGGTGCACATGAATTCTTATGTGCACGGACGTTCCCGCGGTTTAGAAACTTATTATCTTGACAATCATCAAGATGGGGCGGTTCGCAAGATCGAGCAGGCCGAAAACGCGGTCGATCCTCGAGAGGATGTGGTGGTGCAAAAAATTTTATTAGATCTAATTATTGAACGCACTATTGATACTTCCAAGCGTTTAGGCAACTTAGTGCATGGGAGCATCATCAAAGAACTAGGTTTGCGTTATAAGATTATTGATCGCGGATTGCGGCCAGGGTTATTTTTTGTTTTGGCCTTGGCCAAACGGCCGGCCTTGCTCTTAGAAATGGGATTTATGTCCAATCCTAAAGATCTCGACATGCTTTTAAGTGAAGAATTTCAAGCGCGGTATGCGCAAGCGGTGGCCGAAGGCATCTTGCAATATCTCAAAGTGCGCAAGATCTAGGCGGTGTGCCACGCTTTTAGCAGCGCGATGATGAGCAAAGCGGTGAGCATGATAAGCTCCTGGATGGGAATTATTGGAGATTAATGGTTTGAACCCCATTATCGCAATAGAGGGAGAGAACCCCTTTAAATGTTCCGTTATTATTGGAATCATAGGCGGTGACTTTTAAACTTGTCATCATACACATTTTGGCCTGGACGCAAACGTTGGCCTTCACCACCAGACGATTATTATCCGCCCCTTGGATCTCAACTTTATTCCGAGTTTGCGCATTAAGGTAGATGCTACTTTTACCTGTAACCGAGGGCGGGGTATAAGTCGTAATTTGGCCTTTATCCCCCAAGTCGCCTTCAAGATTAAAACGCAGACCGCTCAAACAAGGGAGTGAGGAGTAGTTGGCATTGAGATTTCCATTATTACCAGTGCCGTTCAAGTTATGGCCATTGAGCGAGTTGTTCATATTGTAACCATTGCGGTCACGCGGAGCACTTTTTCCACAACTAGTTAGCAGGTTTCCGAGGAGGAAAGCGAGCATAAGGATCGGGAGAAGATGGAAAAGATGAAGAGATTTCATAAGCACCTAATAATTTTAATAATGGCCGCTCGCGGGTGATCTATAAAACGGAGACAAAAGAATTAGGCACAATCCCGCTTATATTACTCACACTCGTTTGGGTGTTTTTCGCAACGGCGCCCCCAAAGGCCCCAGCAGCATTGGCGATGAGTTGAATACCATTCGGGGTCGCAAAGCCATTAACGACGCTTCCGCTGAAAAAAGTCTTGTTGTCGATGCAAAAAGACAAGATGACGTTGTAACCCACGGTTTGGACGCCATTAGCGATCTTCGCGACGATTAATAGATCACCATAAGAATTACGGCCGACATAAATATCACTAACGTTGCCGGCCATGGTCGCCCCACCACCCGAAACGGCGATGGTGTAATTATTTACAAAGGTGCCGGTCATAACATAATCGGGTAACCGCGCACAGCTTAGGCCTAGGGTCGAGGCCACCATGTTCGACAGATTACTTACGGATCCAAAATTATTGATATTGTAGCCGACACCGGGGGCATAGGTGCCAAAGTTCGTGCCGTTATACATCGTGGCACCATAGTTATTGTAATAACCGTTGGCCTTGCGCGTAGTTCCGCCGCAGGCCACGCAGGCCAAGGCCACGAGTAGTACCAAAGAGATGGGGAAAATCCTCATAATTGCTCCTCGACTGAATAACCTTTCGGAAAGGAAAGGGAAAACCTAAGGAATTAGATAAAAGAGATGGCGAGAGGTGGAGAAGATGAGGGGAATAGTTGACTAATAAGATCGGATATCTCTGCTGGAGCATTGATGGCGGGGGTGAAGAAATCGTGGGGGCCATGGTGCTAGATGGGCAGACTGCTTAGCGCACGGGAAAAAATCTTCCATTTTTAAAACAAATCCCCTACCATTTTTCTATGTTTTTCGGCGGGAGGCCTGCAAGTTGGATTTTGCTTTATTTTTCGTAAGTTTTGCGCTTCCCTGAAGGCGTTTTAAGTTCAAAAATTATTAGATTTTAAATTTAAGATTAGCAGGTTTGGCCGAATTTTTTTTGTGAGGAGGATAGGTATGAAATGGTTGCCCTTATTACTCATCGTTTTATTGGCCGGATGTGTGTCCAATGAACGGATTAAAAGCGCTTTGGCCGATGATCCGACGATTCTTACGGAAGCGATCAAAAAACATCCCACCGAATTCTTTTCGGCCGTGCAAGAAGCTTCCCAAATTGCTCAGCGAGATATGCTCGAAAAGCAACGCAAGAAAGAAGAAGATGAATTTAAAGCGGCCTTTGATCGGCCTTTTACGCCTAAGTTGGATGGGGAAGTCTTTCAAGGGGCGGCCGATGGGCCTATCGTGATTGTGATGTATTCCGACTTTCAATGCCCCTTCTGTGTGCGGGGACATAAGACGGTGGAAGAACTCATGAAGAACTACAATGGTAAAATCAAATTTTACTATAAGCATAAACCGATGGATTTTCATGATATGGCGAAAATTTCATCGCAATATTATGAAGCCGTTCGGCTGCAGGATCCCAAGAAGGCCTTCAAATTTATGGATATCGTCTATGCTAATCAGGATAAGCTCAATCGCGACAAGGAAGCTTTCTTAAAGGCCTCGGTGAAGAAAGTGGGAGCAGATCTTAAAAAAGTGGAAGCAAAACTTAAATCTTCGGAAGTGGAAAATAAGATTAAGCAAGACGAAGCCGAAGCTTCTCGTTTTGGGATGGAAGGAACACCGGGTTTCTTGTTGAATGGTATTCCGATTCGGGGCGCTTATCCGCTCAGTCACTTCCAGAAAGTGATCGACGAATTAAAGAATCGCGGCAAATTGTCGCTCTAAGCAGATTTTGCACGACAAGGTTTGATCCTTGTCCGGGGTTGCCATGGATGATGCACTGTACTCCGATTTAGCAACGAAAAGAAAAAAAAGTTTAACTGCGGCCTATGCCACGGCCGCAGTTTCTTTAAGTGAATTGGCCGCACGGAATAATCCGGTGACGGCCAATGAAATCATTGCCGCCTTTAATCTTGATCTCCGCAAAATTCTTGATGGGGAAAGTCCGGCCCAAATCGCGGCGGGCATTTTAGCATTAGAAGGGCAACTTGATCAGCTGCGGCCGTTGGCCGCACCTGACCAGATTCGCCAATTGCCCGTGATGCGCGATTTGTATGCGCGGTTAGCTTCACCACTACTGAGGCTTCTCGCGGAAAGCGAACATTGGCCAGACGATCTGGGGGCCATGGAATCTTGGAAAGCGATGTGGAAAGAGGCCTTGCGGGTAGGGGTGGAAGAAGAATTATATGTTTGGCAAAACCACTCGCTTGAGCAGTAGCCCTTCAGTTATGGTGAAATCGCGGAATATTTTATGAATGCGGCTTCTCTTCGTCCTATCGATGCAACTTTTTATTGGCCTCTTCCCAAAATTTTGCAGGCCGGTCGTGAAATCAAAAAGGTTTTCTTCCTGCGTGTGGCCGGCACGGGGATGGGGGCCGCCGCTTGTTTGTTAAGGGATGCTGGTTATGTCGTAGAGGGGGCGGATGAAGTCTTTTATCCTCCCATGAGTACTTATCTTGCTGCGGCCAAAATTAAACTTCATGACTTAAAAAACTTTGATTTAAATTATCTTAAAAATTTTGACTTAATCGTCGTGGGCAATGTGATCGCCCGGGGCAGTAATTTAGCGGCCCAAATTGAAAAACTCGGGGTACCCTTTTGCTCTTTTCCTGCGGCCTTAGGGGGCCTTTTTTTAAATCAGCAAAATGTGGTGGCCCTAGCTGGAACTCATGGCAAGACGACCACGACCTTTTTAGCGGTACAAATTTGGCAAAAGTTGGGATTGAACCCTGGATATTTAATTGGGGGCGTTTTACCTGCGGCCCCTTCGGCCCAAGTCGGAGACGGTAAGTATTTCTTTATCGAAGCGGATGAATACGATAGTGCTTATTTTGAAAAGATTTCTAAGTTTAGAATGTATGAAGTCGATCATTTAATTCTGACCAGTTTAGAATTTGATCACGCGGATATTTTTGCCAATGTGGCCGCCATTCAAGAACAATTTCGGGCGATCTTAGGGCGCATCTCCCAAACCTTTATTACTAATCATGATTATCCGGCGGCCGTTACTTTGGCCCAAGAATGGCAAAACTTAAAAAAAATTAATCCCATTTTTTATGATGAACAACACCCCACGATCAACGAGGCCACGGCCCACCACACGACGTTTACCTTAAACTGGCAAGGCCAAAAAATAGCATTTACGACAAATCTTGTTGGCCACCATAATATTTTAAATTTAAGCGCGGTGTTACTTTTTGGTTTAAAAGAAGGATTTAACGTCGCGTCGTTACAGCAGGCCGTGCAGAATTTATCGCTCGTAAAACGTCGCCAAGAAGTGCGTGGAGTATATCAAGGGAGTGTGGTGATTGATGATTTCGCTCATCATCCCAGGGCCGTTGCAGAAACCATTAAGGCCGTGCAGACCGCCTATCAAGGCAAAGAAGTAGTCGTGGTGTTTGATCCCCACTCGGCAACTGCCCGTAGTGATATCTTTGAAAAGGAATTTACCGCCAGTTTAAGTTTGGTGAAACATGTTTGTTTGACGGCAATTGATCGGCCAACCTCGGTGAAAAATCATCAAGATATTAATCTCGCGGTTATGGCCCAAAACTTAGCGGCCCAGCAGATTCAAGCAACAGTGGCCGCTGATTTAAAAACACTCCGCCAATGGCTCCTCCAGAATGCGACTCCTCAGCGGGTGATTTTAATTCTGAGTAATGGAACTTGCTTGGGTCTTTGGGAGAGTGATTTTGTCCAGGAATTAAGCAAGGAGCAAAAATTAGACTCCCTCGAAAAAAGCTAAAGTCGAGAGGCCTAAAGGCCGTAAAAGTTGGGCGGCCTAAGTATCGTGAGGAGGGAAGGCCATGGTAAAAACAAGGCCTTATCTCGCTCCCAAATGCCTCGTGCTTATCATTTATTTGGCCATGTTGCTTTCTGGGGCCTTGGCCATGGCCGCAGAATCCTCCGCCACGCTGGTGATCGCCCCTAGTTTACCCGTAGATTTTGGCCGGCCATGGCCCCAAAAAATTAATCATGCGGCATTAATTAAGCAGTATCAGCAATTAGAAAAGAAGTTTTCGGCCCAACTTTGTCCGGCAGGGACAGAACCTAAATTTAATAAATTATTTGAGGCCTATTTAGGAAACGGGCAATTTATTCCGGCCGAACGGCCCGGCGTTTTAGCACGCGATACCGTGCGCGGCCAATTGGCCTTACTCCAGGAAAAATTAACTTGGATTAATAAGATTCAGCAGCAGTGGCAAAATTTTAAAGAACAAAAAAAACTAAAGATCCTCCTCCATCAACTAGAACAAGAGTTACAAGCGATTTTAGATTTAAGGCGCATTGTTGATGAGGGGGGATCTGCTGAGCCGTTGGCCCACCAGGCCCAAAAGCATTGGTCGACATATCAACAGGTGGGCAAAGAAATTATAAAATTAATTCCCTTTTGGCTGAGTTTTAAATTTCCGTTAGACCATTTGGCCTTGCGCCAGCAGTATGATGAGTTGCGGATGAAAGATCCGGTGGCGGCCGATCAAATTTACTTATATCGTCGGACGGTGCAAGAGGGGGCCCCTGGGGGCGGCCATTTTATGGGGCCAGATCTCGCGTTAAGAGCGGGTATTGATACGTGGTATTTACGTTTAATTCAAGATGATTTTTGGCCGTCGGAAAATGATCGCTATGATGCACAGTTTGTCATAGATCAATTACATAAACGTTTAAAGCAAAAGAAAAGCAAACTAACGGCATTATTAAAGCAATGGGCATCCAACACGCAAGAGGCCTTAAAGTTTTATGAAGAACTCCTTAATCAGGAAGAACAACATCGTGGGGTGGAATGGTTGGCCTTAAAGACCAAAGCGCGGGTGGAGTTAGAAAACTTTGTTGCCCATAAACGGCAGCAGATCATAGATTTTTGGGCCAAACAATCGCCGATTATGCAAGCGATGTATGCGATGGACACAATTCTGTTTGGGGAGGTCGGCAATCTTGATCCCAGTGGCCTCGAGCGAGCAGACATTGCCCAAGTTGTGATGAATCGCACGGCCTTTGAGAAATACCATCAATTAACTTCGTCGCTGAGATCTGATCAAGAAAGTATCTGGTTGCGGATTTTATTCAAAGAAGGAGAGTTTTCTTTTACATATTTTTTTATTGCTGGTTCGGTCCGGACTTTTTGTTTTGATCAAACCAAGCGTGGCAAACGTTTACGCCAAGAAAATTTACGAATTGCTTTAGATGCCCTTAAGCATCCGCGGCCAAACTTTAAGGCCACGCGTTACTTTTCTCGTGGGCCGATGTTAGGTCATTTGGATATGGCCAAACTTTGGTCAGATTACACTCCTTATCCTGAACGGCCAGGCCAGGAGATCAAAGACCCTGGGTTACGCCGCAAACTCCAAACGGCCTGGCGGAAAAAAAAGTACGCCTATTGGTACACCTTTTCTGATGATCGAGGGGAGCGCTGGCAAGTGCTTAAGATTGGCCCCAAACCCTATGTGCGGGCCCAGCAAGACAAGCACGCCAAGTTCTATACCTATCGTGATCCTCAACTCTTTCGGTATTTTGTCGCTAGCGTAGTCGAGCGGAGATGGCCTTAGCTTTCTAAGCATTTATCGTACGTAAAAAAATAGGGCCCTGGAAAGCTTAGGGACTCGCCACAATGTGTGTGGGATCCGTGGTGGAAAGACCAATTCTTTGCACGTGACTATCTAAGAGATTGGCCAACGTAAATTGTGGAAGATTGTCCGGATGAAGGGGCACGGCAATTTCAAGAAGGGCATGGCCGCCGCTCAGATACTTAAGCACGGCCTTACTTTTAATGCGCTTAGTAGTGGTTTGCGTGCGATATTTGATATCAGGTAAAAATAATTGGGTATAATTATTATTACTGAAAAAATCGTTTTCAAAGATGGTGGGTAGGGCGGGCGCCTTGGTGGGGCGGTTAATAGTTTCTCCTAGCTTAAAATTATTTTTATCGAGAATAATGGGCAAGGCCATCTTCTTATTAGCGATCGTTCCATCACTGGTGGCCGGGATTTGTTTTTTGGTGTGGGCCGCACGAAGAAAGTTAGCAAGCGTAGACTCCCCGGTGATATTCCCTGTGGCGGTGGTAACGTAGGCCGAAAGAGGGATGGCATTTTGGATTTGAAATTCGGCCAATTCAAATAAGTCATATTTGGTGGTTCCAAAGGCCAACATCATTTGGGCCGTTTTGCCGTAATTTAAAAAGCGAATGTAGTCAGTTTTATACAATGGATAGAGATTGGAGTTTTCATTAAAGAAGACGATTCCGGTATAAAAACCTTGCGCATCGGCCAAAAGCGCAAGAACTTTGCGGCCAACCGTTTGCGGGCCACTATCAGTTTGGTAGGTAGTGTAGGCCGTACCCAGGAAGGCCAGATTAGTGAAAGTTCTATTCAAGAAAGTTTGGTCATCGATGTTGGATCCGTAGATTAAATTCTCACCACTACGTCGTAAGGAAAAGGCCCAATAAACATAAGGATTGGATCCACTCTTAAGCAAATCTTTAAGTTGCGTTTGGTATTTATTCAGGAAATCTTGGCCAGACATTCCTTCCGTTAGGGAAATTTCAACTTGCGGGGCCACCCCTTCGGCCTCATTATTCTGGGGCAGGCCGCAGGCCGTCATCAATCCTAACAAGGCCGTGAGCAAAGCAAACCGCATATCTACCTCTAATTTAAGATGATTTAAAAAATAGCTTTAATTTAGGATGAGATATTTTTTCATAGGCGGCAAATTTTTGGCCAAAAACCTCCTAAAGGCCGAGAAAAACTGTTGTTCTTTTAAAGAAAGCAGGGCATATTGGCCAGTGTATTATTTGTTTAGAAGAGTATTTTTTATTTAGTCTTCTAAAAGAAAGGGGATTTTATGAATTACGATCAAGGTATTTTTACTTCAGAATCGGTTACCGAAGGACATCCTGACAAGATGGCCGATCAAATATCAGATGCCGTGTTAGATGCGATGTTGGAGCAAGATGCGCATTCCCGCGTTGCCTGTGAAACCCTTTGCACGACGGGGTTAGTGGTTTTAGCGGGCGAAGTGACGACCAAGGCCTATGTTGATTTACAAAAGGTTGTTCGCCGTACGATTCGGGAAATTGGTTATGATGATTCCAGCAAAGGCTTTGATGCCGACAGTTGTGCGGTGATGGTTTCTTTGGATGAACAATCCCCGGACATTGCCATGGGGGTTGATGAAAAAGAAAATAAGGAACAAGGTGCCGGCGACCAAGGTTTAATGTTTGGTTATGCTTCCAATGAAACCGAATCCTTGATGCCCCTAAGTATCGCGCTTTCGCACAAATTATGTTGGCAGATGGCCCAAGTTCGCAAGAATGGAGCTCTGCCTCTGCTGCGTCCTGACGGCAAAAGCCAAGTGTCGGTAGAATACGCGAACGGCCGTCCTAAAAGAATTGATACGATTGTTTTATCAACCCAGCATGCTGAAGAATTCAAGCTCGAACAAATTCGGGAAGGCCTGCAAGAACTTGTTATTAAAAAAGTTATTCCGGCAGAATTAATGGATCATAAAACTAAAATTTTTATTAATCCTACAGGCCGTTTTGTCCGCGGAGGGCCTTGTGCGGATACTGGCCTAACGGGCCGTAAAATCATTGTGGATACCTATGGCGGCCATGGTGGCCATGGCGGAGGGGCCTTTTCCGGCAAAGATCCTTCGAAGGTAGATCGCTCGGGGGCCTATGCTGCTCGCCACATTGCCAAGCACGTGGTGGCGGCAGGG
>Ga0265298_10009413_pt1 | contig 11638 bp, 9 predicted proteins | sample AusTroGonzalo_MG_3_FD_193486 | JGI IMG/M metagenome (GOLD analysis project Ga0265298, IMG submission 193486) | Bovine rumen microbial communities from tropical cattle in Woodstock, Queensland, Australia - Gonzalo_01 | ecosystem: Host-associated > Mammals > Digestive system > Stomach > Rumen ...
GGCAGGCACAGTCTGTTTTGGACATTCGCGCGCTTTGCACGGCGGCCCGGCAATCTCCGGACACATGATTTACCCGCGAAGCGCGTCCGCAAAAGATTCGGCATCGAAGCGATCCGGCAGGCCAAGCCATTCGGCACAGGTGGCCGCGATATCAGCAAAGGTGCTCCGGATGCCGAGGTTCACACTCTTCGTCATGCCCGGCGTGTAAGCCAGGATCGGGATATCCTCCCGGGTGTGGTCGGTGGAGATATCGCAGGGATCGCAGCCGTGATCTGCCGTAATGATCATCAGATCGCCGGGATGCATGAGATCCACCATTTCCTTCAGCCGGAGGTCGAAAGCCTCCAGCGCGCCGGCAAAACCCTTCGGGTCGTTCCGGTGGCCGTAGACGGAATCGGTGTCCACGAGGTTTGTGAAGCACAGGCCGTTGAAATCCTGCTTCATAAAGTTGATCAGCGCATCCATGCAGGCCGGGTTGCCGGCAGCGTGATCGATTTTGGTGAGCCCTTCATGGGCAAAAATGTCCTCGATCTTGCCGACGCCGATGGATTCCAGCCCGGCCTCCATGACGGCCTGCGGCAGCGTGCGTCCGCAGGGGGGCATGGAAAAATCGCGCCGGCGGCCCGTGCGCTGGAAAGCGCCCGGCTGGCCGATAAAGGGACGGGCAATCACGCGCCCGACGCCCAGATCCCCCTGGAGCATCTCCCGGGCAATGCGACAGAACTCGTACAGCTGCTCAACAGGGAACAGTTCCTCATGGCAGGCAATCTGGAAAACGCTGTCGCCGCTGGTGTAGACAATCGGCGTATGATCCCGCATGTGCTGCGCGCCCAACTCCTCCAGGATAACGGTGCCGGAAGCGGGCTTGTTGCCGATGCACTTATAGCCGATCGCCTTTTCATAGGCATCCATGAATTCCTTCGGGAAACCGTTCGGGAAGGTCGGGAATGCGCGGGTGACCCGCACGCCGGCGATTTCCCAGTGGCCGGAAGTGGTGTCCTTTCCCTTGCTGGCCTCCCGGGCCCGCCCCCAGGCGCCGGCTACAGGCCCGTCCCAGCGGTATCCGGTTGTCTCAATATTGCCAAGGCCCATAGCCGCCATGTTGGGCAGGTTCGGATGAGCGGCGGCGATGACATGTCCCAGGGTATTGGTACCGGCATCTCCGTATTCCGCGGCGTCCGGCGCTTCCCCCGCGCCGACAGCATCCAGTACTGTCAGAAAAACACGACTCATTTTTTATCTCTCCTTTTCAATTGTCCCTTTTCGGTCGAAAAAATTATAGCAGAGAATCTTTTGAATCACAAGCATTTCCTCTCATTTCCGGTTGTTTCCGACAATCCTTTCATGGTATAATGCGCTCAGATGAAAACACATATAAAAGGAGGGCCTGCCATGGCAACCGTTTATTCTCCCAACGAGGAATTCCATCTGAAAATTACCCGCGGCGACGTGGGCCGCTACGTCCTGCTCTGCGGCGATCCGGGACGCACGGAGAAAATCGCTTCCTATTTTGATACGGCTGAATTTGTGAAGAGCAACCGGGAATACACGATCTGGACCGGCACGCTGGAGGGCGAGAAAGTCAGCGTATGCAGCACCGGCATCGGCGGGCCTTCCCTGGCCATCGCCGTGGAAGAACTGATCCACTGCGGATCGGATACCTTTATCCGGGTCGGGACCGCCGGCGGCATGGCCCCCGAAGTGCTCGGTGGCGACGTTGTGATCGGCAGCGGCGCCATCCGGATGGAAGGCACCACCCACGAATACGCTCCCGCCGAATATCCCGCCATAGCGGACTTCAGTGTAGTTGGCGCCCTGGCCGACGCTGCGAAGGAAGACGGGGTACGCTACCATGTGGGCGTACTGCACAACAAGGACAATTTCTACGGCCAGCACAGCCCGGACACCATGCCCGTCCGGGACAAGCTGAAGGGCAAATGGCAGGCCTATCTGGAATGCGGCGCACTGGCCAGCGAGATGGAATCCGCCGCGCTGTTCATCGTTTCCGCCGTCCGCCGGGCCCGGGCCGGCTGCATTGTGCAGGTGTTTGCCAACCAGACCCGCCGGGCCATGGGCCTGGAGGATCCCATGTCGCTGGATACGGACGCTTCCGTCCGCGTCGGGGTTCTGGCCATGCGCAAGCTGATCCAGCGGGACAAGGCTTCCAACTGAAAAATCAGGGTTTCGCGCCGGTTTCATTGACGAAACCGGCGCTTTGCGCTATCATAACTTCCGAAAAACACTAGGAGGAACCTTCATGAAAGCAAGGAAATCCCTTACGCGGTTTACTTCCTTCCTCACCTTGATGCTGGCGGTCTGCCTGATCTTCTCCGCCGCCGCGGAGGACGAACTGTCCATCGCGGATCTGAACCCGGAGGATGTGGAAGAAGTTTCGATGGAAGCCCCCCTTATCTCCAATCCCCTGCCGATTGACTTCACCGGCGGTTTCCCGCTGCAGGAGCAGTTCTACCTGGATGCGCAGACCTATCAGGATCCGACCATTCAGGTGTCCATTACCGAAAAGGATATCACCGATTACCTCCAGGGCTACAGAGGCAGAGACGCCCAGGCCTGGATCGTTGACATCAAAATCGGCGATGCTTCGCAGCTGCGCACCGCCGCCGCCGAGTCCTTCGAGACGACAACCACCCGGCACGTTGACGTGATCGCGGACCGCCTGAACGCGGTTGTGGCCTTCAACGGCGACTATGTGAACCGGCAGGACCGGGGCTATGTGTTCCGCCAGGGTGTTTTCTACAAGGATAAACTGCAGGGCAAACAGGACGTGCTGCTCATTGACGAGGACGGAGATTTCCATCCGATGCACCTGCCGAAAAAAGGTGAACTTTCCGACACGATCGATGGCAAGAAAGTGATCAACGCCTTCTGTTTCGGACCGATTCTGGTTGAAAACGGCGAAATCGTCGAGAAAATCAAGGACTTTGGCTTTCTGAAACCGGAGAAAAACTATGCCCGCCTGGCCATCTGCCAATGCGGTCCGCTGCACTATAAAGTCATTCTGACCACGACCGAGCAGAGCTATACCCTCGGCCTGAAGCTGAAAGAATTCCAGCAGCTTTGCAAGGATGAGGGCGCGGTGACCGCCTATAATCTGGACGGCGGGGATTCAACCACCCTTTATTTCCACGGGGAGCGCGTGAACAACCAATATAAGGTGAATTACCGGGAAGTGCCCGATATCTTCTACTTTGCTTCCGCCTGGGACGGGGGAAACGCTGAATGAGCACCTATCTGTGGATCATGACGGCCGGCTCCGCGGCAATCTTTGCCCTGTACGGTCTGCGCTGCGCCAAGGCCGAGCGGCTGCCGGAGCTGCGAAAGAACGCCTGGCCGAACGCCCTGCTCTCCTTTGTGCTTGCCGCCACCTTCGGCACGATCCTGGCCCGGGTCGGCTATGCGCTGCTGATGTCAGAGCTGGACTTTGAATACGACGGCATTGAAGCGCTGGGGCTGCTGCTGGAGTTTGAAATTGACTGTGTTTCCTTCTTCTGCGGCGCCATCGGCGTCTGCCTGGGGGTGCTGCTGTCCAACCGGCTGACCCGAAAAGGCTCCGCTTTTGTCGGAATGGATGCCTTTGCGCCTTTCGGCGCTCTGCTGGCAGCCCTTTTCCGCCTGGGCGAGCTCTTTTTCGGCTCCTACGGCGCAGGGGGTGAACTTCCCGAAGGAAGTCCGCTGGCTTTCTTCCCCTTTGCCCTGAGAATTCCCGTGGCCGGGAGTTCTGATTACTGGGCGTGGGCGATCTGCGTGCTTTCCGCCTGTTTCGCCCTGATCTGGGCTGGAATCGCTTTCTTCAAGCTGCGCAGCCGGGGCCGCACCGGCCTTTCCTTCACGCTGACGCTGTTCTTCCTTGCCCTGCCGCAGATTCTTTGCGAAAGCATGCGGAAACGGGGAATGTTCTGGCTGTTTATCCACGTTGAAGAGCTGCTGTGCGCGATTGTGCTCGCGGGGGTCATGCTCTTCTGGATTCTGAAATCCGGCAGGAATCTTCCCTTCCTTCGGCGCTGGGCCCCCTTTGGAATCCTGCTGCTTTGCATCGGACTACTGGTTGCCACCGAGTTTGCCATTGACGGAAAGCTCTTTGACCTGCTGCCTTCCGTCTGCTACCTGTTCATGATCGCGGTACTCGCCGTGATCGGCTGGGCCGGCGTCGTTGCCGCCCGGCGCTATAACGAGGAAACGTAGTTTTCATCGGTATGAAAAACTGCTCCGGCTTTTCGGAGCAGTTTTCTTTTGACGGACCGCGTCAGTGCTGAATCTGGCCGGAGAATTCCGCCATCTTCTTTGCGATTTCTTCCCCGTGCTTTTCAAGCCCGTTGATCAGTGCATGGTCGTAGTTCTCCAGCACCCGGGTGTTCCCGTCCAGCACCAGCACCGTTTCCTTCCCTTCCCGGGAAGCGGGCCAGGACGGAATTTTTTCATTATTCGGATTTCCGGTTTTTGCAAAGGCCATCACGCTGCGGAAGGCTTCTTCCTGAACCTTCTGCGCCAGGGCTTCCGCCCCCGGGCCGCCGGGATACTCAACCAGATCGATATTGTGGAACACATAGGGAATGTCGCAGCAATGCCAGGGGGTGTTTCCGCCGTCGATGGGCTGATCCATGTTGAAAAGGTAGCTCCAGGTGCAGTCGTTGAGCCGGCTGCGCTTTGCGATGTACGGAATCTCCGGAGCGCGGAAAATGAAATCGACACGCAGCAGATCAAGCACCTTGCGGTCGGGATATGCTTGCCGGAAAAGCGGAAGAAGCTCGTCCGCCGTCTGATCCCCCAGGGCTTTCCGGACGATCTGAACCTGTTCGGCATCCGAAAGCTTTTCCCGAACCCATGGCATGGGCGCAAAAGAAGTGAACTCCCCGAACACGCTGCCGACCATCAGCGGAACCTGCTTCGTCTCCTCGCGGAAACCGACCCGCAGCGGGTCGCCCCGGTAGAACGCGTTCGGATGCGGAGCGCAGCCTGTGTATTTCCCGGCGGCCTTCAGCGCCGGACTGACCTTCCGATATGCCCGGGCAAAGGCGGTGTAATCCGCCGTTTCCAACTCTTTCACGGTCCGGATGCCCAGTTCCTTCATCACGGCTTCGGCAAGCTCTTTTCCGCTGCCCTCCGCGTCCGCCAATACCGGGCCGATGACCCCGCTCATCACAATTCCTTTCGCATACAGCCCGTCCGCCGCCGGGGACTGCAGCAGCGTGGTCACCTTCGCTCCGCCGCCGCTCTGGCCGAAAACGGTCACATTTTCCGGATCCCCGCCAAAGGCGGCGATATTCTCCCGGATCCATTGCAGCGCCGCGATGATATCATCCCCGCCGGCGTTTCCGGAATTTTCGTATTCCTCCCCGAAATCCGAAAGATCGAAATAACCAAGGACATTCAGCCGGTGATTGATGGAAACGACCACGGCGTTGCCGAGGCTGCTCATGGCCGCCCCGTCATAGGCCACCTGTTCGATGGAGGAGCCGGCAAAGAAGCCGCCCCCGTGGAGCCAGACAAGCACCGGTCGCTTTTCCCCATCGCACCCGGGGGTCCAGACGTTCAGATTGAGGCAGTTTTCGTCCATCGGCCAATAGCGGTGCGGCACATACAACTCGCCCCGGGGCGGGTCGTTGGTCATCAGCGGGCAGACGTAGCCGTAGCTGCAGGCATCCAGCACTCCTTCCCAGGGATCGACCGCCCGCGGCGCATGGAACCGGGCCGCCTGCGCATAGGGAATTCCCTTGAAAATTTTAAGTCCGTCCTGTTCAAATCCCTGAACCGTTCCCTGCCGGGTGTTGACCCGGGCCGTTTCATCGTCCCTCCGGAATGATTTCACTGCTTTCGCCTCCTTACAAAGCAACAGGCGCATGCAACGATGCGCCTTGGAGATACCGGCTTGTTTTATGCGAAACGAATCTCGTCCAATGTATACCGGATGACTTCATCCACGTCGTCCTCCTCCGCGGCGGCGATCTGCGCCAGCCAGGGATGGGAGACCTCCCACACGGATACCTGTTTTTCCAGCGTCATTTCTTCCACGAGCGTTCATTCCCCTCTTTTGTTCTCAAAACCACAAGGGATTGTACACTCTTTTATGAAGAAACACAAGATCTTTTTCCATATTTTGTTGTTCTTTTATTGCATTTCTGTTACATTTTTATGGAATTTCCGTGCTCCCAATGCCGATCAGGGAAGTGACGGAGCGCACAAACTTGCGGTTCTGATACAGGGCCTCCTTGTTCAGCATCCGCCCCCGGAACATCAGCGCCATGGTGTTTCCGCCGTCCAGGTTCAGCGCCTGAGTCACGCCCTTATCCTTCATCAACTCTGCCACACGTTGCAGCATGGTGCCCCGGCTGTCCTTCTCCTTCCGCCCCTGGACAGAAATCAGCAGATAGTGTCCGGGCTCGATCATCCCCAGGGCATGGCGCGGTTCCAGGCTTCTGTAATAGGAGCCATACATCTTTTCGTCGATGACCCCATCGCGGATCAGAATCGGGCCGAAGCTGAACACATTCAGCGCGCCTTTTTCGATCAGCTCCTCCGCCGTGTACTCCGTGCATTCGCAAACTTCCAGCCGCCCGTCCGGATACTGGATCATCATGTCCAGATTCGGCAGGTGGGAAGTCCGCTTGGAAGCTGTTTTGCTGCAGATGATTTCGCCTTCCCGGATGATGATGCCAACCGTCTGTTTGTTCTTGCCATACATGCGGTCCGCGTAGAAATCATCCGTGAAGCCCAGCACAAACCCGGCGTCCTTCGCAATGTCATAAGGGAAACGGCCCTTCTTTCCGGGATGCTCCGGATCCGTCATGACGGTGCGAAAGCGTTCCTCTCCCCGGGTGTGGATATCCGTTTCGAACCAGATCAGCGGAATCCGCTCATCCCGCTGACGGCGGATTTCCACCTGCAGTGAATCGCTGAGATAGATCCACAGGCCCGCCTCGTCGTTTTCATAGATAAACTCCCCTTCTTCCGGAAGAAACCCTTCCGCGTCCCGCTCCGGCATTTCCGGCAGGGGCGCGGGCTCCTGCGTGACCAGCGGCTCCCGGGTGGCCCTGGGCTTTTCCCCGTCCGCAGAAACGGCATACGGAAAAACAAGAAGCAGCAGGGCAAAAAGCGCGACAAAAGCAGGGATGCTTTTTCTTTTTCCGTTCATGGATGCCTCCCGTTTATCCCGCAGCGCCAAACTGCTTTTCAAAGTCTTCCAGCGGCATGGGCTTTGCGAAGAAGTAGCCCTGATACATCTGACACCCCATCGCCTGCAGTTGATCGTACTGATCTTTCGTTTCCACACCCTCCGTCAGCGAGATGATATCCAGCTCCCGGGCCAGATTGATAATCTCCCTGACGATAGTCTTTCCGCGCCCGCCGGCATCGGCCGCCTTCCGCAGGAAAGCCATGTCGATTTTCAGCACATCCACCGGCATGTCCTTGAGCATGTTCAGGGAAGAATAGCCGCTGCCGAAATCGTCCATCTCGATGATAAAACCGTTTTTCCGCAGGCTCTCCAGCGTTTCCATCCGCTGTTCCTGGTTGGTCATCATCACGGTTTCCGTAATCTCCAGGCGCAGCTTCCCCGGTTCCACCCCAAACTCCCGAACCATACGGATCAGCTCTTCCCCGACATCCAGGAACTTGAAATCCTTCGGGGATATATTCACGGAAATGAACCGCTCGTCCCCTTCCTTCTGCCACTTCCGTAAAATCGAACAGCAGCAGCGCCACATATGCCGATCGATATCCGCAATCATTCCGTTCCGCTCAAAGACGGGAATAAAGGAGGAAGGCGGCCGGATTCCGTCCTTCGGGTGCACCCAGCGAACCAGGGCTTCCGCCCCGACGGTTTTTCCGTTCCGGTCCACAATCGGCTGCAGCCAGGGACGGATCTGTCCCTGCCAGATGGCATCCTTCAGTTCGGCCGAAATCTGCCGGTTCCAAAGCACCTGATTCCGCATCTCCTCATCGTACCAGGCGGCGGTGATATGGTATTCTTCCTTGATGGTGCTGACGGCCATATGCGCCCGGTCGAACATGACGGATACGTCCGTCTCCCGGTTGGTCACCCGGTAAATACCGATGTGAATCAGCAGGTGATGCCTGGTCGTTCCGTCGTCCACGGGAAAGTCGCCCAGTTTTCTTTCCGTCCGCTTCTGGTCGAATTCCTCTTCCGGCAGGCACACACCGAAGGTATCGCCGCCAAGTCTTCCGCAAACGCCGTTTTCCGAAATCTCCTCCGACACCCAGTCCGCTACGCGCTGCAGTGCGAAATCGCCGAATGCATACCCGTAGACGTCGTTGATCATCTTGAAATCACTGATATCCGCATAGATGATCAGATAATTCTTTTCGGGATTCTTCTCCAGCAGCTCCCGTGTGCGTTCGTACAGATAGTCCCGGTTATAAAGTCCGGTCAGCCGGTCGTGCCGCGCGTTGTAAAGCTTCTGCTCCATAGCGGCCCGTTCTTCGGTTTCGTCGCGAACGGTGATGTAGAAGCCGGTCATTTTCCGGTTATTGTCCAGCAGCGGCCGCTTACTCAGCCGGCATACCTGCGTCCCGTCCTTTCCCTTCGTGATCACCTGATCGCTCCAGCTGTCCTCCCCGGGATGACGGTTGCCGAACCTTTTCGCCAGGGCATTCCCGACGCCGGCCAGATCGTTCTCTTCCATGTGGAGCAGCTTCGCTCCGGCTTCGTTCATCCAGATGCACCGCTGGTTCGGGTCAAAGAAATACATGGCGTCCGGCTGCTCTGAAATGACGCCGCCCAGCATCCGGTCCAGCAGGCGCATCGGCCGGTAATACAGGGAGAAATAAAAGATCAGAAGACCGAAAACGCCGAAACCGAACATGGAGCGGTCAATGGGCGTACCGCTGAAGATATAGGCCGTTTCCCAGGCGGTGACCACCAGGATCGTGATCAGGATGACAGAATACCGCTCGGTCTGCAGCCGGGGAGAGCGGACCGTCTTCACCGCGAAAACGGCCAGAATCCCCGCCAGGATCCCGTAGTCCACCAGGCGGTGGAACGTCTGGCCCAGCAGGGGCTCCAGCTTGTAGTAGTCGAAACCGTTCACCTCGACGGGAACCAGGTTGAACGCGTGGTGGAAGAAGGGGTTCAGCAGCAGCTGGATCACGTCGGCCAGCAGCAGGGCATAGACCAGATCGCGCAGCAGCATGGAAGGCCAGGTGATCCGGCAGTACCTGAAGGTGAAATGAAGCACACCGGCCATCAGAAAATCCATGCCGATATAATAGATGTATGCGCCGATGGTGGAGAGCAGTTCCGTTCCGCTGAGGATGATGATGGCGTTGCCGATCACAGGCGGAATGATCCACAGCAGCAGCGAAGAAGCGGTCGGCCCCATGGGCTTCCCCGACCGCTTTGCGACCACCGAGCAGACGCCCAGCACCGTCGCCAGCGCGAACAGCATGATTCCGAATGTGAGTCTCAAAATCCAATCTCTCCGTTTGTCCGGCCCTGTATTCTCCGTTACATCGGCCGGAGGATGATAACCATATGTGTAATTATTTTATAACAGGTCGGGCTCAAAATGCAATCCTTTTTTTCTTCCTATAATATTCATTGAAAAATCCCTTGATTCTGCCACCGCCTTTTTTGTATAATGTTTGCTGTGCATACGGCCGGGGAACCGGTCCGATGCAACCATTCCGCAGCAAAAGGAGCAGCCTGAAATGGAAGAAAGCAACGCCCGCAGCAATTTTATCTGGGACGCGATTGAGAAAGATCTGGCCGAGGGCCGGTATACGGAGATTCACACCCGTTTTCCCCCGGAGCCCAACGGATATATGCATATCGGTCACTGCAAAGCCCTGATCATGGACTTTCTGACCGCGGAAAAATTCGGCGGAAAGTGCAACCTGCGCTTTGACGACACCAACCCCGCCAAGGAAGACACGGAATACGTTGAGGCCATCAAGCGGGATATCCACTGGCTCGGTTTCCACTGGACCGGCGGTGAATTCTACGCCTCCGATTACTACGACAAATGCTACGAAATCGCCGAGGAGTGGATCCGCCGGGGCCTGGCCTATGTGGACGAACTGAGCAAGGACGAGATGCGCGAATACCGCGGAACGCTGACAGAGCCCGGGAAAAACAGTCCCTGGCGCGACCGCCCCGCTGAGGAAAGCCTGGATCTTTTCCGCCGGATGAAGGCCGGCGAATTCCCGGAGGGCAGCAAAACCCTGCGCATGAAGATCGACATGGCCTCCCCCAATATCGTCATGCGGGATCCCGCCATGTACCGCATTCTGTACAAGGAGCACTGGCGCACCGGGAACAAATGGTGCATCTATCCCATGTACGATTTTTCCCATCCCATCGGCGACGCGCTGGAAGGCATCAGCCATTCCATGTGCTCCCTGGAGTATGAAATTCACCGGCCGCTGTACGACTGGGTGGTTGAAAAGAGCGCCGATATGCTCCCCGCCCGTCCGCGCCAGATCGAGTTTTCCCGCCTGAACATGACGGGCACCGTGATGAGCAAGCGCTACCTGCGCCAGCTGGTGGAGGGGAACTACGTTGCCGGCTGGGACGATCCCCGCATGCCCACCCTTTCCGCCATGCGCCGCCGGGGCTATCCGCCCATGGCGATCCGGAATTTTGTGGACACCATCGGCATGAGCAAGGCAGATTCCACCGTGGACTATGCCGTGCTGGAGCACTGCGTGCGCGACGTGTTGGGAGAAACTTCCCTGCGCGCCATGGCGGTGCTGCGTCCGCTGAAGGTCGTGCTCACGAACTGGCCGGAAGGCGAAACCAAAACCGTCACTCTTGAAAACCATCCGGATCGTCCGGAACTGGGTACCCGGGAGATGCTCTTCGGCCGGGAGTTGTTTATCGAGCAGGACGACTTTATGGAAGTCCCGGTGAAAAAATATCAGCGGATGTTCCCCGGCAACGAGGTTCGCCTCAAGGGCGCCTACATCGTCCGCTGCGACGAATGCGTGAAGGACGCGGAAGGCAACGTGACCGAGGTGCGCTGCACGGTGGACCTTGATTCCTTCTCCGGAAGCGCCGGCGCGGACCGGAAGATCAAGGGCAAAACCCTGCACTGGGTTTCCGCCGCGGACTGCATTCCCTTTGAAGCCCGGCTCTATGAGCCCCTGCTGAACGACAACCTGGACGACGAGGAAGCGGAAGCCGACAAGAAGGATTTCATCTCCCGCCTGAACCCTGCCAGCCTGCAGGTTTGCCGCGGCGTCGCCGAAAAGGTGATCGCCGAAGCGGAAACCGGAACCAGCTTCCAGTTCCTGCGCACCGGCTACTTCTGCAAGGATCCGGATTCGACCCCGGACCTCCCGGTTTACAACCGCACCGTGGGCCTGCGGGACACCTTTGCGAAGCAGACCAAATAACCCTATCAACCCCAGAATACCGGAGGAATCATTATGACAGTCAGAACCCGTTTTGCCCCCAGCCCCACCGGCTTTATGCACCTGGGCGGCGTTCGCACCGCGCTTTATGCCTATCTTTTTGCAAAGCAGAACAACGGTCAGTTCATCCTGCGGATCGAGGACACCGATCAGGAGCGCTTTGTGGAAGGCGCCACCGAAGTGATCTATGACACGCTCCGCGCCTGCGGACTGAACTGGGATGAAGGGCCCGACATCGGCGGTCCCTGCG
>Ga0265298_10009414_pt1 | contig 11638 bp, 6 predicted proteins | sample AusTroGonzalo_MG_3_FD_193486 | JGI IMG/M metagenome (GOLD analysis project Ga0265298, IMG submission 193486) | Bovine rumen microbial communities from tropical cattle in Woodstock, Queensland, Australia - Gonzalo_01 | ecosystem: Host-associated > Mammals > Digestive system > Stomach > Rumen ...
GGACCCCTTCAACGCCGTTATCGTTACTGAGTACGCTGGTACGCTGAAGTTCAACGACGTTATCGAAGGTGTTACCTTCCGTGCCGAGACCGACGAAACCACAGGTCTTACCGAGAAGATCGTTACCGAGTCGAAGGACAAGACCAAGGTGCCTACCTGTAACATCATTGATGCCAATGGCGAGGTGCTTGGAACCTATAACTTCCCTGTGGGTGGTCACGTAGTCGTTGAGGACGGTCAGACCGTTAAGACTGGTGAGACCCTTGTGAAGATTCCTCGTGCAGCAGCCAAGGGTGGTGATATTACCGCCGGTCTGCCTCGTGTTACTGAGCTCTTCGAGGCTCGTAACCCATCGAACCCCGCAGTTGTGTCTGAGATCGATGGTGAGGTTACCATGGGTAAGGTTAAGCGTGGTAATCGTGAGATCATCGTTACCTCAAAGACTGGCGACCAGCGCAAGTACCTCGTATCGCTGTCTAAGCAGATCCTGGTACAGGAGCACGATGCCGTACGTGCTGGTACACCTCTCTCCGACGGTGCTATTACCCCAAGCGACATCCTTGCCATCAAGGGTCCCACCGCCGTTCAGGAGTACATCGTTAATGAGGTTCAGGACGTGTATCGTCTGCAGGGTATCAAGATCAACGATAAGCACTTCGAGATTATCGTTCGTCAGATGATGCGCAAGGTGCAGATCAACGATCCAGGCGACACCTCATTCCTTGAGAGCGACATCGTCGATAAGCTCGACTTCGCTGAGGAGAACGATCGCATCTGGGGTAAGAAGGTTGTCACCGATGCTGGCGACAGCACTGAGCTCAAGCCCGGTCAGATTGTTACCTCACGTCGTCTGCGCGATGAGAACTCAAGCCTGAAGCGCCGTGACCTCCGTCTCGTTCAGGTGCGCGATGCTATCCCCGCAACGTCAACTCAGATCCTGCAGGGTATCACCCGTGCAGCTCTGCAGACCAAGTCGTTCATGTCGGCCGCATCGTTCCAGGAGACCACCAAGGTGCTCAACGAAGCAGCTATCCGCGGCAAGCAGGACTTCCTCGAGGGCATGAAGGAGAACGTTATCTGCGGTCACCTAATTCCTGCCGGTACCGGTCTGCGTGAGTTCGAGAAGCTCATTGTAGGTTCTAAGGAAGACTACGAGCGCATGCAGGCAAACCGCAAGAACGTGCTCGACTTCGTAGAGGAGAACACCCTCGACGAGTAAGCAATATCTCTGACAACGAGTAACAACTCGATTATACAATCCAAAAGAGCGTCACAGGCATCCTCTGTGGCGCTCTTTTTTTGTCGTCACCGTTTCAGTCACTTTTCGTCAAGAAACCATTGGTTTGTTCTCCAGAAACCAATGGTTTGTTGTCATGAAACCATTGATTTCTTGTTGAGAAACCACTGGTTTCTTGTTGAGGAACCACTGGTTTGTTGTTGAGAAACCATTGGTTTCTTCTTGGCAACTCAATGGATTGTTCACAACATCTCAGTGGAACGCTGTGAGCAAACCCATGGAACGCTCAGAGTGTTACCAAGATTCTCTTCGGGTGAATGCGTCAAACGCTCAGAGCAAATTTCAATCAAATAGCAATATTATCTTAAAACATTTATGAAAAAACAATTACTATTCCTGATGATTTTGCTACCTAAGATAGCGAGTGCAGACGCTGTAGAGATTGATGGAATCTATTATAATCTGATAGCGAAAGCAGAATTACGACACGTAAACTACATGAAAAAAGAGGATGTGCACCATAATGGGCACATCCTCTTTTGATATAGATGATTTATTTAAAAATCTGTTCAGTGATTAGCGACGGCCGAATGCGGGCTGATCGCTCTCCTCATTGTTAGGATTGTTGATATCAGTCTCAGCAGGCAAATCCTCAGTAGGCTTGCCAATCTGATTGATCTTCAGGGTTACAGTGTTCTTAGAGGCATCATAGAACTTGAACTCTGCAGTTCTTGGAGTGGGCTCGGGGTTAGCGTCGCCCTTGATAACAACTGTTACAACGCCATTGGTGAGTTCGGTAGGCAGAATAATCGCGTCGGCCCAAGTGCGAACGTATGATTCAACCTTGGCATCGCTCTTCAGGCTTACCAACTGGATGGTATCAGCGAAAGCCTCAGCAGTCTGATAGGTTCTTTCAAATTTCTCCTCTGTCCAAGTGTATTGGATGTCTCCACCTGTATTAGTGGTCTCCTTGTTATCGTCTTTATCGTCACCGCATGCAACGAAGCCCATTGTAGCAACAAATGCCAGGGCAAGATATATCATTTTATTCATAATGAAATCCTTTCTTAATTTAATGATAAACTAATATTCGCTTACTTAATCACGATCTTCTTGTTGCCAGTGATGTAGAGACCCTTCTTAGCCTTAGCAACGCGAACACCCTGGAGGTTGTAGATAGCGTTGTTGTTAGAGCTCTTAGTCGCAATCTCCTCGATACCGGTAACAGCAGCACCGTCGATAGTGAAGCCGCGTGCCTTGTCAGCTGTCTCAACTTCGAGCATCAGCATAGCCTTGTCGTCGTCGACCTCGAAGAAGCCACCCTCAGGAGCACCCCAGTACCAGCCGAACTTCTTACCGTCGTTAGAGTAGGTGAGCTTGTAGAACTTGAAGTTCTCCTCACCATAGAACATGCAGTAGAGATAGCCGAGGAAGTTGTCAACGAGGAGGTTATCGCCATTATACACGGTGGTAGTGGTGTCCTGTACGAGCTTGTAGCTGCCAGCCTTCTTGTCGACAGAAGCCAGTACAACGGGCAGATCGGCAAAGATAGTGTCACCAACTTCGGTGTAAACAAGACCTTTATCATTAACGTCAGAAACAACGTAAGCCTTCATACCCTGAGGAACGATGTGAGCTTTCTCATAGCTATAGAATGTAGCGTAGCCTTCCTTAGTGATCTCAACGGGAGTCTTGTAGAGGTCGCCACCGTCGCCCTGAATGAGCAGCAGATCGAGCTTGCCACCTTCCTGATAGAGAGTGAGCTTAGCGTAACGGCCAGTCTCGCCAGCGGGCAGTGCCTCAGCAGTGATCTGGAGATTGAAGTCGATGCTGTCATCGCTAGTAGGATTAGTGCATTGGAGGTTCAGCCAAGCAGGAATCTCGTCGTCGGTGAACAGACGAGTAGTGAGCTCACCTTCCTGAGAGCTATAGAGCATAGGATGAATGTGCATGGTGTACTCGCCACCCTCGTTAGCGAACTTGTGCTCAGTAGCGTCATCAGTCTTCAGATAGCCGTAAGCTGCATCGATCAGACCTACGAAGAGTGAGGTCTTCCAAGAGGTGTATGCATAAGTAGAACCTTCTTCACCAGTCAGCTCGAACCAGGTAGTGTTCAGGTCGCTCTCGTTGGTAACATCCTGACAGCCAACGATACCAGAGAAGGTGCCGTTGTCCCAACCATCAATCTCGATGAGGAACTCCTCGTCGATGAAGAGGTGGCTGAGCTCAGTGGTCATACCAAACTCATCAGTGGTGAAGAACTTAGTGAAGTTAACGGCGGTCAGACCGCTTGTAGTTGCATAAGTGTCATCAATATCAGCTGCAGTAGCGTTTGACTCAGCAATAACATCACCCAAAGTGATCTTACCATTGTTGTCGCGTGAGCATGCGCGAATCTTAACCTGCAGGTTGAAGTTGCCATTGTCCTTGAAGTTTACCAAAGGCAGTGTTACACCTGTGAAGAAGAAGGGAGTAGTAGGCTCACCCTCGTAGATATAGAGCTTGCTGATGCTCATCTTGGTGTAGATGTCAGGTGTTCCCCAGTTGGTGTAGAAGGTAAGATCACCGTCAGGATTCTGAGCGGTCATGGTAGCAAGGCTTCCATCGCTGAACTCAAAAGAGCTACCTGTGTCACCAGCATATGCGTAGAGGGCAGTGTAGCGTGGAGTTACACCGTCGTCACTCATGCTCTGACCAACACCCCAGATGCATGAGTCTGACTTTGCACCAGCATTTTCTCCAACAAGAGCTAAGTTGGTGTAACCGCCAGGAACAGTGTTCAGCACGAAGTCCATCTCATTACCGCGGATAACCTCATTGTCCTCAGCATCGGAAGTTGCAAGCTTCTCAACAGACCAATCCCATGCGGTTGCAGCATCGCTAGTGGTGTTGTAGAAGTTGACAGGACCGTAGGCACCCATCATGACGAGGTTATTGTTGTAAGAATAGCCAGATAATCCCAGACCAGCATACAATACGAGGTTGTTAGGCATGAACGATACTTTGGGAGCTTCGGGAGCCTGACCTTCCTTGTAGTATTTTACACTGGTGAAGTAGGTCCAGTAGCCTAAGTAGTTTGTCTTTGAGAATGTATCATCAAACACTGGACTATTGAATACACCGAGGAAAAGCTGAGATTCTGAACTGCTCAGTTTGATGGTACCGTCTTCAGCCAGGATGAAGTTGATGCAGTAGTCATCTGAATTTCCATCGAAGAGGAAGAAATAGTAACCTTTGGCCTCGTTGATTGCTACCAGCTGAGGCTGTACCTTAACGGTGTCGCCTGACATATAGTATTCAACTGCCAATCCCTCGCCAGAAATCACGTCAGGAACAACGTTGATAAGATAGTTCGTGGTATTATTCAGCGAGTCTGTGTAACTATAGGGCACCATCTTCCAATAGGAGATAGTGTCTACATTGTATTCCTTGCCATAAGCATCATAGTAAGTCGCAAACTGGCCAGCTTTGAACTTGTTCACTGCTGTAGCATTCTTGATGCTGAACTTCGAAGTCATCATCTTCTCGACTGGGTTGAACTGCTTCTCTATCAGACGATTGTTGAATCTCGTCAGTTGAGTGGCGTTCTTCTTGACACCAGCCTTCTGATACTTCTTGAAACTTGCAGCTGGCAAAGCCTTCTGCTGAGCTTGCTTTTTGGCTACAGCCTGTCTGTTGTTAAGCTGTGCGCTTGCTGATACTGCAATAGCAGCGGCAGCAACGAATAGTAAAAGTTTTTTCATTCTACCATCTTTTTTTGTTAATAATTGTGTTAGTTATCGCTTGTTGTTCTATTTTAGTTTGAAAGTGTTTCCGCCTTCATATGCATTATATGTGGCACCTGTAGGACTGAAGTAGTCGTTGGGTACTACATTGTACTTTCCCTTCAGAGTGTTGACAAACTGCTGAAGGAGAACGAGCATGTTGGGAGCCTTGTCGGCAATCAGTTTCAGGTTGTTGTCGTACGAAGGAGTGTCGGTAGGCGATATGGCAATCTTTCCGTAAGAGACAATCTCCTGAATGATGTTATACATCGACTTGCTCTCCTTGGTCTTGGCAGCGTTGTTGTAGAAGGTCAGTACAAGACCGTTGGCTGAATTGGTACCAGCACCTTTTCCGAGGCCGATACTCTTCAGACTCCAAGAATTGTTGAACTTCTTAACCTCAGTGTTGATGCTGCTGACAATGCTAAGCTGCTCGGCTGTGTAGAAGGACTCGTCGAAATTGAATACGCCATTGTGAGAGAGCATATATTCGTCCCAAGTCGTTCTGATCTTTGCCTTACCATCGGCCGTCACAAGCTCTGACTTGTCGGCACTGAGCATGAACTCCTGGAATGCGCTATTGCCAATCGTATCTTCTTTCTCGAAGCGAATACCATTGGGAGTGAAAACGCAGGCCAGTGAGTCGCGCTTGATAGGATCCTCAAGACGCTCCGACATGCGAACACGTCCGCCAGAGATACCAGTGAGGTAGAGTGTCTCAGTGTCGTCTGTGAGATAGAAAGAGGTAATCGTGCCGGCAATAGCCTTCTTCATATTGTCGCAAGCAGTGATATAGTCCTTCCAAGGACGGTCACACGCTACGAGGCGCACCTCAGCGCTGTAGCGCTCACCACGCATGATAATCTCGTTGTCATTGTGCTTCACGATGACGAAGTTGTTGTCACCCTGCATGCCTGCACCATCCTTCAGAATCAGGCTAGGAGCTTTCCAAGGGTCAACGGGGTCAACAAATGGTGAGAGCACATCATTCCAGGTGTTGAGGGCAAGCACTGGACCGTCCTCTAGCAGAAGTGAGTAGATGCTGCTATGTTCAGTGTACTTACCTGCGTTGCCGTTGCGGAGCAGACGGTGGTTACCTGCCATGGTCACCTTCATGCTGGCATCAAACTTTGCAAAAAGGTTGAAGCCTTCGAAGTGAGCCACGCCCGTTCCGGTGAAGTACTGCATTACCCATCCGTTAGCCGGCTTTACAAGCAGGTTCTTCACTGTTTCGTTGGTATTCTCTACGCGCAGTGATGCACTCTGATCAAAGTAGTCATCATCCTCAAACTGGCAAGCCGTGAACAGAACGGGGGCTGCCATGAGAGTTGCGAGCAGGAACTTATTTTGTTTCTTCATATTTCAAAAATCTATATATTCGTTCTTAATAAGCGTGTAAATCGTCAATATTAGTCGAGACTGTAAATCTGTACGTCGCCTGACTTCAGATAGGTGTTGATGGCATTCTGACGCTGGCGTACTTCCTCGCGCAACTCGAATACGTGCAGGCCCCAACGGTCGGTGTACCATTCGGTTGCGATGTCAATCTTCTTTAACATGGCATTCATGCCGGCAAGGTTCTCATCGGTTGCGATAGATACCCAAGGCAGGAACTCGTTCTTGAAGGATGTGAATGACTTAGGATTGGTGTATTTATACTTATTAAACTCTTTCCAGTTGCCGTTTACCATCACATAGACGGTTTCTGCGCTGCGGAACACATCCAGTACGTAGCGGCCAGTGGAAGTGTATTCACCAGTGGTCTCGTCGCACTCTGACTCTTCGTAAACGGTGAAGTTGTTCCAAGGAGCACCAGCCTTTGCAGGATCGATGCCGAGAGAATCAACGAGTGTGAGCACACGCTCTTTGTCGCCGGCACGAAGACCTGGCAGACAGGCATTGATGATACGGTTCATCCAGCGGTGGTCGGTATCGGTGATGATGCATGACAGCGTCTCAACGAAATCCTCATAGGTTGCTGAAGAAGCGTAGTGGGTGACATAACCGAACTGATGAGTAGTGGTAGAGTCGCGCTCCTGCCATGTAATTGGGTCGTAGGTACCAGATGTTACCTGTCCAAAGGTAACAGGGTATGACTTGGTCTGATGCAGGATGTGCGAGAACTCGTGGTGCATGGTGTGGAAAATGCGCTCGTTAAGCAGCTCTACGTCCTCACCGCTATAGCTGACGGTGGGAGACCAGGGCTTGATCTCATTGACATTGTAGAGCGTGATCTTCACACCGCCTGCTGCTGTACCCAGCACCTCAGTACCTGTGGTGGGGCTATAGCCAGTAGAACCGATGAAGTGGAAGATACGGGGACCGTACTGCTTCATGAAGTTATCACCAGCGTACTTGGTGTACACGTCGTAGAACAGATAACGGATGAAGTGAGCAAGAAGCTGTGAACGTCCGTATTCTGCAGGCGTGAGCAGGAAGTTCTTGTCGGATGCGGGGAAATTGAACTTATACTGCACCTCAACGTTGTAAGGTACAAGGAAATTATCGTACAGCCACTGGTCGAACGGTGCTGTTGCCAGATCTTTGTCAACAACAGGGGTGTCTGTCTTGAAGATGGATGCAGTGAAGTCCTCATCTTTGTGGCAGGAGGAGAGAGCCATGATCAGTGCGGCTACTCCAAGTATGCTTAATATCTTTTTCATTTTCACGTTTCAGAATAATTATTTTGTTGCGACAGTGTAGCTGGGAACTTGATAGCTCATGCTCTGTGTAGTACCGTTGCTGCGGTCACTTGAGGGATAGCCGGCATCGATAGCATTGTAAGGAATCTGAACCACACGGCGTGGGTCGTTCCATTCCAAACGGTCATAGAAGACGTTGTCGTCGGATGGGCCGCGGAAAGCGTGGGTAACAGTGATACCATAGCGCTTGATATCGAACCAGCGCATGCCTTCGAAGTGGGTCTCGATACGACGGAAGTGCAGAATACAATCAAGGATATGACGGCCTGCATTGTCGAGTACGGGGAACTCCGAGCTCATCTGCTGTGGATGAATATCGTTTACAAAGATATTGCTGGCAGGTGTGCCACTGTATTTGTTGTCGATCTTTGCCTGTGTCAGTGTAGCTGTTACCTGCTTAGAGTTTGTCCATGCCTCCAGGTCCTGAATGGCACCAGTCTTATCGCCAAGATAAAGCTTAGCCTCAGCACGGCAGAGGAGGGTCTCGTCGGCAGTGAATGGCTGGTAGATGATATGAACATATCCAATACCTGCAATCTTGTTGGTGTACTCAAAGTACTCATAGACACGGAACAGCCATGAACCATATTCTGAACCAGCCCCCCAACGGTAGATCTTACCATCGAAGGCAGGAATACGGCTCGACCAGTTCGGGCCACCGCCCTCATAGAGCAGGTTGATAGTAGCGGGGATGTTGATCGTTGCAGCCTCGCCAGTCTTGGCGTGAATAGCTGAAACGTTGTTCTTACCTGTATTGATAGCGTAGCGGCAAGCCGACAGCATGCGGTCCTGCAGAGAGTAGGTGGTCAGCAGCATGTAGTTGCATGATGCCTTCTCGTCGTTGTAGTCGTTGAGCAGGGTGCTGATGGTGTTGGCACTCATTGAAGCCCACTTGCGCAGTGAGGTAGCGGGATTAGCACCTAAGGCCAGATCAGCATAGTACTTACTCTTGGCATAGTTACGCTTGAACAGATAGAAACGAGCTGCAAAAGCGTAGGCTGCATTGCGGTTGAAATGGTAGGCAGGTACCTTGTATTTTGAATCATCAATAAGGTCGATACCTTCCAGAATGTCCTTTTCAATGAGCTGATATACCTCAGCAACACGCTTGCGATACTCGGGCTTTGCATAGTCAACCTTTACGACATCCTCGACGGTGGTCACGTAAGGAATACCCCAGTCCTCCATGCTCTTCGTCTCGTCCTTGTATGCCTCGGCAAATACGTTGACAAGCACGAAGTGGAAGTAAGCACGCATGAGGTGAGCCTCACCCCAAGAGTGGGAAATACGTGAGTCGTGGGCAGGATCGGCGCTCATCTCGCGCATAGCTTCGATAGCGTGGTTGGCGGTAGCAATGCCGAAGTAGTATTTGTCCCATACATCCAAGGGCGTATCATCGTCACCTGTGCTATAGCTGGTGATATCTTCCCATCTGTAGGCCTCTTCATGGAAGAGAGAGAAGGCGTCATTACGGGTGGCAGGCACAACGACGTTGTCGTCAACGAGGTTGTCGCCCATGAGTTCGCAGATTACTGCAGGCACGGCTTTAGGATAACCCGAGGTGAGCAGTTCTGCCACTTTCTCGCTGGTGTCAATCTTAATCCAACGGCTGTCAGGATCCTCATCGAGCTTGTCATTGCAAGAAACGAAAACTGAGGTAACAGTCAGCGCCAAAAGCGTTTTGTAAATATATTTTTGATAATTCATATGTTCTTTTGTACTAAGTTTGATGTACTCAATGTTGTGATGAATGACTTAGAAGCCCAAACGCAGGGTTGCTGTGAACTGTTTGGATATGGGTGATGATACACCACCTGAATTGATGAACTCAGGATCCTGACCGTTCAGTTTCTTGTCGGCATAGAGCAGACAGAGGTTGGTGGCCGATATTTTCAGTGATGCACTGGTGAGAAGTGTGTTGGCCAGCCACTGCTGAGGCATAGTGTAGGAGAGAGATACTTCTTTCAGACGTACGAAGTCACCCTTTGCTACGCGTGCAGTAGAATAGTTGTACACGTTGTAGGCTGTTGACAGTGTGGTTGAACCGTAGCGGTCTACCTGGTTCAGAGAAGCCACTGTAGGAATGTCGGTGCGCAACTCGTCACCAGCTTGCATCCAGCGGTTCTTGAACTCGCGGGGGAGGGCAGACAGGTCGCTATAGCCAGAACTGAACACGGGATTCAGACGAACTACGTTACCACCGCTATAGGTCACGAATACATCAAGGTTCAGCTTACCCCATTTGTCGGTATAGGTAAATGAGTTGCTGATTGAACCATACCAGGTAGGATCGGTCGGACCTTCGTAAACGAGGAAGTTTTCAAGGTCTTTTGTCTCCTGGATATTCACGTCACCGATGGTCTTCTCGCCCTTCTCGTTGATAACCATTGGCAGACCTTCTTCGTTCAGACCAGCGAAGTTGTAGCTCCAGATGGTGCGAACGGGATAGCCTTCAAGGGTAGGAATCATGTAAGGGTTGTTTGAGTACTGACCCACAACGAGGTAGTAAGCATTACAAGAGTTCTCCAGTGATGTAACCTTGTTCTTAGCCTGTGAGTAGATGAAGTCAGAAGTCCAGCGGAACTTGTTGGTTGAGATGTTTACAGTAGAGAGACCAACCTCGATACCATGCGAGCGCATGTCGGCAAGGTTAGCATACTTTGAGGTCTGACCACCGGCACCCTGTGTGTAAACGAGACCAATCAGGTCGTAGTTGTTACGCCAATAGGCATCGAAGGTAACAGCAATACGGTCATTCAGGAAACTCATGTCGACACCAACGTTCCATTCGTGCTTTTTCTCGAATGTGAGCTCGGTGTTGGCCAAGTAGTCAATGTAGATTTCTGACTCAGCGGCAGATGTGAACGGACGCCAAGAGTTACGTGTCTTATAGATTACATCAGCATTGTTGACCCATGTAGGACCTACGTCGGCTGTCAGTGAGTAGCTTCCGCGCAACTTCAACTGTGAGAGCCATGACTTGCTCCATTCCATGAAATGCTCGTTGGTTACATCGTAAGCCAGAGAGACGTTCCATGTGGGAAGCCAACGGCTTGACTGAACCTCACCGAAACGGTTGGTACCCTCATAACGGACTGTTCCGTTGATGGTGTAGCGCTTGTCGTAGCTATATACCAACTGACCATAGTAGGCCAATGTGTTGGTGCGTGTGTAGTATTCACCGAAATAGTCGGTGTTTTCCTCGTTGGCTTGCTTCAGCCACATGTATGGTGTATAGACAATACCACCCATGTCGTACTGATAGCCCCATCCGGTCCAGTTGGTTGATGTACGCTTAACCGATGTGAACTCCGAACCGAACATCGCATTTACAGTGTGCTTGTCGAAGTAAACATCGCGATAGTCAGCCATGAAACGGAAAGTGTTCGAGGTCATGTTATCATCGTTCTGATATTTGATACCTCCGTGAGGCAGAATAGACTCAGGAAGTGCTTTCTCGTCGTTGGGGTTGGTATAGAGCAGAGGGTTGTTGTCGCGGATGGTAGAGTTGTCGTCGGTAGCATCAACACCTGCGCGATAGGCGTTAGCCTGATTTGACTTGTCCATCACGTTGTGCTGACGACGAGAGTGACTCATACGCTTAGAAATCAATCCGCTTAGGGTCAGCGTCTTGATGGGCTTGTACTCCAGCTCGCCACGGAACATCAACTCGTTGACGTCGTATTCCATGTAGTTGTTTTCCAACTCGTTGAAGATGTTGAAGCCTGTGTAGAAACGAGTGTATTCCGTATTTGGATCCAAACAGCGGCTCGTGTTCATTGCAAAACTGAAGGGGTTGATATCAAAGTCACGGTTGACAGAACCTGTAACCACGTCTGTGGTCTGGTTCAGTGAACCAGGAGCCTCCTGATTACGATGGCTGCCCTGAGCGGCCAACTTAACAGTCAGGTTCTTCAGAATGTCATACGATACAT
>Ga0265298_10009415_pt1 | contig 11637 bp, 11 predicted proteins | sample AusTroGonzalo_MG_3_FD_193486 | JGI IMG/M metagenome (GOLD analysis project Ga0265298, IMG submission 193486) | Bovine rumen microbial communities from tropical cattle in Woodstock, Queensland, Australia - Gonzalo_01 | ecosystem: Host-associated > Mammals > Digestive system > Stomach > Rumen ...
ACCATTCTGCTGCCGTGATAGGCCTCGACGGTCTTCGCGTCCATGGTCCACAGGGCATAGAACACGACCACCAGCGCCATGCAGATATACATATTGCTGTCCAGAAAGGCAAAAGAATACTTGCGGATCACTTCGCGGGTATCCTCTGCCCCCTGCTTTTTCAGTTCATTCCTGCGTTTTCCGAGGCCGAGATAGAAAGCGGCAGAAATGATCACCAGATACAGCCAGTCCGACATCGCGATTCCGGTGACGACCGACCCGTACATCGCGCGGATCAGATACCCCGCCGCGAGAATCGTCACATCCAGCAGCGGGATGTTCTTCAGTCCAAGGCTGTAGCCGAGATTCAGCAGAAAATAAACCGCCAGCAGAACCGTGGAAAGCGGATGGAAACACAGGCAGTTAAACAGCACTGCCAGCAGGATCAGCACGACCGTACAGGCGACCGCAGAGCGAAGGGAAATCTGCCCGGCTGCGATCGGTCTGTTGCGCTTGGTCGGATGGTTCCGGTCCTTCTCGATATCCCGGATATCATTGATGAAGTAAATCGCAGAAGAAATAAAGCAAAAACTGAGAAAGGCATAAAAAGAAGGAAGCAGCTTGTCGGGATCAAAAATCTGCCCGCTGCAGATCAGCGGGACAAAAACAAGCAGGTTCTTGATATAATGATGCACCCGCATCTCTTTCAGATAGTACTTCAGCATATCCTTTTAAATCCTCTCAGGTCCTTTCATCTCTAACGCCTTCCCCTGAAAAAACCTTACCATTGATGGGCAGTTGCCCGAAGAGCGGATGAGGTGCTCCACACACTCCAGGCTTTACCCCGGATAGTGCTCAAACGCAAAGGTCAGCAACGCCCCGATCCCCCTGAAGTTCAGCCAGCCGAGCAATGCTACTATAGTACAGGTCACCAGCGGAGTCAATAAGCCGGTCTTCAGTTTTGCCCCGGCCCGCTCAACCAGTCGGAACAGCAGGATCAGAAAAGACCAGCCGAAGTATAATGTATAGAGGATCATACCATTCTCCGGGGCGCCCCAGCCGACCACGAGCAGCAGCAGGACAGAAAAACCTGCCCAGGCGCCTGCGATTCTCACCGCCTTATCCCGGCGGTTCAGGATCAGGCTGATCAGGCAGAGGAGCAGGATGACCGCACCCGCCCAATCCGTATTGACGATGTTCCGGCCGGTCAGCTGCCAGGATGCGTGGCCATAGGTAACCGTATCGACTGCCGCATCCGGCGCAGCGAAACAGGAGGTAATGAAGGACAGGAACTGGTTGGCCCTTTCTGTAATGCTTCCGCCTCCTGTGAAGGAAGCAAGGATGCCTGCTTTTTTGCCGAAGCCCATCAGGGTATCCAGACGGCCGAAAGCGAGAAACAGGGTCAGGAAGCCGAGAACAGCTTTCATCATCGCAGTCAGAAAAGGTTTCACGCCCTTCCCGTCCGTTTCCGCGTCATAGGCTAGCGGAAGGAAAGCCAGGCTTGTCAGCAGCGTTCCGCCGGCGGCGGAAACGGCGATCACGGAAGCCCGACGTTGCTCTGTAGAGGAATAAGCCGCAAAGATCAGCCAGAAATAAGCGATAATATACTGCTCAATCATCAGGGAAAACAGCAGCGTGGAATAGGAAACGGCAGTGATGGTCATAAAACAGATCCTGCTTGTCCGGTTCAGCCTGAGCATGCCCGTCAGCATCAGATTTGCGGTCACCAGCAGGATAATCTGCGCAATATTCATCAGCAGCGGAGTGATCATGCGTGAAAGGCCGGAAAACGGAAGCGAAAGCAGGTACGCCGGGGCTGTCAGAGGCGCCGCGAACACAGCAAACAGCGGCTGCCGAAGATCGTTCTCCGGATGGTACAGCCAGAGAAAGACATTCGGATCGATCATGCTCGGGGAGTCACTGGTATAGATCACTTCATAGCTCATTCCGGAATTCCAGAAAGCGCTGCTGCGGATAAACGCGAAACAGGAATATCCTGACAGGAATAAGGCGATCAGAACGCAAACCGCGATCTCCGCACCGGACAGACCGCGGAACAGCGGCAGAAGAACTCCGGCCACATGGTCCAGCAGCAATGAAACAAGCGTATAGACCGCAGTTACGGACATCAGCGCCGCGGCCACGGCAATCACCGTAAAGATCCAGACTGTCTGTCCGGAACCGAGCGCGTTCCGCGTCCTGTCGAAAAAGCTCTGCGCCGCGTACAGGCAGATTCCCGCCGCCGAAAACAGGGAGTAAACCCTGATGCCGATCGGCACTTTCCCGCACCGCTGCTTTATGTCAGGCATCCAGGCAAAGAACAGGACAACCACAGGCAGGGCAACCGCAATCGCGATGATCTTCTGTGGATCCCGCTGGAGATTCAGGCCCAGGAACGCAAAAGAAGAAACGATCAGGAGCAGATTCTGCCTGACATTCCGGATACTGATCCTCTCCCTGAACTCCTGAAGCACTTTTTTCCCTCCGTTTTGAAGAATGCAGTTATCTGTTTTATTATACTCCAAACTGACGCCGTTGAGAATAGTGCCTGTTTGCGCTGCTTCTGATTCTGTGATATTCTCTTTTCATGAACAGTATTTCTTCAGTGTTGTTAGCCTGGTATGACACCAACGCCAGAGTTCTTCCCTGGCGCGGCTTTCACGATGCCTACCGTACCTGGGTCAGTGAAGCGATGCTTCAGCAGACCCGTGTGGAAACCGTTCTTTCCTATTATGGAAGGTTTCTTTCCCGTTTCCCCGATCTCCCATCCCTGGCCGCCGCGCCTGAATCCGACGTGCTGAAGGAATGGGAAGGCCTCGGTTATTATTCCCGTGCCAGGAATCTATGGAAAGGCGCCCGGCAGGTGGTCTCCGAATACGGCGGCATTCTGCCCAGGGAACCGGAAAAACTCCGGAAGATCAGCGGTATCGGACCGTATACCGCCGGGGCTATCGCCTCCATCGCCTATGACGTACCGGTTCCCGCGGTGGACGGAAACGTCATCCGCGTCCTTTCTCGGCTCTTCGGGATCCGAAGCGACGTAACAGAACCCGACACCCGCCGCCGGATCGAAACGCTGGCTGCTTCTCTTGTTCCGGCAGAGCGGCCGGGAGACTATAACCAGGCCGTCATGGATCTGGGGGCCACCGTCTGCGTGCCAGGCACCCCGGACTGCAGCCGCTGCCCTCTCTCCGCCTGCTGTGACGCTTTCCGCACAGGCGGCGCGTCCGACCTGCCCCTCCTTCCGAAAGCCAGGCCTCAGAAGGTGATCCCGTATGCTGTGCTGCTGATCCGTTCCGAAGAGCGGGTCCTGATGCGTCAGCGGACCGAAAGGCTTTTGCAGGGGCTTTGGTGCTTTCCCATGCTGGAAGGGACTTTCTCCATGGACGGGCTGGCGGTGCAGGTGCAAAAAAAACTGCATCTCTCCTGCAGCAATGTGAACAACGCCGGAAGCGCGCGCCACGTTTTCACCCATCAGATCTGGGAAATGCGGCTCTATACAATGAGCGCGGAAGCATCCGCCTCCGCGCCCGCAGGGTATGAATTCATTCCGCTGGACCTGTTGTCATCGCTCCCGATCCCGGTCGCGATGAACGCCGCCATTTCAACAATGAAGGAGTAAAACGTTCATCCCGAAGGAGGTCTGGAGGGCGATCGGAAAGCCCTCCAGTCTTATGCCTTCATCATGAACGCCCTGTACGCCTTCACCGCCTCATACAGATCCGCTTTGGAAATGATTTCCATTGGCGCATGCATGTTCAGCACCGCCACGCCGCTGTCAATCACCTCCATACCGTACAGTGCGCAGATGTAGGCGATCGTTCCGCCGCCGCCCTGATCCACCTTGCCGAGCTCGGCCGTCTGCCAGCATACCTTGTTCTCATCCATAATTCTGCGCAGTTTCGCCATATATTCCGCATTTGCGTCGTTGGATCCGCTCTTGCCCCGGCTGCCGGTAAACTTGTTGAAGCATACGCCCCTGCCGAGCCAGGCGGCATTTTTCTTTTCATAGGCACCGGCGTACAGGGGATCAAAGCCGGCGCTGACGTCACAGGAAAGCATCCGGCTGTTCCTCAGCGCGCGGCGGACATTCAGTTCACTGTAAGTTCCCTGCAGGTCCAGGATCTCTGCCACGGCATTTTCCAGATAGTTACTCTGCATGCCGGTTGCGCCGACGCTGCCGATCTCTTCTTTATCAACCAGCATTCCGCAGCAGGTATATGCCGGAATCCCTTTCAGGTCCAGCACCGCCTTCAGCTCTGCAAAAGCGCAGACCCGGTCGTCATGCCCGTAGCCCATAATCATGCTCCGGTCCAGACCGAAATCCCGGGCCTTCCCGGCCGGCACCGCTTCAATCTCCGCGGAAATCAGATCTTCTTCCTCAATCCCGTATTCATCCTTCAGGATCCTGATCAGTTCCGCTTTCACCGGTTCCTTTTCTTCTCCGCTCAGCGGCTTTCCCCCGAGGATGATATCCAGGTTTTCGCCGGTGATCGCCTCGCTCAGTTTCTTGCCCATCTGCTCCTGGGACAGATGAATCAGCAGGTCGCTCACACCGACCACGGGATCCGTATCCTTTTCGCCGATACAGACCGGCACCGTCGTACCGTCCTTTTTCACAACCACGCCGTGAAGAGCCAGTTCCCGGGCCACCCATTGGTATTTCTTGATCCCGCCGTAATAATGGGTATCAGCCAAGGCAAAGTCCCCGTCCTCGTACAGGGGGTTTTGCTTCAGATCCAGCCGGGGACTGTCGATATGCGCGCCGACGATGTTCATCCCTTCCGCCAGCGGTTTACGGCCGATCAGGAAGGTCAGCACGGCCTTGCCCATCTGGTTCAGATAGACCTTGTCGCCGGGCTTCAGCGCCTTCTTCGTGTCGATCGCCTTCTCCAGGCTGACATACCCAGCCTTTTCAAGCGCGGATATCACAAGCTGCGCGCATTCCCGCTCCGTCTTCCCGTTGTTGAGAAAATCTTTGTATTCAGCGGCTACGGCCTCCAGTTTCTTCAGTTCCGTCTTATGATAGGTTTTCCATGCATTGGGTCTCTCCATTATGTCTCACACTCCTTGCGCCCTATCTTACCATGATCGCACACCGAACACAACTCCACAAACCCGAACGCTTCACTCTCCACTATGAATTTCACCTTTCCTTCACATTCTCTTCTTCTGTTCTTGAACTTTATCCGCTATCATGAGGATGGTAACCTGAAGAATCCGGGAGGCTGAATGTTATGTCTAAACTGATCGGGATTGACCTGGGAACCACCAATTCCTGCGTCGCCTTTATGGAAAACGGCCGGGCTGTTGTCATTCCGAATGCCGAAGGCGGGCGGACCACGCCGTCCGTCGTCGCCTTCACCAAATCCGGAGAGCGTCTTGTCGGCATGGCCGCCAAGCGGCAGGCCGTCACCAATGCCTCCCGCACCTTCTCCTCCGTCAAGCGAGACATGGGTTCTGACAGGCGTTTCAGTGTTGACGGGAAGCAATATACCCCGCAGGAAATCTCCGCCATGATCCTGCAGAAGCTCAAGGCGGACGCGGAAAACTATATCGGTGAAACCGTCACCGACGCGGTCATTACCGTGCCGGCCTATTTCTCGGATGCCCAGCGTCAGGCCACCAAGGACGCGGGGCTCATTGCCGGGCTGAATGTCCTGCGAATCATTAACGAACCGACCTCCGCCGCCCTTGCCTACGGGTTTGACAAAGGGCAGCCCTGTAAGGTCATGGTCTACGATCTGGGCGGAGGCACCTTCGACGTCAGTATTCTGGATATCAACAGCGATACGATTGAGGTCCTGGCCACGGCCGGCAACAATCATCTGGGCGGCGACGACTTCGATCAGTGTATCGTCGGCTGGCTGCTTGAGCAGTTCAGGAACGAGCATAAGCTTGACCTTTCCAAAGATCCCATGGCCATGCAGCGCTTGGCTGAAGCTGCCGAAAAAGCAAAGATTGAGCTCTCGGCCTCATCCGAGGCGATGATCAACCTGCCTTTCCTGGCCCAGAGCGCCTCCGGTCCCATGCATCTCGAGACAACCCTGACCCGTGCCCGCTTCAACGAGCTGACCGCGCACCTGGTGTCCGCGACAAAGGGACCTGTCCAGCAAGCGCTTCAGGATGCCGGAATCAGTGCAGCTTCCCTGAACCGGGTGCTGCTGGTCGGCGGCTCCACGCGGATCCCTGCGGTTCAGGATGAGGTCAGGAAACTGACCGGGAAGGAACCTTCCCGGGATATCAACCCGGACGAATGCGTCGCCATGGGCGCCTGCCTGCAGGGCGGCGTGCTTTCCGGCGCCATCAATTCCATTGTTCTGATTGACGTGACACCCCTTTCCCTCGGAATTGAGACGCTGGGGGACGTTTTTGCCAAAATTATCGACCGGAACACCCCCCTGCCCTGCCAGCATTCCCAGGTCTTCACCACCGCGGCTAATTTCCAGACCAGCGTGGAAATCAACGTTCTACAGGGCGAGCGCGAAATCGCTTCAGCCAATAAATCCCTCGGTAAGTTCCGCCTTAACGGCATTCGCCGGGCCATGCGCGGCATCCCGCAAATCGAAGTCACCTTTTCCATTGATACCAACGGCATCGTGCATGTGACCGCCAAGGACCTTGGAACCAACAGCTCCCAGGATATTACCATCTCCGGTTCCGGAAATATGAGCCGGGATGAGATCGACCGGGCCATCCGGGACGCGCAGCGCTATGCCTCCGAAGACCGCCGGCGCAAGCAAACGCAACAGACCAGAGATGCCGCCGAAAGCCTGCTCAATCAGGCGCGCAAGGCGAAAAAGAAACTCAAAGACGAAGATAAGTCCCGTCTGGAAGGTTCCATCTCCGCCCTGGAGGTTGCCCTGAAGGACGGGAATGAACAGAGGATCCGTTCCGCCTCGGAAGAGCTTGACAGGATTCTTCGCTCCGTCGGGACCTACGCCTCCGCTCCGGAGGGAGAGAACGACGACGGGGCTTATGACGCCTGAGGAGGCTGCGTATGTTCGGATATATCGCACCTGTGCTCTCCGTTCTTTCGGAGGAGCAGAAACAGCGGTATCGTTCCTTCTACTGCGGTGTATGCCACGCGCTGCGGGAACGACACGGCCAGACCGGCCGCCTTTCCCTCAGCAACGATATGACCTTTCTGGCCATGCTGCTCTCCTCCCTCTATGAACCGGAAACCGGCGCCACCGATTCCCGCTGCGGTGTTCATCCGGTGAAATCGCATGCGTACCTGTCTTCGCCGATGATCGACTTTGCCGCGGACATGAACGCGCTGCTGTTCTACTACAAATGTGTGGATCAGCGGATGGACGACCGGTCGCTCCGTGGCAGGGCGGGTGAAAATCTCTTCCGGAAAGTACCGGATCAGGTCCGTAAGGATTATCCGCTCCAGTCGGAGGGCATCCGGAAAGCGCTCGAAGAACTCTGGAAGGAAGAAAAGGGGCCGGACCCCGTTCCTGACCGGCTCTGCAATCTTTCCGGCGAAATGCTGGGAGCGGTTTTTGTTCCTTTCCCGGAGGATCCCTGGGCCAGCGTTCTTCGTTCCCTGGGTGCCGGGCTCGGGCGCTTCATCTACTGGATGGATGCCTGGGAGGATTTCGATGATGACCGGAAAAAGGGTCGATTTAATCCCCTGACATCCTACCGGAACAGGCCTGATTATCAGGACTTCTGCAGGGAAACTCTGGAACTCCTGATCGCGGAGGCAGCCGATTGCTTTGAAATTCTTCCGTTGGAGCAGGATCTGGATATTTTGCGGAACATCCTGTACAGCGGCGTCTGGCAGCGCTACACGCTGATCACGGAGAAAGCAAAGAAAAGAAAGGAGGGCTCCGATGCCAAATGATCCATTTGCCGTTCTGGGCGTGAGTTCCTCCGCCACGGAAGACGAAATCAAATCGGCTTACCGCAAGCTCGCCAAGAAATACCACCCGGACCTGAATCCGGGTGATAAGGTCGCGGAAGAAAAAATGCGGGAGGTCAACGACGCCTATACCCGTGCCCTGCAGATCAAGAAGACCGGCCGGGATCCCTCCGCCAGTCCTTACGGTTCCGCCGGTTACGGCGGCTCATCCTCCGGTTATGGATCCTACGGCAGCTACGGGAATTCCTACGGTCAAAGCGGCTACTATGGCCGGAGCGGCGGTTCCGGCGGGCAGAACGGGCAGAACGGTAACCCGTTCGGGGATTTCGGCTTCGATCCATTCTCCGCTTTCTTCGGCGGCACCCAGTCCCGGCAGCAGACGCAGTACCGGACCCGCACCTATGCCAATCCGGAGCTGAAAACCGCTGAGAACCACGTGCTCTCCAATCGCTACAACGAAGCGATCAGCCTCCTGAACCGGATCCCGACGCATGACGCGGACTGGCATGCCCTGTATGCCAAAGCGGATCTGGGGCTTGGCAACCGGATCTCCGCCCTGGACCATGCCCGGGCTGCTGTCCGGATGTCGCCCGGCGATTCTGATTATCAGGCACTGCTGAACACGATTGAAGCAGGACGGCAAACCTACCGCCAGACCCAGAGCAAAGGCTATGATTTCCGCTCTGCCATCTGCGCCAATCCCTGCCTGACCTGCTGCGCGGCCAATATGATTCTCAACTGCTGCCTTGGCGGCTGCGGCCGCTTCGGAATGTGGTGCTGAGTAATTTACTGATTGGAGGTATTGATATGTCTTTCTGGCAAAAAATAAAAGCCGCTTTGGCCCGCTTCATGCAGGGCCGCCACGGCGCGGATAACCTTGGAATGTTCACCCTCCTGGCCGGTCTGGTCATCTCTCTGCTGTCAACTTTTCTCCGTCTGCCCATCCTTTCGTTCCTCGGAATTGCGCTGTATATCATCACCCTTTTCCGGATGCTTTCCCGCAATCACGAAGCCCGTATGGCGGAGAACCGGAAATATATCGAACTGACCTCCGGCTGGAAAACAAAGTCGAGCCAGTTTATTAAGCGGATGAAAAACCGGAAGGATTATAAGTATTTCAAGTGCCCCAACTGCAAGGTTCTCCTGCGGCTGAAGCGCGGCTGCGGTGAAAAGGAAATCACCTGCGTCCGCTGCCAGCATCAGTTCAAAACGAAAGCGTGATCATCCCGCGTTTCTGAGCAACTCCGCCGCATCCCTCGTCACAAAATAGTTACGGTTGGATTTCCCGGTCCTCTCCAGCAGGCCTTCGTTCACCATCCGGCGGAGATATCCGGCTGTCGTCGAGGTAGACTGCAGCCCGGCAGCTTCGCCGATTTCACGCACGGAAGGCTGCTTCCCCTGTTCTGTAGCAAAGGTGATCATGTACCGCATAATGAGAATCCGCTTTTCCTGGTTCCTCGGTTTGCTGCTCTGCATGGTCATCTTCCTTTCGCTTTAGATGTTTTCCTGCCGTTTGCCTTCTGATCGGAGGTTTTTTGATTTGCTTTCCACGCGCTGATACTCTCAGCATCGGCCCAGTCATCCGGCTTCACGGTCCCAATCACTCGGCCGATACAACGGACCTCTGTCTCTTCGGAAAAGAAGATCGGCGCATACGCCGGATTATGGCTATAAAGCCCGTCTTTGCGGTATTCCTTGATATACCCGGTGTCCCCCGTGACAAAGATCCCGATCTCCCCCGGACGGAGAGAAGATGCATGCCTGACAAGAACAAGATCCCCGTTCCGATAAGTCGGCTCCATACTGTCACCGTTGACCCGGATAATCTCATCCGCTGCTTTCGTATCCGGCCCGGCATACAGAAATACTTCCTCACCGTGTGATGCTTCCAGCGTTTCCCCGGGGCCAGCTGAGGCAGCCAGGTCATTCAGATAGAGCCGGATAACTTTGCGTACGGGCTTCCCCATCTCACCCTGCATATTGTAGAGCATATCCATCTCACGCATAACCACCTGACGGTTATACTCATTCAGCCGGCTGTACCGGCGGACAAGCTCCGCCCCTTCCTTTTCATCCAGCTTTTCCTTCACACCGGCCGAAACAGCCGTCTCCTCCAGACCGAAAAACTCTTCCATCGAAAGGTCCAGCGCTTTGCAGATAATGGGAACGCTGGCAACATCCGGCCGGCTGCGCCCGGCTTCCCACGCGCCGACGGCATTCTTCCCCACCCGGACCAGGGTACCGAGCTCCTCCTGGCTCATTTTCTTATACCTGCGCTGACGACGGATCAGATCTCCGTACGCGACACCAGCCGCATTGGCCATACTGTTGGGAATCGGTTTAGACATGGTCATAACCTCCTTGTGTTCATTCTGCGATTTCATTCTATCACAAATATCTTGTGTTTGTAAAGAGGCAAAAAAATCAATTTGTGTTTTCTTGACTTAAGGATCTAAGATACCTTATACTGAGGTATCGTTTATATGGAGGTGCTCCGGATGTTTACACTGAAGGAAAAAAAGTTTCTGAAACTGTTGGATCTCACGCCGGAAGAGATCACCGGCCTGCTCGACCTGGCCACTGATCTGAAGGTAAAGAAAAAAACCGGCATTCCGCATGCCTGCTGCGCCGGGAAAAATATCGCCCTGATTTTTGAAAAGACGAGCACGCGTACCCGCTGTGCTTTTGAGGTTGCCGCTTATGACCTGGGGATGAACTGTACCTATCTCGATCCGTCCGGAAGCCAGATCGGCAAAAAAGAAAGCATCGCCGATACCGCGCGGGTGCTCGGCCGCATGTTTGACGGGATCGAGTACCGCGGATTCGGCCAGCAGATTGTGGAAGATCTGTACCGCTATTCCGGCATTCCGGTGTGGAACGGCCTGACCAATGAATTCCATCCTACCCAGATTCTCGCCGACCTTCTCACCATCCGGGAGCATTTCGGTACGCTGAAGAATATCAAACTGGTTTACATGGGCGATGCCCGTTACAATATGGGCAACTCGCTGATGGTCGGCTGTGCCAAACTCGGCATGCATTTTGTTGCCTGTGCCCCTGAAAAATATCAGCCGGCGACGGAACTGATCTCCACCTGCCTGCAGATTGCAAAGGGGACCGGTGCGATCCTTGAGTTTGAGTCCAACGTGGACAAAGCCGTTACGGGTGCCCATGTCATCTACACCGATGTATGGGTTTCCATGGGCGAGCCGGACGCCGTGTGGGAGGAGCGGATTCATGACCTGCTTCCCTACCGGGTCACAGCCGACGTCATGAAAAAAGCCGGAAAGCAGTGCGTTTTCATGCACTGCCTCCCGTCCTTCCATGATCTGAACACGACCATCGGCAAATCCATTTATGAGAAATTCGGGATCGACTGTATGGAAGTGACGGACGAAGTCTTTGAAGGGCCTTCCTCCATCGTCTTCGATGAAGCCGAAAACCGCATGCACACCATCAAAGCCGTTATGGCCGCTACCCTCCAATAATTATTCCGCCGCTCTCTCCGCTTCCGGCATAATCAGCGCCGCCAGGAAGTAAACCAGCACACCGCTGCCGGCCAATGCGCTCACCAGCACGAATGCAAAGCGAATCAAAGTAGGATCGGCATTCAGATACTCGGCAATGCCGCCGCATACACCGCAAATCTTCTTATTGGTATTGCTCTTGCACAGTTTCTTCATCGTTCTTTCCTCCTCATTCTCCGGCGCTTTCCGCGTCACTCATCGTTTACGTGTATCATTATATCCGCCGTTTCTTGGAAAATAAGGGAAGAAAGATTAGAATCA
>Ga0265298_10009416_pt1 | contig 11637 bp, 7 predicted proteins | sample AusTroGonzalo_MG_3_FD_193486 | JGI IMG/M metagenome (GOLD analysis project Ga0265298, IMG submission 193486) | Bovine rumen microbial communities from tropical cattle in Woodstock, Queensland, Australia - Gonzalo_01 | ecosystem: Host-associated > Mammals > Digestive system > Stomach > Rumen ...
CATGGCCGACAGCCTGATATTGCTTCTTTCGATACGCCAAAGGCAATGGGCGAGTTCGTTGGCACGGTGAAGGAACTGCGTGGTAATTCATTTAATGTGGCAGGTGTGGCATCGTTTAGTAATGGTGACGGCCTCTGTTTCGTCAACAGTAATCGTGAACTGGAAGGCTTCCGTGTGAATAGGGTAGAGGGTAACCGTCTTTTCCCCTTGAAGATGCCTGCAGGATTGCGTCCTGGTCTTCGTCTTTATCGTAATAACGACCAGGAGATGGAGCGCTTGCTCAGTAAGCCCAGTGCGGAGCGAAAGATTCCTGTGAAGATGAGTCTCCGTGCTACAGAGAACGGTTTCTCTTTGCAGATGGGTGAGGTTGTTGCCACTATAGAAGCTGAACACCAAGAGGCTCAGAAAGACCCGCGTGAAAACATAATCCGACAGTTGACAAAGCTTGGTGGTACGTCTTATACCTGTACGGAGGTTGATATCCCTGCTGATTTCAATTACTTCATTCCTTCAAGCTTACTTTCAGAACTGAGAAGACAAGTGGTTTCCTTGGCGGAAAACAACGTTTTCCTTGGGAGAAAACATCGTTTTCCTGCGGAGAAAACAAAGGTTTCCTTGGAGGAAACTTATCGAAACGGGTATCTTTATAATGTGTCAAATCGCTTGGCGCGACTGTTCTATGAGCAGAAAGGTATTGCTGTAAGTGATGCTTATGAGGTTCGCCCACAAAAGGGACCTATCATGCAGTGTCGTCATTGTCTGCGTTATGCCCTTGGCTTCTGTGTGAAGAATGGCGGCCGCAAACCTGAATGGAAAGAGCCATTGTCTCTTCGCCTCGGCGATGGACGCACGTTCCGCTTGGAGTTCGACTGCCAACATTGTCAGATGAATATCTATGCCAATGAATAAAGCGTATATATATATAATAGGTATTGTAAGTCTGCTGCTTACGAGTTGCTATCATCAAACGCCAGAAACTTCTGATGCCTGGATCGTAACTGAGGAGCAGATGGACTCTATCTCGTTCTATACAACCCATCATTATACGCAGAACTACAACTTTTTGGTTACTGCCGATTCGCTTCCTCTCATTGTTCAGCAACCATCTGAACTGTTGAGTGAGATGCTGGTGGACACCATCGTGGTTCATCATAACGACCGACTTGTTGTGGCTGATATCATGACGTTACCTTCTGATACTATTGATTCCGTATGGGTACAGGTAGCGCGTGACCAACTGACTATTGGTTGGATTCGTGAACAGGCCATGCTTCCTGGTGTGGCTCCTGATAATCCTATTTCGCAGTTCATCACTTTCTTCTCTGATACTCACCTGCTTATCATGCTGGCATTCCTTGTGGTAGTGATTGCGGCTTATACTATCCGTATGCTCTTTCGCCATAATGCCCGCATCGTTCATTTCAATGATATCCCATCGGCTTATCCCATGTTGCTGGTATTGCTGGTATCAGCATCAGCCGTATTCTATAGTACAATCCAGTTGGCCGATCCTGATTCATGGCGTCATTACTATTATCATCCTACGCTGAATCCCTTTGCTGTGCCTCTGCATCTCAGCCTTTTCCTCCTGTCGGTTTGGGCTATGTTGCTTATCGCTCTTGCCGCTTTCGATGATATCCGTCGGCAGTTGTCTTTCAGTGAAGCTATCCTGTACTGCTTCGGCTTGGTAGGCGTATGCGCCATAGATTATGTGGTGTTCAGCATCTCCACCTTATATTATATAGGCTATCCCTTGTTGATAGCATATATCGCCTTTGCCGTTCACCAGTATGTCCGCAAAGGCCGTGCTGTTTACGTCTGTGGTAATTGTGGAGAAAAAATGCACAGCAAGGGCGTTTGCCCCCGCTGTGGTACGAAAAATGTATAAAAGTAGAGACCTATAAAAAGGGGTTTCTATAATAAGCTGTTGATTTCTTCGTCTGTAGCCAAGTTGAAGTCGCCAGGAATGGTGTTCTTCAATGCCGATGCTGCCAGAGAATAGTTCAGTTGTAACTGATTATCATTGGGGAAGGCGTGAACGCTATGAAGCAAACCTGCCATGAAAGCATCGCCCACACCCGAAGGATCTACCACACCGTTGATATCGTGGATAGGTGCCTTCAGCAAGTCGTAATCTGTACCGTTATCGCTGGTGAAGAGTAGGGCAGTGAGCAGGTGATGACTGGATGCCACCATGTTACGCATACCCATGAGCCATTTTCTGCAACGTGGGAATTCGCGATGCAGGTCGTCAAACCATTCGCGGTATTCATCCATCTGCATCTCAAAGTTTGAGTCGATGGCTGTAAAAGGCGGTTGCTTGCGCTGACAAATCCATTCAAACTCGATAGCATCGCCAAACATCATATCACAATGACTGAGCATCCGCTTCAGCGTCTCGCGAGGGTCGGCACCATATTGCCACAAGTTCTTACGATAATTGATGTCGAAGGCAATCTTCACCCCCATCTCATCAGCTATGTCGAGGGCCTCGAAAGTAGCGTCTGCTGAACTCTGTGAGATGGCTGCTGTGATGCCAGAAACATGAAGCACGGATGCATCTTTCAGTATCTCGCGCCAGGGAATCATGCCAGGCTTAATCTCTGAACAAGCCGAGTTGGCACGGTCGTAAATCACCTTTGCAGAACGCATTCCTGCTGCAGGCTCCATGTAGTAAGTACCTATGCGCTGTCCTCCCCATTGAATATGCCTGCAATCTACGCCCAACTGCATCAGGTTCTGTGCTCCTGCATGTCCCACGGGCGTATTGGGCAGTCGGGTGATGTATTGCACATGATTTCCCAGCGTAGCCAGCGAAACAGCTACATTAGCCTCGCTGCCTCCGTATTTGCTTGTGAAATAATCACCTTGCGAAAGGCGCTGATGATCCAACTTTGAAAAGCGGAGCAGCAATTCTCCGAAAGTCACGAATTTAGTTTTCTCAGTCATATTTATTTTGTGTGTTGTTATATTCGTTCTACTTGCTTAACGCCCTTTACCGTGCGCAGTTTCTTGATGAGTGCTTCCAGTCGGGTGTTGTCGTTAATCATGATGGTCAGCGTGCCTCGGAACAGTCCGTCGTTTGAGTCGATATTGATGTTACGCAACACCAGCTTCTCGTCTTTCGAGATAATAGACGTGAGGTTGTTCACAATACCCAGATCATCATTACCAATGACGCGCAGGGTGATGGCATACTGGCTCGAACCCTTGCCGCTCCATTTCGCTCTGACGATGCGATAGCCGAATCTGCGACGCATCTCTGGCGCATTCGAACAGTCGCAACGATGAATCTTGATACCACCGCTGATCGTGACGAATCCAAATACCTGATCGCCATAGATGGGGTTACAACATTTAGCCAACTGATAGTCAACGCCTTTCAAGTCCTGACCAATCACCAGCACGTCGTCAGAGTTCTGATTAGCCAGTGGTGCAAAGTGTGAGTCTTCCAGTACGAACTCCTCTGCCGAGCGAGCCAAGTTGTCGCCTGTGATGACCTTCTCACCCTGTTGCAGTTCCAGATATTTATCAAACACCGTCTGCACGTCAAGTGCTTCATGGGCGATGTCGCGATAGAAGTCGCTGGCCTCCTTATAGCCCAGTTTCTTCATCGTGCGCATCATCAGACTCTCGTCCTGTTCTATCTTACGGTTCTTGAATTTGCGCTCCAGCATCTCCTTCACCATCAGGGCCTCTTTCTGCTGCGTCTCTTTCAGGGCCAGACGAATCTTTGCCTTCGCACGACTCGTCTTAACGATGTTTACCCATTCCTGTTTAGGATACTGCGTTGATGAGGTGAGAATCTCTACCTGGTCGCCCGAGTGCAGTTCCTGGCGGAAAGTCACCACCTTATTATTAATGCGGGCACCTGTACAAGCCGATCCCACCTTCGAGTGAATATGATAGGCCATATCCAGCACGGTGGCTCCTTTGGGGAATTTCAGCAGGTCGCCCTTTGGTGTGAAGACGTAAATCTCATCGTCATAGAGATCCATCTTAAACTGATCCATCGCCTCCATGCCGCTTGAGTTCTCCAGCATCTGACGGATACCGTTCAGCCATTCGTCCATACCGCCCTCTGCCGACTTCACACCTTTATAGCGCCAGTGGGCAGCCACGCCTCGTTCGGCAATCTCATCCATGCGCTCCGTACGAATCTGTACCTCCACCCATTTCTTTTCAGGGCCCAATACGGTGATGTGCAGACTCTCGTAGCCGTTTGATTTCGGCACGCTGAGCCAGTCGCGCATACGCTTTGGGTTCGAGGTGTACATATCGGTGATGATGGCGAAGGTCTGCCAGCATTGCTGCTTCTCCTTCTCTATCGGGCAGTCTATGATGATGCGGATGGCAAAGAGGTCATACACACCTTCGAAGGCGCATTTCTGCTTCTTCATCTTCTGCCAGATAGAGTGAATACTCTTCGTACGTCCCTTCATGTGGAACTTTAGGCCGGCATTCTTTAGTTTCTCCTCGATAGGGTCGATAAACTGTTCGATGTATTTATCGCGTGCCTGCTTGGTGGCGTTCAGTTTCTCCTTGATGTGATAGTAAGCGTCGTGCTCCAGGTATTTCAGCGACAGGTCTTCCAACTCGCTCTTCAACTTGTATAGACCCAACTTGTGGGCTAGGGGAGCGTAGAGATAGGCGGCCTCTTCCGATACACGTCGTTTCGCCTCCTCATTATCCGTGTCACGTATCTGCCTCATCAGATTCACGCGACTGGCTATCATGATGAGAATCACGCGCATATCCTCGGCAAACGATAACAACAGGTTGCGGAAGTTCTCACTTTCGATGACGGGATTCTTCTGGTACAACTCCTGTATGCGCTGCAAGCCGTGCAGAATACGCCCCACAGCAATACCGTATGTGCTGCCCACCTCATCGACAGTCAGGAAACCTGCTTCTACGCTGGGGTTCAGTAGTACGGCCAGTACGGCATCTCGGCGCAGTCCAATTTCATCGATCATCAGCAATGCCGTCTGTAAACTGGTAACTATGGGGTTCAGTCCAAATACGTTTCGCCTCACCTGATTCTGTTCAATAGCATGAAGCAAGTGACTGCGAATACGTCCTTCGTCGTCTTCTTCGAGTGAAGGAGCAATCTTCTCCTTCAGTTCTGTATATAGTGCAAGAGCCTCGTCTCGCTCTTCTAAGGTAAATTCAAAATGTTCAGTCATATCCTAAAACATCTTTTGTTATCGGATAAGCCCCAAACACATCCTTTTAATGTTTCAGGGCCAGTGTGTAGTTATAATATTCCTCGTTGCCCGTAACGTCCTTGATGACTTTGAGGAATGGGGGGAATTTCACGGACTCGTCCTCGGCAATACCCTTGGTTTCCAGTATCACAAGACCTTCCAGGCATCCTTTGTAGATGTCCACCTCGAAATATTGGCCTTGCCATATGAAACTATTGCGCTGCTTGTTGATAGTACAGCGTTGTGGGTCAGCTAGCGAGAGCATCATCTCATAGAGCGACAGGTTTATCTGGCGTTCCGTTACCAGTTCCTCGTTCTCTGATGTCTTCTTCTTCGTGGTGTGTACATACACCTGCTTCTGTCCCCATCCACGCTTGCGCAGACGAATCTCCGTGCCAGGCTCACCCTGCAGGTACGTCTGAGTTATCTCGCTCTGAATGCTGTCATCGGGCAGTTCGCCAGTCAGTTCTACGATGTACTTGCGCTCCTCCACGATAGGCTGTGGCAGACCTAGCACGTTTGAAATCTCCATGATGACGCGGTTCATCTTGCAGTCGAAATCATCGTGGTTGTTGATGACGCGCAGATGCGGATGTCCCGTCCAGGCATGAATCACCTTCTTGTCCAGTCCACGTGCTATGCGCAGTCCCTCCTCGTTCATCTGCTCGTATCGCTGGGCGTTATTGGCTGTGGTGTAGTATTGCTCAGCACCGTCGGCTGCCGATACCAGATGCAGCACGGCATCATAGCGCTCGCGCAACTCAGGTGTCGATGTTCCTACGGCACGTGTAATACTGTCCCACGTCTCAGGCGTCATATAGGCCGAAATGTCCATAGCACCTCTGTCGCATACAATGATGCAGGGTTTGGTGCATTCCTGTGCCATTCTAAGAAACTTATCCTCTAAAGCCAACTGTATTTCCAGTGTGGCCTTTTCTCCCTCATAGAAGAACCCCCTGTTCCTTGTCAGGTAGTTCATGCCTGCCTGAGTAAAGAGGGTAGGGACTTCAGGGATGGTGAAAACTTTGAAACCGAGACTTGAGAAGTGCTCGATGACGCGTACCAGTGCAGTGGTTTTTCCAGCACATGGTCCACCTGTAAGGACAATTTTCTTGATATCGTTCATTTCAAATATATGCGTTTTAGAATGCAAAGATAATATATAATTTGGAATATATGACGCAATTATGGCTTTTTTTTGGTGAAATGATAAAAAAATAGCAAAAAAGTTTGGTGGTTTCCTAAAAAGTTGCTACCTTTGCACCCGCAATTCAGCAAGAGCGCTGAATGAAGCAATAAAAAGGATGCACCCGTAGCTCAGTTGGTAGAGCACCTGACTCTTAATCAGGGTGTCCAGAGTTCGAGCCTCTGCGGGTGTACAAAGAAAAAAGACGATAGACAATTAAGTCTATCGTTTTTTTATTGTATATATAGCAATCCTTCAAATGTGTCGTATTATGAAGCTATTCTGATTAGTTATTGCGCTTAATCACCACCTTGCGCCCGTTCTTGATGTAGAGGCCTGGTTTTGACGTGCCCTCGTTCACTCTGCGTCCGCTCAGGTCAAAGCATCCGTTCTTTCCCGACTGCTGCAGGAGGTTTACGTTCTCGATGCCAGTAGCGACGTATGACTGCGCCTGAATAGAGGCAGAACCCAGTACGAAGTCGGCATTCTTGGTGCCGTCTGCGTAGAAGGAGATGACGTAGTCGCCATCCTCGGGGATATCAAAGGTGAAGGTCTGCAAGGCTACGCCCGAGAAACTCTTTGACACGTCGTTGCCGATGTTGACCGTTGGCGTGTAAACCTGTGAAGCTACTTCTTCGCCATTGCTGTTCTCTACGGCTACGGTGACAGGCGAGAACTGAGGTCTGTTCCAGTTGCAAACCTTGTATTTCACTGCATAGCGACCAGCGTTGAGTGTCAGGTGAGAGCGGCCTGCAGAGGCGCCAAACCTTGCCCATGCTCCCTTTGCCTTAGTGGAAGCGTTCTGAACGAGCAGACCGTATGTAAAGGCTTTTGAACTATTTGTAAACTTGAGCAGACGATTGCCCGAGGTATATACCTTCCCGTTGCCGCCTACGCGGTTCACGTTGCCATTGCTCACCTGCCAGTTCTGCGGTATAACTCCCTCTGTCTTGAATGTGCTGTGCATACTGAAGGAAGCCGTAGCGGGTGCGTAGTAGGTTATCGTGCGAGTGGTTTCGCCAGTCTTGCCCTTGCTGTCCTGAGCCACTACACGCAGCGTGTGCTTACCAGTCTTTGCGGGCGATGGCAGTTTCGTTGTGAAGTTAGAGGCGTTAGCAGAATCTACGAGCGTCTTGCCGTCGTAGAGCTCTATCTTCTCAATCTTGCTGCCCGTAGTCTTGGCAGTAGCTTTCGCCGTAACGGTAACTTCGGGATAGACGGCCTTACCTGAAGGCGCCATGCAGACGTATGTTGCGTCGCCCGCGGGCTCGATGATTTTTGCTAAGGGCTGACCCAGTATGAAGCGCTTGCAGAAGTTCCAGATAAGATGACGGTTCAGATCCATGGGCCAGTGGCCACCGTTGTTATACGAGTAAAGCCACACCTCACCACCGTTGGTACCACCCGTCCATTTCTCCAAGTCGCCGTCGTACCACGAGCTGCTGATGGGCTTGTAGCCAGTCGTTTTTGAGTAATTAGTGTGGTTATCGTGCTTGGCGTAATTCTCAATATAGTCGTGGATGCCGTACTGCTCGTAGCCAAACACATCATCGCCGTAGGCAATACATTCCAGCAGGTTGACGGGCTTCGAGCAGTTGTTCCAGGGCGATTCTGAGAACTGGATGCCGCTGGTAGGCGCAAAGGCTGCTATCTTATCCTGCATATTGGCTATGCAATGGTGAATCAGCATGGAACCCATTGAGAATCCCGACCAGTAAACGCGGTCGCGGTCAATGTCGAAGCTATCTACCATGACGTCAATTGTCTTGGTGACGAAGTTCTGGTCTTTCGTGCCGCCTGTGTCCCATGTGCTGCCGTCGCTGCGCAGGTAGGCGATAACGAATTTCGCGGTGTCAATCATCTCGTACATCTTGTCAGAGCCATACTGGTATTCCGGGTCTTGGTTCATACCGTGGGTGACGATGAAGAGCGGTGACTTCTTAGGAAACGATTTCGGGGTGAACACCACCATGTTTCGCTTCTGACCGTTTACCGTGACGTCGATTGACTGTTTCTTGTAGGCCGAAGCCTGTAATACAGAGATAATGATAATAAGTAGGCTAATGGTTAAACGTCTCATTGTTTTATTTTAATTATTGGTTACCTTTCGGGTTTAGGTTTCTACTTTCTGGCTATGATGGTGCAAAGGTAAATAATATTGTGGAAATAACAATATTTTTCAGCCGTAAAATTTCAAAAAAAGTGGTGACCCCGCGTTTTGCTCAGAATCACCACTTCGTTTTGCTACATGCAACTGCTCACTCCCAGTGCTGTTGCCAGTGCCGACAGGATGCTAATCGCTGTCTGAATCACGAATTTCCAGATGTCTTTGTTCTTCATGGTGTTTTAATCTTTAATCTTTAATGTTTAATGTTTAATCTTTAATGTTTAATGTTTAATCTTTAATCTTTAATGTTTAGGGGTTCTGCGAGGGTGTCTCGGCGCTGTACTCGCTGAAGGGGATGTACTTCTTGGCGAGGTTGCCAGCATGTGTACTGCCCGTGGTGAGACATACGGAATCCAGCTCTATGGCGCACTTCTTACGGAACTCGGTACTGGTCAGGTTGTCCAGTTCGGTGCTGTCGGGCAGGAAGCGGAGGCGTACACCCTCTACGTGGTCTGTGGTAAACTTCTCTGCGCTCTCGGCAGCCTTGGTCTTCAGGGTGGGGTAGAACTGGCCCAGTCCGTCAATCTTGATGCCTACGCCCTGCGACACCAGTTCAGGAATGCAACGGCTCACCGCTGAGAGCACACCCATCACCACATCCTCGGTGAAGATACTGCCGTGGTCACTGATGTGTCGGCACAGGGCTCGTGTGTTAAGTGTGGTCACCTTGCGCAACTCGCCATACCACTTGCCGTAAGACTTCGAGTCTTCGTTCTTGTTCTGTCGTACTACGACCTTCAATGGAATTCTGTTTTTTGTCATTTTCGTGTGTGTTTTAAATGGTTTAAATTACTGTTTATTGTTCTCTAACAATAGCTACGCGTCTCTATTATTTTTACACTACAAAGGTACGAAATAATTTCCACATACACAAATATTTCCGCCACTTTTTTCAACTTTTTCTTTAAATATCTCGCGTTATCAGAAGCAGGCCGTTCAAAGGCCGTCAGCAGGCTGTTCGCACCCCTTGAACAGGCCGTTCGCACCCCTTGAGCACGTCATTCATTTAGCAGCAATGATAATCAATTACAAATGACAAATGACAGTTGCAATTCACTGCCCCTGCACACCCTCTCATCCCTCTATCTATCTCTATATCTTTATATATATTCTTATAAATATTTATATACTTATATAGATATATATATAAATAAATAATAAGTATTAAAAATATATATACCTATTAATATATATAGAGACCTTTATGTGGCGTATCATCGTAGGGTGGTAGTACGCTGTTTTGTAACTGTCATTTGTCATCTGTCATCAACTGTAATACGTCTTAGTCAACGTATATCTTCCTAGAAGTGCCGTTAGGATACCTCTCTATGCAGACACCATGAGGGTTATGCAACTTTCTTCCGTGCAGGTCGTAGTAGATGGGGTTGCCTGCTGCGGCTTTCTCCTTGACCTCACCGATAGCTGCGCTACCCTGGTCAATCATGAAGATATAGGTATTCAGACTGCGTGCAGGCATCGGTACGGTTACTACGTTGGTAGGCTCATCAAGGGTGATGGGTGATTCCTGACAGAGGTTCTCCGTCTCGTTACCAGTAGAAATCAGGTGCGTGCCGCTCTTCACGGTGTATGGCAACGTGATTTTCAGGTCGTGGCCAGTCTTGGTGGTGTCAATAGCCATGACGATAAGCGAGTCGCCCTTGGTATAAGCAGAATACTCAAAACCTGCTCCTTCGCCCGAGGTCTTGTCGCGCGAGGTGGTGAGGCGTGTAGAACCCGTCACGTGCTTTGAGAAATGCGACATCACAAAGGCGCGAGGCAACAACTTGTTCTTCGTATTCTTCATCGTGCCAACATTATACTTCGCCTCGCCAGTACCTACGAAAGCCCAATGGGCACGCATGTACCAGTAGATGTAGCCCGTACATCCCGCCAGCATACACTCGTTCAGCTCCTCGGCGAAAATCAGTTGCTCGTGCCAGTTGGGCAAGTGGTCTATGTTATCGGTCACGGAATGCTCCGTCATCCATACCTCCTTGCCGTATTTTGCAGGCAGCACGGCCGAATTCTTCATATAGTCCAGCGGTGCATGTCCGTAGAGGTGACCAGCCACGATGTCAATGCGCTTGCGACAGGCCGTATCATTCATCAGCGGGTCGGTGTAGTTCTGTGTGAAGCCAAGGCTCTCGCCGCTGATGAGCTTCACGCCGTTGTAAGTCTCGCGGTCCAGTTGGTCGGCATGGTTCTTCACCAGTTTCACAAGATCCTGCGGGTCGTAGAGACAGCCCGAGTAGTTCACCCACCAGTCTGGTTCGTTCTGCAGCGACACGGCATCCACGTTGACCCCGTTCTTCTTCATATAACTCAGGAAGGTGTTCAGCCAGGGGAAGAACTTCTCGTAGCAGTCCTCGCGCAACTTGGCCCTTACCGCGTTATCATCCTCCGTGTTACCACCGTTGGCCGAGCCATTGGTCTTGTACTCCCCAGGGGGCGACCAGGGCGTACCGAACACGATGCCGCCACGCTGTTTCACAATCTTAGCTGAAGGCAGAGAGCCCTTCCAGTCGTAGGGCGTGTCATAGTTATTCCATTCCGGCACGATGACATCACCCACGAAGTTGGGCGAAATCTCCATGCGCATGATGTTCAGTCCTATTTTGGACTCAGCGCCATAGAGCAGCTTCACGGGATTGGTGTCCGTACCATAGGGGCACATAGCACCGTCGCAGCACGCAGCGCCGAAGCCCGTGATGGTTTGGCGTTGGGTCTTATACACCGTGAGATTAATCGTAGCGGCTTCTGCAGCTGTCGCCGTAGCTAATGCCAGAAGCACGCCAGCCAGCCTACGGAATTTCCTTGTTTTAAGAGTAAAGAGTTGTTTCATAACAGTAATATTTTATTCGTATTTCAGTTTTTGCATCCTTAATCTGACTGCAAATATACGATTTTTTCCTGATATACGCTTGGAATTTTTGCAAAATATTTTGTTGTTTTCCAGGAAACTACTATCTTTGTAGCCAATACGTGAAAAGGTGGTACATGACTCACTAAAAAAGGTGGTATGCAGGGTAAATACGCAAAAATATCCCTGAAAAGGTGGTATGTAACCATATAGAGGG
>Ga0265298_10009420_pt1 | contig 11633 bp, 9 predicted proteins | sample AusTroGonzalo_MG_3_FD_193486 | JGI IMG/M metagenome (GOLD analysis project Ga0265298, IMG submission 193486) | Bovine rumen microbial communities from tropical cattle in Woodstock, Queensland, Australia - Gonzalo_01 | ecosystem: Host-associated > Mammals > Digestive system > Stomach > Rumen ...
CAGGCCGTTCAGGAAGGTCAGGTAGGCTTTGTAGGCTTCCTTTTCATAGGGGCCGTAGTGGACGACGCCCTGGTCGTCGGCATAGTAGCCGGAAACCAGATCCATGCCGAAGGCGGGGCCGAAAGCATAAGGCAGGAACGCGTTCATCAGGGACATCGGAATCTCGTCCGCTTCGCCGTTGCCGTTCAGGTCGGTTTCCTTGATCTTGCGCAGGTAGTCCACAAACTCGTCGAGGGTCTTCGGCGCTTCGATGCCCAGTTTTTCCAGCCAGGGCATGTTGTACATCAGCACGGGCTGATAGTTGTTCGTAACCACGGTCTGGGGCACATAGTAGATGTGGCCGTCCACCGCCGTCAGGGAGCCCTTGATGATCGGGTTCTTCTCAAGGAAGGCGGTGTAGTTGGGCATGATGTCGAAGTGCTCGTCCAGGGGCTCCACCAGGCCGGAGCTCAGGTAATCCATGTTCAGGTCCTTGTCGGGCATCATGATGATGTCAGGCAGGTCTTTGCCGGAGGCGAGCATGGGGCTTACGGAATCCGCGTAGCTGCTCGGGTCGATCAGCGTCCACTCGATGGTGACGCCGGCACGGTCCGCGATTTCCTTCAGCAGCACGGCGTCCCGCAGGTCGACGTTGGAATAGTAGGAATTGATGGCCAGGATGCTGACGGTCGCGCCTTCCTCGGTGGTGAGGGGCAGGGTCGCCAGATTCAGGCTTTCAGCGCCGGCGGAAGCCAGGCTGAACACCAGGCACAGCGCCAGAACCAGGGACAGGATACGGGTCTTCTTCATGGGTATCTCTCCTTTCAAAATATGCTTAAGCGCTTCAGGTCAAGCGCGTTGAGCCTCATTTCGTCCACAGCCTCAATGGATTCTCATCCCTTCACGGCGCCAAGCATGGTGCCGGAAACCAGGTACTTCTGGACAAAGGGGGTAATCAGGAAAATCGGGACCGCCGCCAGCACGATGCAGACGTACCGGATCTTGAGCGTGTTCTCCGCCGCCGCGGCGGCTGCCTGCCCGCCGGCGGACTGCAGCACCTCGTTTGACGCCTGGAGCAGCACCCGCCGGAGAAAGATCTGCAGCGGCTGCAGGTCGCTGTCGCCCAGGTACAGCATGGCGTTGAAGAAATCGTTGTACCGCGCCACGGCATAGTACAGGGTCAGCACGGCAAGCGTCGGTTTGATCAGCGGCACCGCGATCCGGAGCATCATGTAGAATTCGTTCGCTCCCTCCAGCGCGGCGTTCTCGAACAGATCCTGGGGCACGCTCGACATGGCGCTGCGGCAGATCATCAGGTTGTACGCGCTGACCAGCACCGGCAGGATCATCGCCAGGCGGCTGTTGTACAGGCCGATCCCCGTGACCACGATATAGGTGGGAATCAGGCCGCCGGAAAAATACATGGTAAAGGCGACGAAGAAGTTCAGCGGCCGGCGCATAAAGAAGTGGGACCGGGAAAGCGGATAGGCGCCGAGGCAGGTGAAGATCACATTGGCCAGCGTGCCGGCAACCGTGTAGAAGAAGGTATTGCCGTAGCTGATCCATAGCTGGTTGTTCCCCGTGACCATGGAGAACGCTTCCAGCGAGAACCCCTTGGGAAACAGGATCACGTCTCCCTTTGCCACGGCGGATCCCTCCGAAATGGATACCGAGACCACGTACAGGAAGGGATAAAGCGTCACGAGAACGGCAAAGATCACCAGGATCCAGATGATCACGTCCAGCGCCTGATCGCCGAAAGATGCCTTCCGGAAGGAATGCGGATTGGAAACCTTGCCGCGTTTGAGGGCTTTGTCAGTCATATCTGTTCCCTCCTTACCACAGCGATGAGCCGGTTACTTTGCGGGCCAGACGGTTGGAGGTGACCACAAAGGCGAAGCCCACCGCGGAATAGAACAGGCCGACAGCGGAAGCGTAGCCGAACTTGTGGCTCTCGATGCCCTGACGGTAGACATAGGTGGAAATCACGTCGCCGGTCTCGTACACCGCCGGGGAATACATGAGGTAAACCTTCTCGAAACCGACGTTGAGCAGGTTGCCCAGCGTCATGATGAGCAGCAGAATGATCGTTTCGGAAATCCCGGGAATGATCAGGTGGACGATCCTCTGCCAGCGGCTCGCGCCGTCCACCTCCATCGCCTCGTAGAGGGAAGGATCGATCCCCATGATGGCGGCGACAAAGATGATGGAATTGAAGCCGAACGTCTGCCAGGAACCGGAAATCACGTACAGTTTCCGGAACCAGGAGGGATCCGACATGAAGTTGACCGGCTTCCCGCCGAGCTTTTCGATGATCTGGTTGATGATCCCGGTGGAAGGCGACAGAAAGTTGGTCATCATGCCGACCACCACCACCGTGGAAATAAAGTACGGCAGATAGGTGATGACCTGCGCCACCTTGGCTGTCCGGGGGGAACGCAGCTGGGTAATCGCCACGGCGAAAATGATCGGAATCGGGAACCCGAAGATCAGGGAATAAAAGGACAGCAGGAACGTATTCCGGATCAGGCGCCAGGCAAACGGAGAGGAAAAGAACTGGTTAAACCATTTCAGCCCGACCCATTTGCTGGTAAACAGGCCTTCGAAACCGCTGCCCATGCGGAAATCCTCAAATCCCATGACCAGGCCCACCATCGGAAGATAGGCAAAGATCAGATAGTAGACGAAAACAGGCAGGAACATCAGCAGCAGATGCCTGTCCCGGATGATCAGCGTCCCCAGCGGCTTCCGGGCTTTCCGGTCGATCGCGGTCATCGGCTGTGCTTCCTCCTTTCCGTCAGGTCGTTTTCCTGAATTCTTTTATCCGGTGTGATCCGGTCGTATATGCACCATTTCGAACATCTTCGGCATTCATGATAAAAAACGGCAAAAAAAAACACAAGCATCAGTTCTTCCCGGGGGAATTTTTGATGCTTGTGTTGATTTTCCACGCTTTGCGGGGGGTTGAAATGTACGTACAGGTTGCTTACTGTTTCCGGTAATCGCTGGGATTGATCCCCATGGTGGCCTTGAAATTTCGCCGGAAGGTCAGCAGGTTGGTGAAGCCGCACCGCTCCGAAATTTCTTCCAGGGAAAGATCCGTGGTCTGCAGCAGCTCGGCGGCCTGCTGGATCTGGCAGTCCCGCACGTACTGGAGGAACGTTTTGCCGAATGCGTTCCGGCAGACCGACCCGACCATTTTGCTGGAAACCCCGAAGTGATCCGCCGTGGAGGTCAGGCTCAGGTCGGGATTCAGGACGTTCGCGTTGATATAATCGCAGATTTCCTGCTGCAGACGGTCGCCGCCCTCGTCTCCGGCGACTTCCGCCTGCCAGGTGATGCGCGCCTGGGACAGTACGTTTCGGTAATAGGTGAAGATTTCCTCGATCGTCGCCGGCTCCGGCAGGCGTTCGATCCTCAGGTGCGTGGTGCTCTTTTCGCTGATTTCCCGCAGCGCGCCGCTGATACAGGAATGCAGTTCGTCCACCAGTTGCCGGATGGCGGCGGGAGAAAGCGAGGCTTTCCGGATGTTCCTGTCCCAGATCTCGTCCATGAACCTGTCCAGATCCTCCGGATGGTTTTCCGTCAGGCCTTTGACGATCTTCGCCCTGGCTTCCTTGGGGAAGTAAAATTCCCGGGCCTGATCCTCCGGTTCTTTTTCCACGAAGTACACGCTGCCGCGTCCGCCGGTAATCATGTTTTCCAGCGCCGCCGAAGCGTCCAGGCAGGCCGCGCGAAGCCGGTCCGGCTCCGTCTCCGGAGCGCTGACGCCGATGGTAACCGCCACCTCCGGATTGTCGACGGCTTCCTCGATCTGCCGGAGCATAGTATAGAAGAGTTCGGTCAGATCCTCCGCCCGGTCCCCGTTGGCGACGACATACAGATTCTGCGCGTCCCGCGGGCAGGTCACGACGGAGTGCTCCTCGTCAGCCAGCGCGGTACAGGCGTGGGCTGCCAGGGTCCGGGCGTCCAGCAGCTGCTGCTCGGAAACAGCCTGGTCCCGCCTGACCGCCAGATTGACAAGCCCGACCATGAAAATCTCCCAGCGCAGGAACCAGAACTGCTCTTCCTGCAGCGCGCTGACCTGCGCTTCGTTCATGTTGCCGCTCAGGAGCTGGTGCAGCGCGCCGTGGCTGGCGTAGGGGGAAACGGTGATCATCTTCTCCCGGTATCCGTTCCGCTCGCCGATCAGGTCGGAGATGCCTTTCAGCACTGCGTCCAGGTCCCTGCTACCGGCATTGTCCTTCTCCTCCGTGGAAACCATCTCGGTAATCGTGCCGATCGGCGCGTATCTGACTTTGAGATAACGATAGCACCCGTACAGGGAAGCCGCGCCGATAAACGCCATCAGCAGCAGCGGCCACAGGGCCTTCAGGGGAAGGCTGACGCGAAGCGCGGCCGGATCGATGTCAAACCGGTAATACAGGTTGCTGTTGACCAGGCCCCGGACTTCGATGGAATCCTCGGGATTCTGCTTTTCTCCGAAAGAATAGATTTTCTTGGCGCCGTTGCGGATCTCGATCAGCCCGAAGAGATCCCGAAGGCTTTCTGCCCTGTTTTCCAGCGGGGCCAGTTCCATCAGGACCATCGCGATTCCCCTGGCGCCGCCGTGCGCGTTCCCGCCGGTATAGGCGTCCGCGTAGACCAGGAACTCCCGGTTCAGCATCATGTTGGAAATTCCGGTGAGGCGGAGCAGGGATACGCCGCTGGTTACTTCGATCCAGGGCGTAACCGGCAGGGAATGGACGGGGCTGTTCACCGCGATGACCCGGCCCGGGGCAAAAAGGCGCGTGTCCCCTTCAAACCCAAGCAGAATCGCGTACACTTCCAGGTTGCCCGAGGACGCCTTCACCCGGCTGAGTTCGGACTGGGAGCGATAGAGCAGCAGGGAATCCGGCGTCTTTTTTTCGATACAGACGGCCTGATACATGCTTCTCAGGATTTCCGATGAATTCATGGCGCCGGCAAGGCTTTGGGCAATCAGCAGGTTCTGGTCCGTCCTCGTGGCGAAAACAGTGGCCTGCTGCCTCGCGTTTTCCCGGATCGCGGTACGCTGGTTCACGTTGTAGGAATACAGATACCACGCGGAGAAAACAGCCATCGAAACGAGGATCAGCAGGACATAGGAAAGAAAGAGCTTCCGAAAAAAGGAGCTTCTGAACAGGTTCTCGCTTTTGCCCGGATTTCTGTCTTTGCTTTCCATGGGGTTATTCGGCCCACTCCACCGTCACGTCGCCGCTGACGCTCTTCGCGTGGATCTGGACCGGCGCGCCGGGGCCCGCGTCGGAAACCCGCGACAGCACCTCGCCGCTGACCGTGGAGCATTCCGCGTGAATGCCCGGCAGGCCGGCCGGCAGTTCGATCCCCACGTCGCCGCTGGTGGAGCGGGCGTCGATCTCCTTCAGGGTGATGTTCTCGACGGTGATATCCGCGTCCCCGCTGACGGAGGAAGCCGTCAGTTTCGTCACGGAGCCGGTGAAATAGACATCGCCGCTGGTACTCTTGATCCGGATCGTTTCGAACACGCCGTCAACCGTCGCGTCGCCGCTCATGCTGCTGACCTCCGCGGTCATCGCGGATCCGTTCACGTCCGCCTCGCCGCTGACCGTGCTGACCAGCAGGTTCATCGCGGTTTTTTCCGTCACCGGATCCAGGTCGATTTCCCCGCTGGTGGTCCGGGCCATCATGTTCCGGGCAAAGGCGCAGCTGCAGTCGATGTCGCCGCTGCGGCTGTTCAGTTCGATCTCCTCCATCCCTCCGTCCGGGATCTCGATGCGGATCGGCGCGCCGTTCACAAAGGAGACCGCCACGTTCCGGATCGCCTGGCCGACCCTGTTCAGGAGGCCGGAAAGGGAGATCTCTTCCCCTTCTTCCATCTCAAAGGGAGCGGCAAACTTTTCCCGTTTCCTGACCCCTTTGATGATCAGCCGGCTGCCGGCCTGTTCGCAGGTCAGGCCTTCCGGATCGTCGCAGATGACGTGGATTTTTCCGTCCCCGGACGGGTTCACATGCAGATCCTGGTCCGAGGTCTCCGCCGTCAGCCGGTCGATCCCCGTGAAGGTCCAGTGTCCCCCGGCTGGGCCGTCCGCCCTCTGCTGCGCCGTGCTGCCGCTCTTCCTCGGATAGCCGTCAATAACGTCCTTCATGCCCTTCAGGCTGTCCACCACTTCCTCCGTGGCCTCATCCTCGGTCAGCCCGCGGCTGATCAGGTCCTCATAATGCTCCTGGCAGTTGTTCATCAGCTCCTCGTGGAGCGCTCTGGTTTCCTCGTTCTCGACGGTATCCTCAAACAGAAGATCCACGATTCTTTTCACCGTCTGGTTCATTGTCTCTTCCTCCTTGTTCTTCCTTATACTTCAAGCAGTTCGTCCATGACTTTCCTGGTTTCGACCCAGGTTGACGTGTCCTCCGCAAGCTTGCTTCTCCCCGGCTCGGTCAGGCTGTAATACCTTCTCCTGGCGCCGGTATCCTCGTCGCCCCAGTAAGAGCGGATATACCCGTTCTCCTCCATCCGCCGGAAAGCCGTATAGAGGGTAGCCTCCTTCAGCCGGACCATGCCGCCGCTCTTCTCCGCCAGCGCCCGGCTGATCCCGTAGCCGTACCCGTCCGCCGCGGCCAGCTGGCGCATGATGAGCGTATCCGTATATCCCCGGAGCAGATCTGACGATATCGTCATCCTTCTCCCTCCTTTCGCGATCCATCATACGCTTATTTACCTCGCCTGTCAAGGTATATTCGCAGATTTTGGATATTTGGATCTCCGGCCCTGCGCAAAAAACGGTCTCCGGCGCACAAACCTCTTTTATTTCGCTGTCTTTTATGATATGATTTTTCCGAAAAGATGCAGGGATTGCTTCCTGCATACCGTTGAATATAATGAAAAGTGTTGTAAGGGGGTCTTCCGCGTGAGACGCACCGCTGCCGCGCTGATGCTTGCGGTTCTGCTTTGCCTGCCTCTGGGCGCCGCGCTGGCGCAGACTGTTTCCTGCCCTGTCGGCGGTTTTTCCTTCACCCTGCCGGATCATTTTTCGGAGCAGCCGCTCTCCCGGGAGGATCCGGATCTCTGCCTTTACTGGGCCGGGAAAAAGATGCAGGTAATCGCCTATGCTTCCTATCTCGGGGAAGTTGCCGGGTCAGATCTGTTTCAGGTCCTGAACGGCACCGAGACCGATTCCGGCAGTACCACCCTGAACGGCATGAACATGCTCTATGCCACCGGGGTGGACGGCGGCACCGCGTACCTGATGTACAGCTGGATGGACCGCGGGAACAACGTCACCCTCTGGTTCTATTATCCCGCGGGGGATGATTCCTGCCTCGACTCCGCCAACCGGATCATGCGCTCCATCTCCTTCGACGCCGGCCACTGATCCTTTCTTTTACTTTCCCTCGTAGACGATGAGCGAATCGACGTCGTAGTCTTTGAGCTTCTCCCTGCCTTTGAGCCCTGCCAGTTCCATCACAAAAATCATTTTGACCACCCGGCCGCCCAGTTTTTCCACCAGCTTCGCGGCAGCTTCCGCGCTGCCGCCGGTTGCCATCAGGTCGTCGACGATCACGACTTTCTGCCCGGGTTTCACGGCGTCCGTGTGCATTTCGACCTCTGCCTGCCCGTATTCCAGGTCGTATTTCTGGCTGACGGTCGCGCGGGGAAGCTTCCCCTTTTTCCGCACGGGAACAAAGCCCTTTCCGCCCAGGTACGCCACCGGGACGCCGAAAATGAATCCGCGGGATTCCGGCCCGACGACCAGGTCGTAGTCGACCCCGTCAAGCAGGCCGGCCAGGCCGTCGATGGCCAGTTTCAGGCCGTCCGGATCCTGAATCACCGAGGTAATGTCCCGGAACATAATCCCGGGTTCCGGAAAGTCGGGGATGGTCACGACATATTCTTCCAGCTTTTTGCTCATGTTGTTTTCTCTCCTTTTTATAACAGTTCAAACTTCTTCGTCAGCAGCAGATGATCCGCGTAGCCGGTCGACAGCTCGAATTCACCCGGTTCGGAAACCAGCTCGCAGTCGAAATTCCAGAAGCGCAGCTGCTCCTCCGTCACCGTGAATACGACTTCCCGGCTTTCGCCCGGCGTAAGGGAGATCTTCCGGTAATCGATCAGCTGCTGGACGGGCCGGACCACCGAGGCAACAAGATCCCGCAGATACAGCTGTACGGCTTCCTTTCCTTCCCGGCTGCCGGAATTCCGGACCCGGATCCGTACCGTCAGCGCATCTCCCTTCCGGATGGAGGGCCTGTCGATCGTCAGGCTTTCGTATTCGAAGCCGGTATAGCTCAGTCCGTAGCCGAAGGAATACAGCGGCAGGTTCGGCGTGTCCAGATAGCTGCTCGTAAAGGGGAAAGCCCTGCTGTCCGGCTGGGGTTTCGGGCGGCCGGTGTTGGTCCGGTTGTAGGGAACCGGAACCTGCCCCGTGGTCCGCGGGAAACCGGCGGACAGCTTTCCGCAGGGATTCGCCTCGCCCCACAGAAGCCTGGCCAGCGCGTTGCCCGCCTCCGTTCCGGGATACCACATTTCCAGCAGCGCCGGCGCGATCTCCGCCAGCTCCGTCACCACCAGCGGGCGTCCGTTGAAGAGCACCGCCGCCGTGTCCGGGTTGGCGGCGATCACTTCCCTCGCCAGTTTCATCTGCGGGCCCGGAAGCGTCAGGTCCGCCCGGCTCCTGCCTTCCCCGCTGTCGTTTTCCGGCTCGCCGAGCACCAGAATAACCGCCTCCGCCGCCCGGGCCGCCGCGACGGCCGCCGGAATGCCGCTTTCGTCGGCATCCCCGATCTCCGCCCCGCAGCCCCGCTCGATGAGCACTTCCGTTTCCGGCATCAGGGCGCGGATCCCCTCCGGAATGGTGACGGTATCCTTTTCCGCTCCCGGTCTGGACCAGAAGCCGTTCAGCCGCGTTTCCTCCGCGAAGGGGCCGATCAGGGCCACCCGTTTCAGTCCCTTCGGCAGCGGCAGGATTCCCTCGTTTTTAAGCAACACCGCGCTCTCCTCCGCCGCCCGCCGGGCGATTTCCCGATGCGCAGGGCACAGGTAGAGCTCCTTTTCTTTTTCCTCGTCGGCGCCGTGGAAGGGGTTTTCGAACAGGCCCAGCTCGTTCTTCAGCCGCAGGACGCGCATGACCGCCTCGTCCACCGCCGTTTCGGAAACGGCGCCTTCCCGCACCAGGTCCGCCAGATGGAGGTAATAGGCGTTCTTGACCATATCGATGTCGCATCCCGCGTCCATCGCCAGGCGAACCGCGTCCCGCATGTCCTTCGCCACGCCGTGGCTCACCAGTTCGCCCACCGCGTCATAATCGCTGATAACCACGCCCGTAAAGCCCCACTCGCCGCGCAGCACCCGGTTCATCAGCCACTGGTTGGCCACCGACGGGATTCCGTTCAGCGCGTTGAAGGAAGGCATGACCAGCCTGGCCCCCGCGTCCACGCAGGCCTTGTAGGCCGGCAGGTAGGTTTCCCGCAGGATCCGCTCGGAAAGCTCCACCGCGTTGTAATCCCGTCCGGCTTCCGGAGCCCCGTAGGCCGCGTAGTGTTTCACGCAGCAGGCCACGTTTTCCGGTGAGCTCAGGTCGTCCCCCTGGGTCGTGCGGACCAGCGCCGCGCCCATCCGGGCGTTGATCAGGGGTTCCTCCGAGTTGGTCTCCAGGATCCTGCCCCACCGGGGATCCCTGGCGGTGTCCACCATCGGGTTGAACGTCACGTGAACCCCGCAGGCCGCCGCCTCCTTCCGGGCCATGTCGGCGCACTCGGCCAGCAGATCGTCGTCAAAGGAGCAGCCCATCGCCAGCGGGATCGGATAGGTCGTCCGCAGGCCGTGGATCACATCCAGCATCAAAAGCAACGGAATGCCGTTGGAATCCGCTTTCAGGTGCATCTCCTGCAGGGCTTTGGCCTGCTGCGCGTTTTCAAAGGTCAGCACGCTGCCCATGACCCGGTTCAGGTCTTCCGCGGGCAGTTCTTCCCCGTCCGGGCCGGTAATTCCCAGCGAATTGGAAATAAACTGCCCGGCATTGCACTGTACCAGCTGCCCGACCTTCTCCTCCAGGCTCATGGAATCCAGAAGAGTCTGTAATGCTTCCTGTGTCATCTTTGCTCCCCTTATGCGATTTCGTTCAGGAAATCCAGAATCGTCCGGTATACCGTCCGGTTTTCCGTTTCATTCAGAATTTCATGCCTCATCCCGTCAATCGTTTCAACCCGGATCTCCCGGAATCCTGCTTCCTTCAGCCGGTTTACCGAGTCTGTCCTTCCCTTTTCCCCGCCGGTACAGGGGTCGTCCTTCCCCGAGATCATCAGAATCGGCAGCAGCTTCCAGACCTCCCGGTACTGCGACGGGGTATCCATCATCTTGATCAGGTGGAACAGCGTGTTGTAGCTTCCCAGGGTAAACGGCACGCCGCACAGCCGGTCCTCCGAGTAACGCTTCACGTTCTCCGGGTTGCGGGAGAGCCACTCCAGCGGGCTCTTCGCCCCCGGGAACGCCTTGGAGAACGGCCCGAGCACCATATTGTCGACCATCCCGGATTTTTTACTTCCGCCCTTGAAAGCCGACAGCACGTCCGTCAGCATGATGCCCGCGCCTGCCGCGGAATTCGGATTCGGATAGCCGGACAGCACGACCCGGTGGTATTCCCGGCTCTGGGTCTGCAAAAACGCCCGGGCGATGATCGTCCCCATGGAATGCGCGAAGAGGTCCACCGGAACGCCGGGCCAGCGCTCATGGATATAGTCCAGGATCACCTGCTCGTCCTCCAGCAGGCGCAGATGGCCGTCCCTGCCGGCGATATGGCTCAGCGTCGGCGCGGTTTCCCCGTGCCCCCGCAGATCCGCCGTCACCACTGCGTACCCGTCCGCCTGCAGGTATTCCGCGAAGGCCCGGTAGCGCCCCTGGTGTTCTTCCATGCCGTGAATCACCTTCACCACGGCCTTCGGTTTCGCCGTATCGTAAACGCGCAGCGCCAGCTCATATCCGTCCTTCGAAGCCAGTGTCACTTCCCGGTATGCTTCCATCCGCGTTTGCACCCCTTTCCCTGCGGATCAGAGCCGCATGATTCTTCGTCCGAAACGATAGATGAACACAAGGAAGCGCTCTCCGGCCCGCCCCGGCAGGCAGGCGGCGCGCCCCAGCGGGTTTCGCCTCAGGCGCCTGTACAGCGCCGGGTCGAACTCCAGGATCGCCTGCCACATTTCCTGATTCATCCGGTGGCTGCGTTCCGAATCCTCGATGAACTGCAGCGCGCAGTTGGTAAACAGCTGCCCGCTGGCATTGTTGATCAGATACCTCCGCAGAGTCGGGGAAACCCGGTTCAGCTCTTCCAGCGTGTAGGAGGTAATCTGCTCCTTCGTGATATTGGTCATCTGGTCCAGCCGGTTCAGCAGGTTTTTCTCGTTGATGGACTGGTCGACCCGGCCGACGAAGTACCCGTACATCGGCGCGTGATGGTACAGGATGCGTTTGGTATGAACCAGCGGTCGGTAAATGTAGAGGTTGTCCTCATAGTAGGTGTGTTCCGGCAGGCGGAGGTTGATGTCCCGCAGGAACCGGGTCCGGTAGATCAGGCTGTGGATCATGAACTGGTTCCATACGTGGAAGGTACGGCAGTGATCCCAGTCCGATACCGTATCGGGCTTCAGCTTGCCGTAATAGGTAA
>Ga0265298_10009421_pt1 | contig 11633 bp, 10 predicted proteins | sample AusTroGonzalo_MG_3_FD_193486 | JGI IMG/M metagenome (GOLD analysis project Ga0265298, IMG submission 193486) | Bovine rumen microbial communities from tropical cattle in Woodstock, Queensland, Australia - Gonzalo_01 | ecosystem: Host-associated > Mammals > Digestive system > Stomach > Rumen ...
CTAATTTTTTGCCTAAAAGTTTATATAATCCGTTACCACAGAGTATGAAAACTTGGTTTAAACCCATTACGTTGGGTTTGGATTTACAAGGTGGTGCTTATTTAGTGATGGAAGTAGATACTTCAACTTTAATCAATGAAAAATTGGAAAGTTTGGCAGATTTAACTCGGACGGCCTTGCGTGAGGAAAAAATTCGTTTTTCTCGTCCGGAAGTTGTAAACGGCGCTTTACAATTAAAGATTTTAAAGGGTGAGCAAGTACAAACGGCTCGTGAAGTTATTCGTAAGCAAGAAACTGTTCCTTTGGATATAGCAACAGAAGGTAATTCTTTACGTATTACTTATACAGAAGATGCTTTGAATATTATGAAGAAACAGGCTGTAGAGCAGTCCTTGGATATTGTGCGTCGTCGTATTGATGAATTAGGTACGAAAGAACCTCAAATTCAACAACAAGGGGTAGATCGTATTGTTATACAATTGCCAGGGGTTCAAGATCCAAGTGAAATCAAGGCCTTGATGGGAAAAACTGCTAAATTGACATTTCACTTAGTGGATGAAGAAACTTCACCTCAAATGGCTCAGATGGGGAAGTTATCTGCTGATTCTATGCTTATGACTGGTGAAGAAACCGGATATATTGTTTTAAAACGTGCAGTTGTTGTTGGTGGTGAAAGTTTGGATGATGCCAAAAATTCTTATGATGAAAATGGACGGCCTGCTGTGTCATTTAGCTTTAAAGCGGCAGGAGCTAAAAAGTTTGGTAATGTAACAGCCAGTAATGTTGGGCGGCGTTTAGCTATTGTTTTGGATGGTAAGGTAATTAGTGCTCCTGTTATCAATAGCCCTATTACAGGCGGTAAGGGTATTATTACTGGAAACTTTACAGTTCAAGCAGCGAACGATTTGGCATTGTTGTTACGTTCTGGAGCATTACCTGCGCCATTATTGGTCGTAGAAGAACGTGTTGTTGGACCAGGACTAGGGGAAGATTCTATCCGAGCTGGTACGATTGCATGTGTTATCGGCTTAATTATCGTATTTGCCTTTATGATTCTTGTTTATGGGTGGTTTGGTGTTTTGGCAGATTTGACATTGTTCGCCAATGGCATTTTGTTGATGGCAGCTCTTGGCATTTTAGGGGCAACACTTACGTTACCAGGATTGGCGGGTATCGCTTTAACAGTAGGTATGGCAGTAGACGCTACGATCATTATCTATGAACGCATGAAAGAGGAAATGATGCATGGGGTCACTATTCCAGAAGAAGTAATTAAACGTGGCTATGCGGGTTCATTTAGTGCTATTTTGGATGGCCAGTTAACAACTTTGGCAGCTGCATTATTCCTGTTTTGGTTAGGATCAGGCCCTGTTCGAGGCTTTGGGGTTACCTTAGGCCTTGGTTTGGTGACAACTTTATTTAGTGCAATTTTTGTTTCTAAGCTGTTAATTATGGCATGGATGCATGTCACTAAACCTAAAAAGATTGACTTATAATAAAGGATAGTATTATGAAAAAATTATTTAAAAAACGTGAATTCAACTTTGATTTTTTAAGAATGGATAAAATTTTTTATACCTTATCCATCGCAATGGTATTGATATCTGTTATTTCATTTTTTGTGAGGGGTATGAATTATGGAATTGACTTTGAAGGTGGGGTACAAATTGAGGCTTCTTCTTCTGAACAGATTAAATTGGATACCGTGCGTCAGCAACTAAACTTTTTACGTGGATTAACAGTGCAATCCACAGGAGAGGATGGTCGACATGTTATTATTCAAGCTCAGCCAGATCCTGAACAAAATAGCGCACAATTGTTGACAAAAATTAAGAATGCGTTGGGTAATACTTATTCATATCAGTCTGTAGAAATTATTGGCCCATCTATTGGAAATGAGTTGAAAGAAAAGAGTTTGCTTGCTTCCGTTTTAGCATTATTGGCTATAGCCTTGTATATTTGGTTCAGGTTTGAGTGGCCATTTGCTATTGGGTGTTTAGTAGCTCTTGCCCATGATTTAATTGTTGTTGTAGGGGTGTTTTCATTGTTCCAAATAGATTTTAACATGGTTGTGGTTGCAGGTTTATTGGCATTGGCTGGATATGATTGTAATGATTCTATTGTAACTTATGATCGTATTCGTGAAAATTTGAAAAAGTATCGGAAAATGCCAGTTGTTGATTTGTTAAATAAAAGTATTAATGAAACTTTGTCCAGAACTATTTTAACTAGTTTAACAACATTATTTGTTGTATTAGTATTGTTGTTTGTTGGCGGAGACGCATTGTTTGGATTTTCTTTGGCTATGTGTTTAGGTACAATTTTAGGCACATATTCTTCTATCTATATCGCTGTTCCTTTGTTAAAGTACTTTGATATACGTAAGTTAGGGGAAGCCGTTGAGACTCCGGATTTTAACGCTTAAAGATATTGACAAGGGGGGATTCATATGAAACGCTACGTTCTTGTATTGAGCTGTTTGTGTTTCTTTGCTGGATGTGATTCATATCCAACCCAAATTATTAATAAGTATAAAAATGTTCAACCACTAGAATGGTCTGAAACAGCAACAGGCGTTAGAACACATATTAAAACGGAAGAAAAAATCTTAGCCTTAACAATGGATGCTTGTGGATCAAAGACCGATAGTTTGGATGAAGAATTAATTGATTTCTTAACAAAAGAGCAAATTCCGGCGACATTATTTATCACATCACGTTGGATTGATAGGCATCCGGATAAATTTAAGCGTTTAGTTTCTAATCCATTGTTCGATATACAAAATCATGGTAAAAATCATCGGCCTGCTTCTTTGACAGGTAAATCTATCTATGGAATTGAAGGGACAAAAAATGCTTTAGATTTAGCAAAGGAAGTTTTGGATAGTGCAGATAAAATAGAAAAGTTAACAGGTAAACGACCTATATTTTTCCGCTCAGGAACGGCTTATTATGATGAACAGGCGGTTTCTTTAATTTCTGAGTTAGGCTTTCAATCTATAGGTTTTTCTGTGCTAGGCGATAAAGGGGCAACTTATACAGCACCAGAAGTTGTTGAAGCATTTTTGACGGCTAAATCTGGTGATATTATTATTTGTCATGTGAACCATCCCGAAAAAGAAACCGGGAAGGGCTTAATGCAAGTTCTGCCCATTTTAAAAGAACAAGGTTATCGTTTTGTTCTATTAAAGGATTATGCAGATAAGCTAGAGTAAAGTTTAATAATTTCAATGAATATGGTCATTTTAACTGGTCAAAAACGGTCGTTTTTGTCAAGGGCTTTTTTGCGTTTTTTTATTTTCTTTAAAAAGGTCTCAAAATCTTATATTTCAGGGAATATAGAAAATTTTTCTTTTCCCAATAAACCTCCCATTTCCCTCTGATTTTAAACGACCGTTTTTAGTTTAATGGGATAGAAAGAGAAAAAACTTTGTATTAAAGGGGGAGATATGAAGAAAAATTTAATTTTATTGATCCTAATAATTATTTCAAATTCGGCTTTGGCAGAGACCACAATCCCTTGGACAAAGGAAGGATGTGAATCGGTTAAAGGCAAGTGGATTACGGCGCATTCTGCAACAGACGAAGGGTGCGATGCCGCGCATTGTAATGGGAAAAATTTTTGTGAAGGCCCAACGTTATTAAGGAGTTGGTTTAGTGCTTTGATTTGGTGTCAATCGATAGGTAGAGAATTGGCTGATTTAGAAACGGCATGTCCCAATGGGTTAGCTAGTAGCAGAACTTGTGCAAATTTAGCAGGTAAACTTAAAAATTGTGCTTGGACTTCTAGTCCCGTACCATCGGGGTATCACTATTCCTGTAATAGTAATAATTGCAGTTTTAAAGTATGTGGGAATTCAATTGAAGGTAGCAATTATTCTACTAGAGTACAAAATAACGATTATTATGGCCCTTATCCTTTATGTAAATAATTGATTTGCTCATTGCTTTTCTTGACTTCCATATTTTTTTATGTTAGACTTGGAACCATAATCAACCTATATCAAAGGAGTAGCATATGAAGTACAAGTGTTTGGTTTGTGGGCAAATTTTTGATGTACCAGAGGGTGAAACGCCTCAATGTCCTGTGTGTAAAGTGACTGGGGATAAGTTAGTTCCTTATAAAGAAGAGGCTATGACTTGGCCGGCCGAACATGCTGTTGGTATTGCTAAAGGTATTGATGCCGAAATTATTGAAGGATTACGTAATAATTTTAATGGGGAATGCAGTGAAGTGGGTATGTATTTAGCTATGTCGCGTCAAGCTTTGCGTGAAGGTTATCCTGAAATCGCGTTGGCTTTGGATAAGATTGCTCATGAAGAGGCAGAACATGCCGCTCGTTTTGGAGAAATGTTGGGTGAGTTAGTTGCTCCAGATACTAAAGCCAATTTGGAAAAAATGTTGGCTGGAGAAAATGGTGCTTGCCATGGAAAAATGGCTATTGCTAAAAAAGCAAAAGAATTAAATTTAGATGCTATTCATGATTCTGTTCATGAAATGGCACGGGATGAAGCACGTCATGGTAAGGCTTTGGAGGCCCTGCTAAAACGTTATTTCTGAATTTCTTTAAATTAGCTGACTTCAGGAACCGTTTGTCTGGGTTTGGTTTTTATGGCTTTTTGGTCAGTATGGCGAATCTTTTTTCCTTTTAACAAGGTTTGAATTTCTTCACCAGATAAAGTTTCATACTGAATTAGGCCTTTTGCCAAAATTTCCAGTTCATTGCGATTTATTTTTAAAATATCCTGCGTACGTTTATACGCACGGTTAATAAGTCCAGAAATTTCTTTATCCACTTGTAATGCAGTATTATCCGCCATATTTTTACGCTTAGCGATGCTGTATCCTAAAAAGACGTCGCTTTCCGGCTCTTCAAAGGCAATTGGCCCCAAAGGACTCATTCCCCATTCGGATACCATTTTACGGGCGATTGTAGTAGCTACTTGGATATCGTTGCTTGCTCCAGTTGATACTTTTTCTTTTCCAAAAATCATCTCTTCTGCAACACGTCCAGCGAATAAAATACTTAAACGCGACAATAGATATGTTTTACTTTGAGAATATTTGTCTTTTTCTGGTAGTTGCATCGTAACGCCTAATGCACGGCCGCGAGGAATGATAGTAACTTTATGTAAAGGATCTGACTCTGGTAAATGCAATGAAACAATAGCGTGCCCAGCTTCATGATAGGCTGTCATTTTCTTTTCATTTTCATCCATGATCAAACTGCGTCGTTCTGCCCCCATCATTACCTTATCTTTAGCATCTTCAAATTCTGTCATAGTAACCATTGTTTTATTGCGATGAGCTGCCAACAAGGCTGCTTCATTGACTAAATTAGCTAGGTCTGCCCCAGAAAAACCAGGAGTTCCACGAGCAATGACATCTAATTTAACATTTGGTGCCATAGGGACTTTGCGTACGTGGACTTTTAAAATAGCTTCACGTCCCTTTAAATCTGGATTGTTTACGACTACTTGACGATCAAACCTACCTGGACGAAGCAGAGCAGGGTCTAGCACATCAGGACGGTTTGTGGCTGCAATTAAAATAATTCCGCTGTTCGTTTCAAAACCATCCATTTCAACAAGTAATTGGTTTAAAGTTTGTTCACGTTCATCATTTCCTCCGCCTAAGCCAGCTCCACGATGACGTCCAACGGCATCTATTTCATCCATAAAAACGATACATGGGCATGTTTTTTTTGCTTGTTCAAACATGTCGCGAACACGGCTGGCCCCCACGCCAACAAACATTTCTACAAAATCTGAACCAGAGATGGAATAAAACGGAACGCCCGCTTCACCGGCAATAGCGCGTGCAAGTAAGGTTTTTCCTGTTCCGGGAGGGCCCACTAATAGAACACCTTTTGGAATTTTACCCCCTAGACGTTGGAATTTTGCAGGAGCTTTCAAAAATTCAACAATTTCTTGTAATTCTTGTTTTGCTTCCTCTATGCCAGCTACATCTGCAAAGGTAATTTTTTCTTTACCATTTAATAAACGAGCGCGGGATTTTCCAAAGCTTAAAGCTTTGCCATTGCTGGCTGCCATTTGGCGCATCATAATAAAGAAAAGACCTAAGAAAAAAATCATCGGTAGCCATGAAATCAGACCTGTAATAAAATTACTTTCCTCTGTATCAACAGGAACAATTGTCATGGCAACTTGATGTTCTTCTAGTAAAGGGATTAAGTTTGCATCATTTGGAGTATATGTTGTAAACTTCGTATTGTCCTTTAATTGCCCTTCTAGGTGCTGGCCTTGTAATTTGATTTGAGTAACATTATCGCTACGTACTTTTCCTAAAAACTCAGAGTAGGGCAGTTCTTGTGGCTTTTGTGCCATCGAAGGAGCTTGAGTTATGCTGGCAAAAAAGAACAGAACAAGTAATATAACACTCCAAATTAAAAGACTTCTGTTTACTTGAATCTTTTTTTTCATGACTAAACTCCCTTTTTTGAATATATTAAATAAATAACAGACTTATGTTTTTTATAATCTAAATTAAAAGATTTTTCAAGCTCTTTTTGGGTTTTTCCCTGTGAATTGACGAAAAGGATGGGGATATTCGGGGATACGTGAGGAAAGGTTCTTTGAATTAAATAGGGAATGTCAGAACACCTAGGTTTAGGGGCTTGTGGTTGAATAGTACATGTTGTTGAACTTAAAATTAAATAGGGGCCCCATTCAGTCTTTTGGGCTGGTTGTAATTTTAAAGCACTAGGTAAATATTTTGGCTCTAATCCAATAAAAATAGCATCTTTTTTGATGGCCCATTGACACCCATTGAGCGTTGTATATTTTGGAATATTATTTGCAATTTTTTCAATGCTTTTCAATGAGATATTTCGCGCTTTATAATTAAAACTTGAAATTAAATATTCTATAATTCTTACTTTTAATTCTAAAGGAAGTTGAATAAAGTGTGTTAAAGAAATTTTTAAATAGTTTTCTGGAAAGTATGTTACATGTTGTTGTATAAATTGGTGTGCATAAAATTCTATAGCTTCATCTGCACGGGACAATCGTTGAATGCTATTGCCAATGTTGTGTGGGGTTAATCCCATTTCAGAAAGTTGTGGTTGAAATAAACGCCAGCGAACTCTTTCAAAAGAAGAATCATAATTCATGCGATCATCAACCCAAGAAATGTGTTTTTTCTTTAAAACGTCCATAATATCTTTTTTAGATGTAGTTAAAAGGGGACGTAAAATTTTAACGTCATTATGTATACTTTGAAAGCGCATGGCGGACAGTCCCTTTAACCCGCTGGAGCGGGCTAGACGCAAAAAAAAGGTTTCTGCCTGATCTTGTTGATGATGGGCTAAACATAAAGCATTCGCCTTATGCTTTTTGCAATAATCACATAAAAGTTGATAGCGTTTTTCCCGTGCTTTTTCTTCAATTCGTGTTTTAGGTTTTTCTCCTGTCCATATCAAGATTTCGTGTAAAATTCCTTTTTGTTCTAAAAGATGATGGACAGTTTCAGCTTCTTTTGCTGATTCGGGGCGCAACGCATGATCCACTGTTACAGTTAATAGTGTTCCATGATGTTTCTTTACCCATTTATCTAACATTAAAGTTAAATATAAACTATCCGCACCCCCAGATACACCAACAACAAGAACAGGATGTTTTGGTAAATCAGCTTGAGCCATCAAGGTATCAAAAGCATTATTGCAAACTATGAAGGACATTTTAATTTTTTCATTTCCTCTTGTGTGCGTTTTTTTAAGGTTGCATCAGCTTTTGGATATTCTGTCAGAAGGCCTTTCCATGCAGAACAAGCAGCGTTTGTATCGTTTAAACCTTTCATGCTGAGTCCCATTTTAAATAAAGCATCGGCGGCCTTTGAAGAGGTTTTATATTTAGAAAAAACATCAGCAAAGAAACCAACAGCATTTTCGTATTGTTCTTGTGTATAATATGTTTCCCCAAGCCAATAAAGGGCATTAGGCAAAAGAGTGGATTTAGGAAAATCTTTTGTGAATTCCGTTAGCAGTTTCTGAGCTTCTATATAATCGCCTTTTTTTATGTAATCATAGGCAAAATCATATCTTTCTTTATCAGATGATTTGTCAATTAATATAGGTTTTTGTGGTGTTGTTTCTGGTTTGTTTTCTAATTCTTTCAAACGGAATGTAATATCTTGGTTGGATGTTTCCACTTTTTTTGAAAGTTGTGAAATTTGAAATTCCATTTGTTCTAATTTGCTTGTTAGTTCTTGAATGACTGTATTTTGATTATCGATCATAGAGTAAAGATCATTAAGTGTTTGTTGTGTTTGGGACTCTGGTTTATCCTTTGTTGTTTCTGAAATGGCAGGAGCTTCAAGAGGAAGCTCTTGAAGAATTACTGTATCTTGGGCCATAGCAGGTAATGCGCAGCACAGCAACATAGATAAATATTTTTTCATTTTTCTCCTCCTTGAACAAAAAACCTTCCTTGATTATACAAGGAAGGAAAATTTTTTACAAGTTTTTTTGATAATTTTAGTAAGCGACGGTTGTTGCGCTTCTGTTTTTAGCCCAGGCTTCTTCATCAGAACCTAAGGCAATAGGTTTGTCTTTTCCATAGGAAATGGTGCGAATTCTATTGGCAGCAACACCTAAAGTCATTAAATAACTCCGAGCTGCATTTGCGCGTCTATCTCCTAGTGCTAGGTTATATTCGCGGGTTCCACGTTCGTCGCATCTTCCTTCAATAACGATTAACGCTTTGGGGTTTTCCTTCAACCATTCGGCTTGAGCAGCTAATTCTGCTTTAGCATCAGCATCTAAACTATAACTGTTGAATGAAAAGTAAACAACATCATTCCCCGTTTCTTTCAAAGCGGCAGTCAATGAAGTTGGTTGCAAATCCATAATGTTAACAGATTCATTCCAACCACCATTGGTATCACCATATACATCTATGGCAGATTCTTGTGTTGAAGAACACGCCGTTAACAATAATGCTGTTCCAGCTATAACGAGTAATTTTCTCATTTATCCCCCTTTTGCATCATTATTTATTATAACATTGTGGACATGGATCGTTTGGATCTTCACATGGACACTTTGGTGCTGGAGCAGGGGCTGGCTTTGTTTCCTGATACTCAGTCCACCATGTACGGGGTTGAGGTGCAGGTTGTGGTGCCGGAGCTGGTTCCTGTTCCACTACAATTACTTCTGGAGCTGGAGGGTTCAATGGCATTTCTGTCGTAGTGATTACAGCTTCTTGTGGTTGATATGTTTTTTCACAAACAGTTTCAACAGATGAACTATGTGCTTCCACCGATGGGGCAGCCCATAATTGCTGTTGTGGTGGTTCCACAATTGTTGGCAGGACTGGGGTTCCCATGCGATATCCAGGTCCTGTAACAGCCACAGGTTGACCATTATCTAATTCAGCAGGAATATAAGTTCTGGGTTGACGTGTATAGTATGTATTCAAAATACAGTTACGATATGCATCATGATCATGCGAAAATGTACATCCTGTTGTTTGTTGACGTTCTGTTAATTTTGCTTGTCTTTGTGCCGCTTGGGCGTCTAAATCTGTGTCATGGGCAACACAGGCAGATAATAATAAAGATCCCATAATAATTAATGTTTTTTTCATGTTTTCTCCTTGCAAGAACAGGGCTTTCCTTAATCCCCTAATGCTCATTGTAGCATATTTTTTTTCAATTGCAACACTTTTTTTAAAAAAATTTCACTTAATGTAATAAATGTGACCAAGCCGGATCACTAGCGTTTTCTGGCGTTGTGATTTCTTGATCGTAGTAACCTGTGATATCTATACGATAAAGCTTAGTTGTTTGGTGGCCTGATTTATCCATAGGTTGTTGACGCCAAAATGTTAATAAACGTCCATTTGGAGACCAACTAGGCCCTTCAACTAAAAATCCTTCGGCTAATAATCTTTCTCCAGAACCGTCTGGTTTCATTACTCCAATATAGAAAGTACCATCTTTGATTTTTGTAAATGCAATATAGTCTCCTCGAGGAGACCAAACAGGAGTTGCATAGCTTCCTTCACCGAAACTAATGCGTTTTACATTATTGCCATCGGCATCCATAACATATAAATGTTGTCTGCCAGATCGATCTGAGTTGAAAACAATATTTTTCCCATCAGGCGAATAAGATGGAGAAGTATCAATTGCAGGATGTTTTGTTAATTGGGTCCGTTTTTGTGTGGTTAGATCGTAAATATAAATATCTGAATTCCCATTTTTGGCTAAAGACATAATCAATTTATCGCCTTTGGGTGAAAAACGAGGAGCAAAAGACATCCCATCAAAGCGTCCAAGAGTTTGTGATTGTGCATTTTCTATGTTCATCAAATGTACCTGTGGTTTTCCTTTTGCATAAGACATATAAACAATTTGTTTCATATTTGGTGAAAAGCGAGGGGTCATAACAATATCTTTGCCGTTAGTTAGGAAACGTAAGTTTGCTCCATCTTGATCCATAACAGCTAAGCGACGTACTCGTTTATGAATAGGACCTTTTTCGGAAATAAATACTATTTTTGAATCAAAATAGCCTTTTTCTCCAGTTATTCTTTCATAAATAGTATCTGCAATGATGTGTGCAACTTTTCGCCATTGATCTGCACTGGCGTTTAAAGACTTAGCAATCATACTTTGTTCTGCATACACATCCCATAAACGAAAGGAAACAAAAATACGATTGTTTTCTTCTTGGACTTCAGCTTGTAAAAGGGCGTGTGCTGAAATAGCTTGCCAATCTTGAAATTTTGGTGGCATATAAAAAGAAGAAAACTGTTGAATATATGCATCTGGATCAATAATTCGAAATAAATTGGAGCTGGTTAAATCTGCTCTTACCACTTCTGTAATTTGCTGTGCTAAATTGGAATAGGGGGTTCCAGTAAATTGTGGTACTGCTATAGGAGTCGGTTCAGATTTTGCCCCCGTAATATCTATTTTTAGAGCTGCGGACACCTGAAAGTTTAAAAAGATAAGTATCAAAAATAAAAGTTTTTTCATTTGGTGTTCCTCCCTTTAAAAAATACTCCCCTCTAGTGGATTAAAACGTAAATCCAATTCTTTCCATTGATTATAATGGTTTGCATATTTTTCTGCAAGTATTTTAAATGGGGAATCATCGCCTTTATTGTCACAGATTAAAATGGCTCGACGGGCGCTTTCTGCTACAGCCTTCATCGCTTGAGAGGAAAGCGCATTCTTAATTTTGACTTCACGTACATGTCCATCTTTGTTAATAGAGGCTTGAATTTCAATAATAATGTCCTCGACACCTTCAATCCCTGCATCTACATTCCAGCATTCTTTTAGCTTGTAAGCAATTAAGTCTCGTTCAGAGATAGTCAGAATTTGTGCTAAATTTACTTCTTCTCCATTGGCGATGGCATTAGAGTCCTTTGATTGAATTTGTTTCGCTGTAGAAGGAGTTTTGCGTACTTTTTCTACACTAGCTAATAGTGATTTAAAATCATAAGATTCCTTTTTTTGTTTTGTTGTGTGGTTGGTTGTTTTTTCTTTTTTCTTTTTTTCTGCCTTTTCTTTAGACGTTTTTACTGTCGCCGCATCTTTGGAAATGGCTTTTTCTTGTGGCTTGGGTGTGGGCTTCGGCGTTGGTTTTGCAGGTGTTTGTTTCT
>Ga0265298_10009422_pt1 | contig 11632 bp, 8 predicted proteins | sample AusTroGonzalo_MG_3_FD_193486 | JGI IMG/M metagenome (GOLD analysis project Ga0265298, IMG submission 193486) | Bovine rumen microbial communities from tropical cattle in Woodstock, Queensland, Australia - Gonzalo_01 | ecosystem: Host-associated > Mammals > Digestive system > Stomach > Rumen ...
AGGCTGGAAAAACTGCTAAAAACCGGCACGACAGATGATGAGATAGCGCATAAGCATGAACAGATAACTTCCTATCTGGCGAACGGATTGGTGTTCACAGCCTTGATGAGTGTGCTGTCGTTGCTACTTCTGGCACCCTGTATCGGTTTTCTGGACGCGTTTGGCCAAGACCCTGAAGTGGTCACATGTGCACGGCCCTATTACATTCTCATCGTGCTGTCCATCGTGCCGTTTTTGCTGTTCACCTTCAGTAAACAGTTCCTCGAAGGACTCGGTAATACAACTGTCGCGATGCTGATTACGATCGGTTGTAACTTGCTCAATATCTTGCTAAACTTGATCTTCATCTACGGTAAATGCGGACTCCCCGCGATGGGAGCCGAAGGAGCAGGATGGGCCAGTCTGATAGCGCGCTGCCTGATGCCGGTTTTTTTCTTCATCGCGATGCTATGCAAGGCCGATTGGCGACGGTATATCACGTCCATGCGTGGGTGGTTGATTACGAGTCGCGAAGTGGAACACCTCATCAATATCGGCATGCCGATTGGTTTGCAGTCTTTCGCGGAAGCCTTCCTTTTCACGGCTTCGTTCGTGATCATCGGTTGGATCAGCAAGGAGTCTCTGGCAGCGCACCATATCGCCAATCAGATGGCGGATCTGACTTTTATGTTGGCCCTCGGCATCGGTTCAGCCACCACTATCCGCGTCTCGCACCAACTGGGCAAAGGCGACCTGCAAGCCGTGCGTATGGCGAGTCATGCGTCCGTGCATCTATGTCTGCTGATGAATACGATCGGCGCAGCTATCATGATCTTCGGACGCAACGTGATACCGTATATCTTCACCGATGATCCGGAAGTGATTCCTATCGCTTCGACGCTGCTTGTGATCGCCGGAACGCTCCAGTATGCGGATGGACTCCAATGCATCGGTGCGGCTATGCTTCGTGGTATCCAGGATGTACGGGTACCGATGCGAATAGCGTTGTTCGCCTATATCGGCGTGGCGCTACCTCTGGGACTGGCTCTCACTTTCCCGATGGGTCTCGGAGCGAAGGGTATGTGGATAGCGTTTGTCATCGCCTTGGCGATACCTGCTGTGCTCTTCCATGTGCGCTTCCATAACCAAATGAAACGACTGAAATTTAACGGTTTAGACGAAATAGATTAATATGAGAAGAATCATTTTATGCGTAGCTTTGGCCATAACGCTTGCGGCATGTCAGAAGACACAGACACTTGAAGAACGAGCTGCTGAGTTATGTGCATACATCCCGGACCATGAGTTATTGGAGAAGTCCCGTGACTATATGACGGAAGATTTTTATGCGGTGCTGGACACGATGTTCTATCGCCTACCGCAACACGAAGCGTTGGACCATGAGTGGCTCTATTATTTCGTTACCGGCAACGGAGGTACGATCGCTGATTATGAGGTGGTTAAGGTCGAACAAACGGATAAGAACCATGCCGTAGCCACTATCTCTGTACGGCAAGTCTGGGAAGACGGTTCGTTTGATCCGGAGAGCGATATCGAGGAACACACGCTGGTCATGGAACTAGTGAACGGTAAGTGGTTGATGGCTGATTTTGATGACCACAAGGCCGATTGTATCCGCTATATCGCCAATAACCGCAAGGAACAAGCGGTGCGTCAGGCGATTAGCGATTATCTGCTCCGCGAAATTGCTCCATACTACCTGCAGGGCGAACGCTGTGTGCCGACATTGCTGATGGTGCGCGAAGAAGATTCGTGTGTGTGGGGTGATTTCTGGGTGTTTTGGTATAATAATGTGGGGGACTCGCTCCAGATAGTGTCCGGTGGTAGTCATCCGGGCATGATGACGCTTACTTACCAAAACAACCAACCGAAAGTGGTTCATTTCGAACAAGTGGGAGACGGTTCGCGGTTCATGCCTACCGCCCAACGGATCTTTGGCGATTATCTGGATATCTTCATGAATATGCACGCCAACGAGTCTGTTCGGGAAGCCGTTAGACGCGAACAATTAGACGAATATCTGCAAAAAAATCCATTCTAACGCATTTTTTTCGTTCAAAAACTTGCACAATTCAAAAAAAAGTAGTACTTTTGCGGTTGATTTTGAAATTTAATCGGATTAAAAACGAAAATCAACGTCAAAAGTATGAGTAATATTCGTTTTGAAGCGTTAAAAACTGCATTTGAGCATAAACCGGTGGTTGTAGAAGAACCGGAATGCAAAGTAAAGGACTATTTTGCGCAAGATGTGTTCACGCGTGAGAAGATGAAGGAGTACATCTCGCAGGAGGTGTTGGACCAACTCTTCGACGATGTGGATAACGGTAGAACGATTCACCGTGACATAGCGGACATCGTAGCGATAGGTATTCGCAAATGGGCGATGGATCACGGTGCGACCCATTTCACGCATTGGTTCCAACCCCTGACGGGTGGTACGGCGGAGAAACATGACGCGTTCTTTACGCTCAAGAACGGTGCACTGATGGAAGAGTTCAGTGGTGAGAGTCTGTACCAACAAGAACCCGACGCTTCGTCTTTCCCCTCCGGTGGTATCCGCAACACGTTCGAGGCCCGCGGTTACTCTGCTTGGGACCCTTCGAGTCCGGTTTTTCTGATCGGTGATACATTATGTATTCCTACTGTTTTTGTGGCTTATACGGGTGAAGCGCTGGATTATAAGACTCCGCTCATTCGTTCCACGGCAGCCCTTTGTCATGCCGCGCGCGAAGTGTGCGCGTACTTTGATAAACAGGTGAAGCATGTGCACGCGAACCTGGGTTGGGAGCAGGAGTATTTCCTGGTGGACGAATCGCTTTATACGGCGCGACCGGATCTGTTGCTGACAGGACGAACACTCATGGGGCATAACAGCGCCAAGTCGCAACAACTAGAGGACCATTATTTCGGTGCTATCCCGGCACGCGTGTTGGCCTTCATGCGCGAACTCGAATACGAAGCACTCAAAGCGGGTATCCCTGTGCGTACGCGTCATAATGAGGTAGCGCCCAACCAATTCGAGATGGCGCCTATCTTCGAGGATGTGAACCTTGCTAACGACCATAACCTGCTCGTAATGAGTATCATGGAACGCGTAGCAGAGAAACATCATTTCCGCGTATTACTGCATGAGAAACCCTATGCGGGTGTGAACGGAAGTGGTAAGCATTGCAACTGGTCCATGTCCACGAACACGGGTATTAACTTACTCGCGCCGGGTAAGAACCCCTATCAGAACCTGCAATTCATCACGTTCCTGGTCAATGTGCTCATGGCCGTACAGCGTCATAACGGACTACTCAAAGCCTCCATCGTTTCGGCTACTAACGAACATCGTCTGGGTGCCAACGAAGCACCTCCGGCTATCATCTCGGTCTTCCTCGGCAAACAGATCAGCGAAGTGCTCGACAAACTGGAGCACGCTTCGGCCGAAGAGGCGATCATCATCAATGCCAAGAAAGAGATGAAACTCGGTGTGGCGAATATCCCGGAGATATTGGTCGATAACACCGACCGTAACCGCACCTCGCCGTTCGCTTTCACGGGTAACCGGTTCGAGTTCCGTGCGGTGGGGTCGAGTGCTAACTGCGGTGCGGCGATGTTAGCGCTCAATGCAGCAGTTGCCGAACAGTTGATGCTCTTCAAGCAAGAGGTAGATGCCCGTATCGAGCAAGGCGATGCCAAAGAGCGGGTACTATTCGATGTGATCAAGCGTTATATCATGGCCTGCAAAGCCATTCGTTTTGACGGAAACGGTTATAGCGAGGAATGGAAAGCCGAAGCGGCGAAGCGTGGTCTCGATTGCGAGACCAGTGTACCGAAGATCATCGATAATTACTTACTGCCCTCTTCGATTCAGATGTTCGAGACCACCGGAGTACTGACGCAAGCAGAACTGCAGAGTCGGAGTGAAGTCAAATGGGAGACCTATGTGAAGAAACTGCAGATCGAGAGCCGCGTCATGGGAGACCTGGTGGTGAACCATGTGTTACCTGCCGCCAAGCGGTACCAGACGATGTTACTGCAAAATGTGCTGGCTGTCAAGCAGGTCTTCTCGGCCGACGAGACAGCGTCCCTCAACGAGATGGACTACAGTATCATCAAACAGATCGAGCACCACTCGGGAGCGATCTTCGAAGGCGTGGAACGCATGACCGACGCGCGGCATAAAGCGAACCGTCAACCCGATGAACGCGCTAAAGCGATCGCTTATCACGATAATGTGCTGCCGCTTATGGCGCAGATCCGCGAACATGCCGATGCCCTCGAACTCATCGTCGATGACGAGATGTGGACCCTTCCTAAGTATCGCGAACTAATGTTTATTCACTAATGACCACTCTTCCGTTCATCAAGATGCATGGTCTGGGGAACGATTATGTCTATATCGATTGCTTCCCTAAGACCACGGCAGACATCATCGCCAAGATGGACCTGCCGGCCTTGGCGCGCGTGGTCTCGGATCGTCATTTTGGGATCGGTTCGGACGGCTTGGTGCTGATTCTTCCGTCCAAAGAGGCAGACGCGAAAATGCGTATTTTCAATGCTGACGGTAGCGAAGCCGAGATGTGTGGTAATGCGATACGATGCGTGGCTAAGTATCTGTATGAGAGTGGTTTATGTTGTACTATTCGCATGCAGGTAGAGACACTCGCAGGCATTCGTTCGCTGATGCTGCATGTGGCCAATAAGCAGGTGGAGCGGGTGACGGTGAATATGGGTAAACCGGTTATACAACCGGAGTCCATTCAAATAGGTATGGATCCAATCGGTTATACATCGGTGAATATGGGTAATCCGCATGCAGTCTTCTTCCGGGATAACCTTCCGCACTTGCCGGTCAATACGAATGTAGAGTTCGTCCGTGTGCGTAACAGGCACGAATTGGACGTGCGCGTCATAGAACGCGGTTCGGGAGAAACATTGGCCTGTGGTACAGGTGCTTGTGCGTCCGCAGTGGCCGCTATCTGTAACGGCTTGACCGAACGAACGGTGACTGTCCATCTGCCGGGCGGAGATTTGACAATCCAATGGGATAATGCGCATGCTTCGGTCTTCATGACCGGTCCGGCAACCGAAGTATTCCGGGGAACAATAAATATGGACGATTATGAATATCAACACGCATTTTCAGCAACTAAGGAATAACTATTTCTTTGTCGATGTGTTGAATAAAAGTCGCGCATATGCCCGACTTCATCCGGACGCCAAGATTTTGCATCTCGGCATCGGAGATGTGACCTTGCCCTTACCGGACGCGTCTATTAAGGCGATGCAGAAAGCGGTGGAAGAACTGGCGCATAAAGAAACCTTTCACGGCTACGGTTTAGAGCAGGGTAGTACGTTCTTACGCCAAGCCATCATTGACAACGATTATGCACCGTTAGGCATCGATTTATCGATGGAAGAGGTTTTTATCTCCGATGGCGCGGGGAGCGATATCGGGAATACGAGCGATCTCTTTGCGGCCAATAATCGCGTAGCGGTACTGGATCCTGTTTATCCCGCCTATGTGGATACGAATGTGATGGCGGGGCGGGAAATCGTCTATATGCCCTGTATGGCAGAGAATGGTTTTGTGCCGGAACCGCCTAAAGAGCATGTTGATATCCTCTATCTCTGTTTTCCCAATAACCCGACAGGCACGACACTGACCAGAGACCAACTGCAGCGATTCGTCGATTATGCCTTGGCGCATAAGAGCATCATCATCTTTGATTCGGCGTACGAGATTTTCATTGAAGAATCGGATGTGCCGCATAGTATCTATGAGTTGGAAGGGGCGAAAGAGGTAGCCATCGAGATTCGCAGTTATTCCAAAACGGCAGGATTCACAGGCGTGCGGTGCGGTTATACGGTCGTGCCGAAAGAGACAGGCTTACAGCAGATGTGGTACCGCCGGCAATGCACCAAATATAACGGTACTTCCTATATCTCCCAACGTGGTGCAGAGGGCATCTATAGCCCGGAAGGGAAAGCACAAGTGATGAATAATATTCATCATTATAAGCAGACGGCGCAACTGATAGTCAATGGGTTACGCAGTATGGGGTATGACGTGTGGGGAGGCAAGAATGCGCCGTATGTATGGTGCCGTACGCCTCACGGCATGGATTCATGGTCGTTCTTCGATAGACTGTTGGAGCAATGTCAGGTGGTATGTACGCCGGGAGTGGGATTTGGCACATTAGGAGAAGGATATGTGCGTTTTTCGGCCTTTTCGGACAGAAAAGAAGTCGAAGAAGCATTAAAAAGAATGCAAACTCTTGCATAAACCAGAAAAAAATAGTAATTTTGCAGCGCAAAATTGAATTAACACTATGTGTGGAATTGTAGGATATATCGGTAAACGCAAGGCGTATCCGATTTTAATTAAGGGGCTTCATCGCCTCGAGTACCGCGGATACGACAGTGCCGGTGTGGCGCTCATTGACGAGGCCGGCCAACTCAATGTCTATAAGGCGAAAGGCAAAGTGGCGGAACTGGAAGCCTTCTGTGCGACGAAGAATACGGAGGGGTGCATCGGTATCGCCCATACGCGTTGGGCGACGCACGGCGAACCCAACACGGTGAACGCTCACCCGCACTACTCGGAGTCCGAACGCCTGGCGATCATTCATAACGGCATCATTGAGAACTACGCCGTCCTCAAAGCCGGACTGATGGAACAAGGGTATTCTTTCAAGTCCGATACGGATACCGAGGTGCTGGTGCAACTGGTTGAGTATACCCAAGTTAACCGCCATGTGGACCTTAAAACCGCCGTACAACTGGCGCTGCAACAGGTCATCGGTGCGTATGCGATCGCTATTCTGGATAAGGAACACCCGGATACGCTCATCGCGGCGCGTAAGGGTTCGCCCCTCGTAGTGGGTATCGGAGAAAACGAGTATTTCCTGGCTTCTGATGCTACGCCTATCGTCGAATACACGGACCGGGTAATCTATATCGAGGATGAAGAAGTGGTGTCGCTGCGGATAGGTGAAAAAGTGGATATCACGACCATCAATAATGTCACCAAGACGCCGGAGATCAAGCGACTCGAATTGTCACTCTCCCAACTGGAGAAAGGCGGGTATCCGCATTTCATGCTCAAAGAAATCTTTGAGCAGCCTCGTACACTGACCGATTCTATGCGAGGTCGTGTGAACGTACGGCAGGATAATATCGCCTTATCAGGTTTCATCGATAATAAGGACCGTTTCCTCAATGCCAAGCGTATCATCATCACGGCGTGCGGCACTTCGTGGCATGCCGGTTTGATCGCGATGTACGCGATCGAAGAGTTCGCGCAGATCCCCGTGGAGGTGGAGTACTCGTCGGAGTTCCGCTATCGCAAACCCGTCATCAACAAAGATGACGTGGTGGTCGCTATCTCGCAGTCGGGTGAGACAGCCGATACACTCGCGGCTATCCAATTGGCTAAGTCCAAAGGCGCGTTTATCTTCTCGATCTGTAATGTGGTAGGTGCTTCTATCCCCCGTATCTCTGACAGCGGTTGTTATACCCATGTCGGTCCGGAGATCGGTGTGGCGTCCACCAAAGCCTTCACGGCACAGGTAACAGCCCTCACGATGTTAGCGCTCTGTATCGGCGTGGAGAAAGGAACGCTCAGTCAAGAGCAGTACCTGCGTATCGTCCGTGAGATGGGGCAGATACCCGATAAGATAGCGCGTGTGCTGGGTCAAAACAAACGAATAGCCGATTTCGCCAAGACCTTTACCTATGCCCAGAATTTCATCTATCTGGGTCGCGGATATAACTTCCCCGTGGCGATGGAAGGGGCACTCAAACTGAAGGAAATCAGTTATATACACGCCGAAGGTTATCCTGCTGCCGAAATGAAACACGGTCCTATCGCGCTGGTGAGTCAAGAGATGCCGGTTGTAGTCGTAGCACCGCATTGCCGAACCTACGAGAAAGTGGTATCGAATATCCAGGAGATCAAGGCACGTAAGGGTAGGGTGATCGCTGTCGTCACCGAAGGGGATGAATTGGTGCGTAAGTTAGCCGATTATATCATTGAGGTGCCGGAAACAGAAGAATGCCTCACACCGCTGCTTACCGTCATCCCGCTGCAACTGCTGGCTTACCATATCGCCGTCGTCAAAGGTTGTGACGTGGACCAACCCCGTAATTTAGCAAAATCTGTAACTGTTGAGTAATATGTTTAAAATCGCAATTTTAGGTTACGGCAATATCGGCCGTGCCGCAGAACAAGCCATCAAAGCCGCTCCGGATATGGAGCTGGCAGGTATTTATCATCATAACGACTGTCTCGACTGCATCAAGGCTGACGCGGTCCTCGTCTGTACGCCTACGCGCGAGGTGCAGAAATTTGCCACTGTCCTCGCAGCGCGCGGAATTTGTACTGTGGACAGTTTTGATATCCATGGTCAGATATGGTCACTTCGTAGCGCCTTGGACCCTGTTTGCAAAGCGAATCAAGCTGTCAGTATCCTTTCTGCCGGATGGGACCCGGGTTCGGACTCCATGATCCGTGCGATCCTTCTGGCTTTGGCACCGAAAGGCCTGACGTACACCAATTTCGGTCCCGGTCGTTCGATGGGTCATACGGTCGCAGCCAAAGCGATCAAGGGTGTGAAGAATGCCCTATCTATGACCATCCCCTTGGGTACCGGTATCCATCGTCGGATGGTGTATATCGAACTCGAAGATGGAGCCGATTTCAAGACCGTGGAAGCTGCTATCCTGGCGGACGATTATTTCGCACATGACGAGACGCATGTCATTCCTGTACCGAGTGTAGATGCACTCAATAACGTGGCGCATGGTGTCAATCTGGTACGTAACGGTGTAAGCGGAGATACACATAATCAGCGGTTTGAGTTTAATATGACCATTAACAACCCCGCCCTTACCGGACAAGTACTTGTCTCCTGTGCCCGTGCAGCGATGCGACTCAAAGAACGCGGAGAATACGGTGCGAAGACGATGATCGAACTGGCTCCTATCGATCTTCTCCCGGGTAGTACAGAAGACCTTGTGAAAGCCCTCGTATAATCTCGATTTTATCGTTTGGATAAAAAAATCTGCTCGAAAGTGCAGATTTTTTTGTATATATCAAAAAAAAATTGTACCTTTGCAGCCGCAAAGGTGTTAGACCATGAAACGAATCATCAATCCATGGACGCGGATGCCGGGATATAACTGCTTCGGATGCAGTCCGGATAACCCGATCGGAACGCGGATGCGTTTTTTTGAAGACGGCGACAGTATCGTCTCTATCTGGCGTCCCACGCAGGATCATCAGTCATGGCTCAATACCCTCCACGGCGGCATCCAGGCGGTGCTCCTCGACGAGGTATGCGGTTGGGTGGTCTTCCACTTACTCAAAACCGCGGGAGTGACAGCGAAGATGGAGATGCGGTACTTAAAACCCGTCTCAACGCTGCAGGACTATATCAAGCTCTGCGCGTACTTAAAAGAGATGCGGCGCAATGTAGCGATCGTGGTAGGCGAGTTGTATGGGGCAGATGGGGAGAAGTTATGCGAATGTACCTGCACCTATTTCACTTTCCCGCAAGAAAAAGCGAAAGAAGAATTTGGCTATATACCATCGAAAACAGAAGATAAAGAATATACATGGGAAGAATGCTTGAATATGTAGAGAGAAAGGGTTCCGACTGTTATAAATGGGACTCGGAGTGTGCGGAGGGTTGTTTGCCCTTATGGATTGCAGACATGGATTTTGCCGCAGCGAAGCCCATCCGCGAAGCGATGCAGCGGAGGTTAGACCACGGGGTGTTCGGTTATTCAATCGTACCGCAGGCCAATTATGACGCCGTAGCCAGTTGGTTCGAGAGACGGCACGGCTGGAAGGGTATCAGTAGAGACAACCTCTTGTACACCACTGCAGTAGTTCCGGCTATCTCGGCTATTTTTGCGGCCTTGGAGTTGAAGATGGAGGAATACCGCGCTTCGTACGGTAAGACGGGTTTGGCAGGTAAACCGCTGCGAATACTGACCTTTACCCCGGCGTATAACTGTTTTTTCAGTTGTATCGAGAACATGGGGTGTGAGTTGGTGCCTACACCGCTGGTGCTGGTCAACAACCGCTTTGAGATCAACTGGGCGGATGTAGAGGCGAAGGCGAAGAATGCGGATGTGTTTCTGCTGTGCAACCCGCATAACCCGACGGGTAGGGTATGGACACGGGAAGAGTTGGAGCGCTTGGCGGACATCATGCGCCGCGAGCATTTGTTTGTACTGAGCGACGAGATTCACTGTGAGTTCGCTTTCCCGGGTCATCCGTATACACCGTTTGCCTCGATCGTGATCAACGATACGGACTTCTGCGTATGTACGTCAGCCAGCAAGGCGTTTAATATCGCGGGATTGCTTTGCGCGAATATCTTTGTTCCCAATAAGGAACTCTTCAAACAGATCAACCATGCGTTAGAGGTGCACGAAGTGAACGGTCTGAATCCCTTCGGGTTGGTGGCTCAAGTGGCAGCGTATAATGAGAGCGAGGCATGGTTGGACGAGTTGAATGAATACGTGTATGGGAATTATTGTTACCTGCGCGATTTCATACAACAGGAACTCCCTCTGCTGCGTATTCACGAGACGGAAGGTACGTATCTCGGATGGGTGAATATAAGCGCGTACGGCATGCGTGCGGAGGAGTTCTGCAAGGACCTGGCGAAGAACGGACATGTGTTGTTCAATCCTTCGGAGATGTATGGTGCGGAAGATTATATACGAATCAATCTGGCTACTTCAAAAGAGGTGCTTATCGAAGCGCTTAACAGACTGAAAGCCTACTGTGACAGCAAAAAATAAGACTATGGATATATCAGTTATCGTGCCTCTGTATAACGAGGCGGAGTCGCTACCCAAGTTATATGAATGGATAGCGCGCGTGATGAAAGAGAATAAATTCTCGTACGAGGTGATCTTCGTCAATGACGGGTCGATTGATAACTCATGGGAAGTTATCAATCAGTTGAAAGTTGAAAGTTTAAAGTTAAAAGAAGGCGCTGTACGAGGTATTTGTTTCCGACGGAATTATGGTAAGTCGGCGGCCTTGTACTGCGGATTCAAGGCGGCAGAGGGGGAGGTCGTGATCACGATGGATGCCGATTTGCAGGACAGTCCGGACGAGATTCCGGAGTTGTACCGGATGATTAAGGAGGAAGGGTATGACTTAGTGAGCGGATGGAAGCAGAAACGCTATGATAATAAGTTGACTAAGAACTTGCCGTCGAAGCTCTTCAATGCCACGGCACGCAAGGTGACGGGGATCCAACTGCATGACATGAACTGTGGTCTGAAGGCGTACCGTAAGGAGGTAGTGAAGAATATCGAGGTGTTCTCCGAGATGCACCGTTATATCCCGTTCCTGGCGAAGAATGCCGGTTTTACGAAGATAGGGGAGAAAGTGGTGCAGCACCGCAAACGCGAGTTCGGTACTTCGAAATTTGGTCTGAACCGCTTCGTGAACGGGTACTTGGACCTGATGACGCTGTGGTTCTTGAATAAGTTCGGCAAACAACCGATGCATTTCTTCGGGTTGGTAGGTAGTTTGATGTTCTTCATCGGTTTTGTGGCTGTGATCGTGGTAGGTGGTATGAAGTTATACGCCCTGTCGAACCATGTGCCGGCGATG
>Ga0265298_10009424_pt1 | contig 11631 bp, 14 predicted proteins | sample AusTroGonzalo_MG_3_FD_193486 | JGI IMG/M metagenome (GOLD analysis project Ga0265298, IMG submission 193486) | Bovine rumen microbial communities from tropical cattle in Woodstock, Queensland, Australia - Gonzalo_01 | ecosystem: Host-associated > Mammals > Digestive system > Stomach > Rumen ...
TCTTCGATATGATCCTGTTGAAGGACAATCATGTTGACTTTGCTGGTGGTATTGTCAATGCTATCGACCGTTGTCATGCTTATCTCAAAGAGAAAGGCCTCGACCTGAAGATTGAGATTGAGGTGCGCTCGTTCGACGAGTTGCAGCAGGTGCTTGATCACGGTGGTGTTGACCGTATCATGCTTGATAACTTCAGTGTCCCCGATACCAAGAAGGCTGTCGACATTATTGCCGGTCGCTACGAGACAGAGTCCTCTGGTGGCATCACCTTCGATACCATCCGCGACTATGCCGAGCAGGGTGTTGACTTCATCAGCGTTGGTGCGCTGACACATTCTGTGAAAGGTCTCGACATGAGTTTTAAAGCATGCTGATAGGTATTAGGTGTTGGGTGATAGGTGTTGGCTGTTGGCTGTTGCTGTCGTGTGGCGAAGAACCAGCCCCAAACATCTATCACCCAACAACATATCAAAGTCCTGTTGACTACGAGATTGTCTTAGCTGGCAACTTCGGTGAGCCACGTCCTTTTCATTTTCATGGCGGACTGGATGTAAAGACTGAGAATCAAGAGGGTAAGCTCATATATTCTATTGCCGACGGTTATGTCAGCCGGTTGACTGTAAATATGTATGGCTTTGGTAATGCCATCTATGTCTCACATCCTGATGGCAATACCAGCGTTTACTGTCATTTGAAGCGCTTCGAGGATAAATATGAAGCATTGCTCCAACGCACAGGAAAGGATACACTGTCGTTAGTTCTCCCTGAGAATGAATATCCCGTAAAGGCTGGCGACCTGATTGCTATTAGTGGTAATACCGGTCACTCCACAGGTCCCCATCTGCACCTTGAGTTACATGACACCCGCACATGGGCTATGCTTGACCCGTTAGACAAGTTGGCCCCAGTCATCAGTGATACAGTAGCCCCTCAGGCTCATTCTTTTATGGCTTATCCCATGGATGGTGAAGGTGTGTTTAATGGTGGTTTCACCAAGCAAACCTTTGGCTTCGGTGCTCCCGATATTAAAGTACAACGCTCATCATTCAATGTAAAACGTGAGTTCACCGCATGGGGCAGGGTAGGTTTTGGCCTGTGGGCTGACGACTATAGTGAAAAGACCTACAACCATTATGGCATTCGCTTGACACGCTTGCTGGTAGATGGTCGTGAGGTATTCCGCTCTGTCGTTGACAGTATTCCTACCAGTTGTCAGCTTGAGGTCAACAGATGGGGCGACTACGACCATTGGCGTCATAACCGTGTATGGTATATGAAGTCATTCCGTGAGCCCAATATGCGTCTGCCAGTATTGCATACCAATTTTGAGCAGGGCATTGTCTGCTTCGACGAGGAGCGTGACTATCAGCTCACTTACATCCTGACCGATTACCATGGAAATGAATCGAGCTATACGTTCCATGTACGTGGTGAGCGTTATCCTGGCATTACGCCTCGTCGCCGTCGCCAGTTACTCAACAGTAATCTGCTCTACCGCCAAATCACATGGCCGCTCCACACCCGTCGAGGTGAGTTATAAATATTTTATGGAAAGATATACAAATATGTGTATTTTTTCGTACCTTTGCCAATGATATGAGATATAGCACAAATACACAAGGTGAATACGACCACTTCAAAGTGACAGAGGAACAGCCTCTGTTGGAGTTTTTGTTGGCCAATGTCAAGCAGACGAAGAACAAGATTAAGTTGACGCTGCAAGGACAGGGTGTCAAGGTAAACGGAAAGACTGTGACACAGTTTGACTACTTGCTGCAGCCAGGCATGAAGGTAGCTTTCTCAAAGACCAAGCGCAACCAGCAGCCTTTCCGTAGTCGCTATGTCCGTATTGTCTATGAAGATCGTTGGCTCATCGTTATCGAGAAGCAGCCCGGCATCTTGTCGATGGCTGCTGGTCACTCAACGCTGAATGTAAAGACTGTGCTTGACGATTACTTCAAGAAGTCACGTCAGAAATGTACGGCTCATGTGGTTCACCGCCTGGATCGTGACACCTCAGGTCTGATGGTCTATGCTAAGGATATGGAGACGGAGCAGATACTTGAGCATAACTGGCACCAGATAGTCTACGACCGTCGTTATGTTGCTGTGCTCTCTGGCGAGATGGAGCAGGACGATGGTACTATCGAGAACTGGCTCAAAGATAACAAGGCGTATGTCACTTATTCATCACCCGTTGATAATGGTGGCAAGTTGGCTATCACTCATTTCCATGTGTTAGACCGTACCACCGACCACTCGTTGGTAGAGTTTAAACTGGAGACGGGCCGTAAGAATCAGATTCGTGTACATGCTGCCGACATGGGCCATCCTGTATGTGGTGATGTAAAATACGGCAATGGCGACGACCCGTTACACCGTCTGTGCCTGCATGCATGGCTCTTATGCTTTGAGCATCCCTGGACCCACCAGCCTATGGAGTTTGAGACAACGATTCCCGCAACCTTCAAACATCTGTTTAAATGATTCTTGGAAATTTCACCTATTATCTGGCGTTGCTGGCATTGATTATTATTGGTGTGCTCGTTGCCAAGCGCATCGCCTCATGTCTGGTAAAGACAATTATCACGCTGATTCTGATAGCTATTGGTGTAGCTATCTATTGGTATTACCTCAAATAAGTAGCAGTCCCAGTGCTACACAGAGTCCGTAAACGAGCATGTTACGCGCCGTTTCTCCCAGACACTCGTTTAGTTGTCTGCCGTGATTGATGCGTCTCATCTTCTGCCATGTCAGTATGTGTAGCATCAGGTAGAGGAAAGGTAATATGAAGGCCAATACATGACCGTTCAACCAGAAGACGACACCAGCCAGAACAGCGATAATACCCAGTGACAGGTAGAGCCACTCGGCAGCCTCAGCGCCAATCTCCACTACCAATGTCTTCTTGCCGTCTTCGCGATCGTTGTCACGGTCACGATAGTTGTTGATAATGAGCAATCCGTCAATTACCAATCCGCAAGCCAGCGAAGCAATGAATACCTGCCATGTGCAGGTGTGCAACTGTATATAATAGGTAATGCAGACGGGCACGACACCGAAGAAGATAACAACGAGCACGTCGCCCATACCTATATAAGATAGGTGTGTGGTGTAGAGGAAGCAGAATACGACACAGATAATTCCAATCATAATCATCTCCATGCCACCAAACCAGATGAGTGGCAGACCTACCAGACAGGCAAGAATAGTGGTCGCTGCGATGGCCCGCTTCATCGATTCCACTTTTACCCATCCTTGTGTGCAGGCTCTCAGCGGTCCGAGTCTGCGGTCAGTATCGTCGTTACCTCGGGCATAGTCGAAGAAGTCATTGATGAAGTTGGCATCAATCTGCATAAGTAGGGCAAAGGCCATACACAACAGGGCAGCAGTCCAACTGAAGACGTCGCTGACATAGCTACGAGTATCTACCCAAGCCAGTGCCAAACCAATAAGTACAGGTACAGCAGCACCTGTCAGCGTCTTCGGACGGGCAGCAAGCAGCCATGCCTTCAGAGAATCCTGTATGACGTTATCTTCTTTCATTGCCTCAATCTCTCAATCTCTCATTTTCTCAATATCTCAATATCTCAATCTCTCGACGCCATTTCTTCCGCCCACAGTCTGTCGAACACAGGACGCATCTTCGTTGGCTCTGCGATGAGCTGGCGTAGCTCGTTGAGTTTACGCTCATTCTCTGACCCCTGTATCCAGAGGCGGATATAGCCGTTGACAGAGTATTTCTCATCCATGTGCTGCATGAAACGCTGCCAATGACCTTCCACATCTAACTGTGGGTAGTTGGCCAATCCATACTGGATGGTACGACGAATGACAGTCTCCGGTTCTATGTCACGGTCAGCCTCAGCCACTATCTTACCGTAGATACTGCGGGGTGCTCGTGATGCCGAAGCACGGTGGTCTTCCACTGCTTCCTTCATCAGTTGTAGCTGGTCAGCAGAGAACCAGCGCTTCAGGCGGGCGTCAGCGATAAGAATCTTTCCGCTCGTCAAGTGGTGAATCGCTCTGGGACCAGACAGTCCCAAGTCGTGATAGGCAGCAATGGTGTATGCCATATTCAAGTCGGCCCCCGTCTTGCGCGCCAAGTCTAACGAGCGACGGATGACACGTGTCACGTGCTCCATGTTGTGCGCCTTGTCGAAGGCTGCATACTGAGGCAGAATCTGCGTTTCTACAAATTCTACCAGGTCGAGCGAAGGATTGTTAGTCATCATATCTCTTAACTATGAACTAATTATAAAAGTTCCACGAAACGCCAACTCGCAGGATGCGTGAATTGGTGGGGTAGTGGGGGGCAAGGAAATAATCCTTTGAGCCATTGCTGGCATTCACATGGCTCATCGAGATGAAGAAGCGAGCACGCTTCAGGTGCATATTCGCATAGACATCGATAAATGGATAGTCGCCTATTCTTACCGTGCTGCTACCATTGCTCTGTATAGCAAACTGACTGATCTGTGGCAGATAGTCGGGTGCTTCGTATGCGGTAAAGTAGGTCATGCAACCACCCAACTCCACGCTCAGCACGCGGGCAATCTTAAACTTCAGATACAGGTTTGAGAAGAGGTTCAGCGTAGGCAGTGGCAGCACACTCTTCATGCTGGCATTCTGATAGGTCACGATGTTGTCCCAGTTCAGTGGGCCCAGCGTGAAGTCCTGCTTCAGCTGTAATGTCAGCACATTGATATTGCTTGCCTCTTGGAATACGCCACCCGTCATTGCCGTGCGTCCTTTAGTGCTGTAGTCGTAGCTCATACCGAAGTATGTGTAGTTCTGAATCTCGTCAATGGCCACACGCACTGTGGTACGCGTTTTGTCGTAGCCGAAGATACCCTCCAGATGGGTGTGCGTCTCCGCATTCAGTGAATTCTCCCACCACAGGTGCTTAGAGTGATAATTCTCCATGAAGTAAGTAGGAGTCTTACGGGTGAAGTGTGCCTTGGCAGCCAGTCTGACGGTGTCGCCAAACAGTGGGAAGTTCAGGTCGGTACTGAAATTCAAATCCAGCATACCAGGGTCAGCACCTACTACGCCTACCTCTGCACCCACATTGAAGTGGAAGGTGTGACCTTGCGTCTTCGACAGCAGACCACCCACCGTCAGGTCGTATTCTGAATGGCGGTCCATGTGGTAGGCTGTAGATCCTTCCGCTAAGTATGGCATCTGATAGGTACGGTGGTCATACGAGATAAAGCCCTTCAGACCGGCCTTCATATACTTATTGAAACCCTCCAGCAGAGCCAGCGCAAAGGTGTTCTTGATACTGGTGTACTTATACTTGTCGTAGATGCCTTCACCTGCATATCCGCCCTCATCGTCCAAATCATAATAGGTCTTGGCATAATAGTTCTCGGGGGTGGCGTATGCCTGATAGATGCGGTCATAGCTGTTGATGTCGAGAGTATGGATGAAGCTGGTGACAGGCACGTATTCGCGCTTCATGTTTGCCTCCAGACTGTCCTGCTCATGGCGAACGGCCAGTGCGCTATCCAGTGACTCGGCAGAGCCAATCTTGATGCGTGTAGTGTCAGCCTGCAGAGTGTCAGCTGGAGCATTGACATTAGCCTCATTACCCATAATCTTTGCGTCAGCAGGGCGTCCGGCAGGCGCATCGCCAGCTACCTTTCCGTCATGTCTGCCTTTCGGCGCATCCCCCTTCTTACCGTCTTTCTCGTTGTCCTTATTGTTCTGCTTAGCCGATGCCTTGGCAAACTCACGGGCCTTGATCTCGTCATCCGTCATCTTTACCTTGCGGTAGAAGCCGATATTATAACGATGAGTCAGAAAAAGGTGCTTTGACTTGTTGCGGTTCCAGTTTTTCGACAATACGGTAGGAATCTCGCTCTCCGTGAACTGTTCCGTAAACAGCTCCGGATGCGTGATGTAGTTGTCGTTAGTGATACCACCATTCTCAGTAGCCTTATGCTGGTAGGTCGATGCAAGCATGTGCATCTGGTAGCGGTCGCCACGATACGAGCCGAATAGTGATGCACGGAAGTGCGACTGGCTCTGACTCTGGTAGTAGCCACGGGCATAGTAGTAGTCCAGGTCGAAGCCGAAGCCCAGCCGCTTGTTGGCATTCACAGCAAACTTTGCGTCGATATGGTCTTCGCCATCTTGCTTGTTACCACAGTTGTCGTAGCTGATATTGGTGTAGGGCGATAGCGTATTCAGGAAGTGGAAGTCCTCGGGCTCCTTACGCATATAGTCGTAGCCATCCACAAAATAGAACTCACTAATGGGCTTGCGGTCAATAAAGATACGACTCAGACGTGTCGTATAGTTACCGCCCAGCGAGTTGTATTCGCCATAGCGTCCTGTGTTGTAGATAGAGTTCTGGTAGAGGTGGGGCATCGTGTCGAGCTCGCAGGGAGTGATATCGCCAAATTTGCGATCTACCGTCCACGCCCATACGCCCTTAGGAATCTCCTTGTTGCTGCCCAGCGAGTCGCGACGGTTGGGATTGAAGTTACCGTTGCTGCCGTCAGCATTATAGGTATTCGTGACGTTGCCTTCGTCGTCTATCTGTTGAAACACTTGCGCCTGCATGGTGGTCATGCAGACGGCCAGCAGGGCTAATAATGTGCTTCTTCTTTTATTCATGTCGATTTTATCATTCTCAGTCCCGACTCGATGAACTTAATAACCATCGATGCCAGAATAATATAGGTACCTGTCTCGCGGTTGCTCATATAGAACATATACATGCCCACGGCTGCTCCGATGATGAATATCAGGTTCAGCCAGTTACGAATCACTCTCAGACTCATTTCAGCAGACTCTCGAATTTGTTGAACAAAAAGTCCTTGCGATCAATGGTCTTGCGGCGGAACTTGCCAGAGAGTGGCAGCAATTTCGTGCCTTTCTTGTTCAGAGCCTCCTTGTCGGTAATCCATTCCTCAGCAGTATAGCGCTGGGGCTTGCGGAACTCGTCATAGACGTAATGTATGTTGGCCATCTCGATAACGGCCTTACCCTCGCTGCAACGAGCCTTAATGACATAGAGCAGACGAGTCTGGTCAAGCATGAGAGATGATGACTTAAAGACGAGCCATTCATTGAAGGAAGCAGCCAACTCGTGCTTCTCCTTGTCTTCAAAAGCCAGACGGGCGCTCTCCTGATTGGGCTCAGTAGTCATCTTCAGCAGATAATTCTTCACGATGTTATATACCTCGTCAGCTGTCTTGCCTGGAGCATCGATAGTCTTGCTGAATACCACCTTGCCGTCAACCTCGGTCACAGCACCTTTCAGGTATTTGGCGTCAGGATTGGCTTTATCCACTTTTTCTACCTCAATTTTCTCCCAGGTGTTGTCCTGTGCCCAGAGGCTCAGCGACGACAGAGCCACAAGGGCCATCATTACTATCTTTTTCATATCTTTTGTAGCTTTACTTTTTCAAAAGTACAAAGGTACACCTTTTCCCTGAATTAGCCAACATTTTTATATTAAAAAGTCCTATACGGCCGAAAAAGGTATTACAAAATGCCTGCGTCTTGTTTATTATTAGTACTTTTGCAAAAGAATTTCAGCTGGTATAGCTAGTAAGTCTGGTATCGCTAGTTAATCTGGTAGCTCTGGTATCACTAGTCCAACCAGAGAGACCATACTCCTCAGCAATCCGAAATAACTATCAGCAAGAGAAATAATCTCGCCGATTTCTTTTTTGTTTCTAAATTGTTTTGTATCTTTGCGGAATAGAAGAAACTATAAGTATGAAGACTTATACTAAATTCAAGGAGTATATATGGTTAGTGAATACTATCTATCACGCTAAAACCATTACGCTTGCTGAAATCAACGAACGCTGGCTCAAGACGGATATGAGTGAGGGTATTGAGATGTCTCGCACTACATTCTATCGAAATAAGTGCGCCATCGAAGATATCTTTGGTATCTATATCGATTGTGACAAGAAGAACGGCAATAAGTACTTCATTGGCAATGAGCAGGTCTTGCGTGAGAACTCCATCCAAAACTGGATGCTCTCGACGCTTACCGTCAGCAATGTGGTTAGTGAGAGCCAGAGCCTGCATCGTCGTATCCTTCTTGAGAATGTTCCTTCTGGTGGTGAACTGCTGCAACAGGTCATTGATGCGATGAAAGACGAGTCTTTGGTAAGCATTACCTATCGTCGATATGGAGCTGAATCTTACCGCACTTTCACATTGGCTCCTTATTGTGTCAAACTGTTCCATCAGCGATGGTATTTGTTGGGCCGATTCATTGATTCAGGTAATTTGGGTGTTTTTGCCTTCGATAGAATCGCTGACGTGAAGATTAAAGACGAGAAATTCACTATAGATGAGAACTTTGATGCTACTGAGTACTTTTCTGATAGTTACGGTATCGTCGTTGATAACTATATGGAGACGCAGCGTATCGTTTTGAGAGCATACGGCGCAGAACCTTACTACTTGTGCGACCTGCCAATGCACCATTCCCAGCGAATTATCAATACGACGGATGAATATACCGACTTCGAACTGATGCTTCGCCCCACAGCCGACTTCAAAACACAACTGCTTTCACGAGGCCAATGGATAGAGGTGCTGGAGCCTCAATGTTTGGCTGATGAAATCGTAGCATGGCATCAAGATGCTATCAATCGATACAAAAAATGAATATTTTTATAGACTGTTTCACGTTTTGAAACAGTCGCCACTTATCTTTGTACCGTGATTCATTTGTTTAACTATAAAGAACGGAATTATGGAAGCAAAGAAAAAGTATTTTATGGATTGCCATTTGGCAGGGCGTATGTACCATGATGCTGACGAAGTTTGGGACAAGCTCAAAGTTGGAACAAAGTTAAGCATCGTGCGTGATGGTGAGAATCGTTATGATGGTGATGCTGTGGCTGTAGCCTATGTTGATGCGCAACAGAAGGAGCCAGTATGTCTTGGCTACATCCCTCGTCACGAAAACTCTCTCTTGGCCTCATTCCTGGATATGGGCCATCAAGACATCTTTGAGTGTCGTATCAATCATATTATTCCTGAGGCTCATCCTGAGCTGCAGATACAAATCACAATCTGGATAAAGAGAAAGGAAGCTTAATATGGAGAAGATTGTAGATCTGATAATGACAAATCTGTTTTTGATGGCAGAGAAGCTATGCAGCAGATACTCCTTCATAACGAAGGAGTCTGCTGCTCCTCAGAAGGTAGTACCAACCATCCGTTTCTCTCAGGAAGACAAAACGACGCGTCCTAAAATAGAAGTAGTGGAGGGAGATTTGTTTACATAGCATTTCTTACTGTTTCTCTTGTGGATTATAAAATTGTTGTGCCAACTGCTATATTGTTGCCAAAATTTCTTCGAGGGTATGGATAATATTCCATGTCCCTTGACAGAAAAATTGGTAAAAGCCGGTTACCAACAAACAAGTGGTGGCTATATCAGAAGTAGAAATCAAGAATCGCTGGGACCAGGTACTTGATTCTTAGTATAAAGCGCGAAATCTCGAAAAGACCTCCTAAAAAAAGTTTTTTGAAAAACTATTAACCTATTAACATGGTAGGTCGCAATTGCCGATATACAGGGCGTTTGAGGCATGTTAATAGTTTTCAAACATGTACCATACATCTAACATACTTGTGTCCAACTTTTTGGGTCGCACTTCATACATCTATGGTACATGTATGTTAATAGTTGGAGCAACTATTAACATGCCTTGAGCCCTCTGTTTATCGAGGATTGAAGGGTGTCATGTTAATAGGTTAATAGTTTTGCAAGTTTTTGCGCTACGGCGTCGTGTTAAATAATGTGAAGCTCGTAAAGTGGCTCTTTAGGCTTGCTAAACAGGCTCTTTAGGCTTGCTAAACAGGCACTTTAGCGATGCTACTACAGCTATTTAGCGCGCCAGTTAGCTGTATACAGAAACAGGATAGGCTGTCCCACGCACAGGACAGCCTATCCCAGCTCTGGCTTAGCTGTTCTTTTAGCCTATAAGGTTTTGAGCCACTCTCGTATTTCGTCGGACAGCAAACCGGTGAACTTCAGATAGTAGGCGCTGAGTTCGTCTTTTGATTTCCTGTTCAGTCCAGCCATGTTGTGTTGCAGGGTAAGCAGGATGCGTACCATCTTGCGCGTAAACTGGTCGTCGTCGAAATAGCAGATAAGGGCGATGATATGTTTGTAGGGGCAGATGCGATGGCCACATTCCCAGGCATTATATGTAGCTTGTGAGATGTCCAGGGCAAAGGCAATCTGTTCCTGTGTTACGTCTTTCTGCTGGCGTGCTTGCAGGAGGGCAGAAGAGAAGTCGTATAGGATATTCATTTTGCACCTCCTTTCAGGTAGTAGGGCATAAACTCGTCTGGCTCACTGACACTTAGTGCGATAGGCATGCCATTGGTGCGATAGACCAGAAAGGCCTTCTTGGAATCGGTGACATAGGAACGGAACATGCCGACATCCTTTGTGCTAAACAGGCCGATATAGCCAAACACGCCACCGATGCCCAACAACCTGATAGTCTTAGTGACACAAAACAGGCTATTCTCCTCATCAACTCGCTCTATATGGTCGATATCCTCATACGGTATGCGTATTGTATAAAGCATGGTGCGAATACCTATTCCATCATCTTCTACGATGACATACATGGGGAATGCGAGGACACACGCGAAGGAGGCTGTAAGCAGAATGGTTGTGACGAGAATAGCCTCCATGACGCCTTCTCCTTTAGACACATTGTTAATCACCAAAAGGATGGAGAAAAAGGTAATGAGGAAGAAAATGATGGTAATCCATTTGATTCCCTTACTTTGCGAACATTCATAGATAGTTTTCATACTGATAATTTTTAATGAGTTTTTAAATGATGTTGCAAAGGTAATATGATTCTCATAATATTCTTATCAGTTTTGCTGATAATCGGTCGGCGCTCCTGAAAATTCATCAGGAGAAATAAAACAACAGCCAGCAGGCAAGGGCTATATGCACTATCAGAATCAGCGGCAAGCCATACTTAAATTTCTTGTGCATGGTCTTATGGTGCCATACTTTCATGCCCAGCAAAGCGCCGATGCTGCCACCAAACAAGGCAAGGTAGAGTAGGGCAGCCTCCCTGATGCGCCACAGGGTGCGCTTGGCCTTCCACTTGTCAAGACCATAGACAAGGAAGGTCACTACGTTGAGTGCAATAAGATAATATGCTATTGTCTCTGTCATCTGTTCAGGTATGATTGTTTAAATATCTCTTGCAAAGATAGTGAAAATTGCAGAATAATCATTATCTTTGTAGCCATTATTAACAAACATTGAAATTATGAAGGTAAGGATACAAACTATGTTGGGCGACATCGTGGTTCGCCTGTATGACGAGACGCCTATTCACCGTGATAACTTCGTCAAGCTGGTGAAGGAAGGGTATTATGATGGCACACTGTTCCATCGAGTGATTAAAGGCTTTATGATTCAGGGCGGCGATCCTGACTCTAAAGGTGCTCCTGCTGGCAAGATGCTGGGCATGGGCGGTCCAGACTATACGCTGGAAGCTGAGATAAAAGACGGCATCTATCACAAGCGTGGAGCACTGGCTGCGGCACGTCAGGGCGACGAGGTAAATCCTGAGCGCCGCAGTAGTGGTTCACAGTTCTATATCG
>Ga0265298_10009425_pt1 | contig 11631 bp, 9 predicted proteins | sample AusTroGonzalo_MG_3_FD_193486 | JGI IMG/M metagenome (GOLD analysis project Ga0265298, IMG submission 193486) | Bovine rumen microbial communities from tropical cattle in Woodstock, Queensland, Australia - Gonzalo_01 | ecosystem: Host-associated > Mammals > Digestive system > Stomach > Rumen ...
CGGGGCGGCCGGAAACCGGCAGGTTTTGCAAGTGTAAACGCCCGGATTTGTCAAATTAAACGCCCGGATCATGCACGCGTGCGTTTAACTGTACACGACGTGCATTTACTTTTTCAATCCTCACTGGCAAGCCTATTTGGACGCAACTTGACCATTCAGGCTTTCAGAAGAGCATTGTCGATGATGACGTGGCGTCCCGTCAGGGTGCGCTGGAGCAGATAGAGGTCGATGTCCATGGTGCTGGAAAGTCCGTCCAGGGCCAGCATGGCGGCGGCGACCCCGGCGGCTTCGCCGGAGACGGCGCAGGTGGGGATTACCCGTGTGACATCCCATGTGTCGCCAGTGGAGGACAGGCAGCGTCCGGCCACCAGGAGGTTTCCTGTCTTGACGCCCGCCAGGCAGGACAGGGGGATGCAGAAGGCAGGGCCGGCCTTGCGCCAGTCGCCAGTCATGCCCACTGTGTCCTCGAACCAGCGGTGGTCGTCTTCGGGACAGAGGGTTGTTGCGGCGACGAGGCGTCTGGTCATGCGGAAGCACGGGTAGGTGGGAAGGCAGGCGGGCCAGATGTCGTGCTGGCCGTCGGCGGAAAGTTTGGTTAGTTCGCGGGCAATCATCTGGCGCGATTCGAGCATCTGGGCTGTCACGTCCTGGGCCTTGACGCCGCTGTATTGATGTTTGACGGTCGGATGTCTGGAGCCGTCAGACTTGAAAGGCGAAGAAAATTCATGGAGGCGGAAGGTGCCGTCATCGACGCTGTAGAACCAGCCGCACGGCACATTGGTACGCAAGGAGACCGTGCGTTCACCGGCGGCGGCGCAGACATCGGCGTCGCCGGAGGCGTCAACGACTGCGCGGCAGCGCAGGGCACTGCGTCCGTCCTTGTTTTCGATGATGACCGCCGTGATTCTTTTTCTCTCCTTGACGACATCGCAGAATCTCGTGTCATACATGATTTTGACTTTGTTTTTGCGCAGAAGTTCCTCCAGTCGAAGCATCAGCTGAACTGGATTGAAGCCAGTGGCAAAGCGTTCTTTCGCTCTCTCTTCGCAGCTGGCAGGGCGATTCCAGACTTCGGGGACACCCAGGACGCAGACTTCCGGGCGGGGGCGGTCAAGGCCAGCCACGGAAAGGCGCAGGAGTTCTTCGGCCAGGCCGCCGCAGAGCTGGTGTCCTCGTCCATCGCACAAGGGCAGGTAAACGATGACATTGCCGATGGTGGCCAGGCCGCCGAGATTGCAATAGCGTTCCAGCAGGCAGACCCGGGCGCGGGTTCTGGCGGCGGCCACGGCGGCAGCCACGCCGGCAATGCCACCGCCAACTACGATGACATCATAATCCCCGCATACAGGCAGTGAACGCGCCGGTTCATGTAGAAAAGCTTGGAAAGTGGGCATTTTTCATTCTGCGCAGGACTGAGCCTGCACATCTCCATGTTCATTCTGCGCAGGTCAGGGCCCGCGCATCTCCTTGTTCTAAGCCATGCTAAAATGATGGTGGCAAATCGAAGGCGGACACGTCTGGCTGGGCCTGCCACAAGGCCTGGGCGATGGGGGCGGCGGCACCAGTGAACAACGGTGACATTGCGTCGGCCTGGCCAGGGTTCAGGGCAGTTCTGCTGACATAGCGGAAACTGGCAATGCGGCCGGGGCAGGTCAGGCGCTCGTTGGGATTCAGAAAATCAAGTTGACAGGGAAAGACTTGGGCAAATTCTTGCTGCCAGAAAGAGGTTGCGTAGCCAAAATGCGTGCAGCAGAAGGCGAGGCCGAGTCGCGTCGGCAGGTCGTCAAACAGCGCTCTGGCCTGGCGGGCGAGGGCGGCAATGGCCTGGCGCAGGGCAGGTGCCAAGGGATTCTGCTCAATCAAGGTGGCGAGGCCAGGGCAGGCCAGGGAGGCTACTCGGGCGGAGGAAATCCCATTCTGTGCTAGCCGTTGCTGGTACAGCCCGGAAGAAATCGTGGTGATGGTGCCGAGCAAAAGCAGTCTGGCGTCTGGATTTTGACGCAGATATTGCACCAGCAGGGAGGTCGTGCAGTCGAGGATGCCGGTCACGGGGAACGGCGGTTCATACCAGGCGCGCAACTGCTCGTGCAATACAGACAAGGTATTGCAGGCGAGCAGGCATTGGTCAGGGGCGAATTTCCGCATGCCTTCGAAGACACAGCGGAGAACCTCCTGGCGCGTCCGGCTGTCAGGAAGGTCGTTGAAGCCGCGTCCGTGCTGCGGATAGGCGTTGAGGAATACCAGATCCCAGACTGGGCCTGGCGTGGGGTTCCGCATCAGGTTGGCGGCAATGTCCAGGCCGCCTAGTCCGGAATCACAGACAACGAGAACGGACATCGCATGGTGTCCTTCTGGGTCACAGGAATTTCACGATGTCGGCGAGAGGAAGCCTGTCGGCATGGCGGTCGCTTGGTCCCTGGGCGGGATAGCCGCAGGGAATCAAGGCGGCGGGGATTAAGTTGGCGGGCAGGGCGAACTCCCTGATGACGGCCTGGGGGTCGAAGCAGGCGACCCAGCAGGTGCCCAGTCCCAGGTCAGTGGCGGCTAGCAGGATATGGGTGACGACGGAGGCGATGTCGGTATATCCGGTGTCCCAGCCGTCCCAGGAGCGGTGCCAGAGGTCGGACTTGTCGAAGCAAATCAGAAAGACGGTCGGGGCCTGGAAATGGCAGGGAGTACAGCGGCGGATTTTCTCCAGGGCTTCCGGGGATTGGATGACGAAGAGCCTCTGGGCCTGCTTGTTGCAGCCAGTGGGGGCGAGCCTTGCCGCCTCGCAGAGGGCGGTTATTTTTTCCGGTTCGATGGCGCGAGCTTCATAGCTGCGGCAGGAATAACGGGCCTTGGCTAGTTTGAGAAAGTTGGATTCCATGGTTATGCCTCTTTGTTTAGGGAAAAATACATCACCAAAGTGTCTTGGAATACTATGTCTTGTTTTGGCAAAAATGCAAGTTTAGACAGTTATTTTCAACATACTTTTTCCTTATTGGCGGTCGGTCGGAAAAGACAAATTTTAGTTTTTTGTCGTTTTTGTACATTGGGAAAGGACGAAACAATAGGCAGAAATGCGTTTCAGGAATTACATTATAAATTTTCCCAAAATAGTTTTGTCGGCCGCAGGTGGTGGCCAGGTGTCAAGGGATACGGCAGTGGGCTTCAGAATTTTGCTCATAGAGAAAGACCAGGGTCTCTCGGAGATTCTGCGTCATCTGTTGCGGAGCCAGGATAACCGTGTCCGTTCCTGTGATAATCTAGAAGATGTGCAGGCTTTGTTGGCGGACGGGCGTCCCTGGGATGCCTGTTTTCTGGACACGGCAATCTGGCGGGAGTCACTGCAGAGCGAGACGTGTGAGGATATTCTCGCGGCATTGGTGAATTGTCCCCAGCCTGTGCCGGTGCTCATGCTGGCCGCGTATGCTGACTTTGCCTTGGCAGAAGACGCCGTGAAGCAAGGCGCGTTTGGTTGGCTACCCAAGCCTTTGCGCGCGGAGTCGGCCTTGGAAATGCTGGAACGGGCCTTGGCGCAGAAAAGGCAGGAGCCTTCCCCACTAGGCCAGTGCCCTGCCGCGTCAGACGCAGAATCGTCGCCTGTTGCAGCGATGCCGGCGGTTTGCGCACATTATGGCTATCTGATTGGCGAGCATCCCCGCATGCTGGAGCTGTACCGTCAAATGGAAAAGGCTGCGGCCACGGAGATGACGGTGCTTATTCAAGGCGAAAGCGGTACAGGCAAGGAACTGGTCGCCCATGCGATCCACGACTTGAGTAACCGTCGCGGGGGGCCTTTCCTGGCCATCAACTGCGCATCCGTTCCCGAAACGCTGCTGGAGTCGGAATTGTTCGGGCATGTCAAAGGAGCCTTCACGGGAGCTACCCAGGGCAAGGACGGCTTGTTCCTCGCCGCCAGCGGCGGTACCCTGTTTCTGGATGAAATCGGTTCGATTCCCCTGAGCATGCAGCTGGCCTTGCTGCGCGTCCTGCAAGAACATGAAATCCGGCCCGTTGGTTCTGTCAAGTCCCTGCCTGTGGATGTGCGCGTGGTCGCGGCGACGAATGAAAATCTGACCCAGCTGCTCCAGCAGGGGCTTTTCCGCAACGACCTGTATTTCCGCCTCAGCGCGTTCCCCTTGTTCCTGCCGCCGTTGCGGGACAGGAAGTCCGATGTTGCACTGCTGACGGCCGACTATCTGCATCGCGAGGCGGAGGGCATGGAGGTCAGTTCGGAAGTCATGGCGGTCTTGGAGCGGTATGACTGGCCGGGCAATGTCCGACAGTTGCTGAATGTGCTGAATAGGGCCAAGGCATTGACGGAGAATAAGGTTCTGGAATTGACCAGCCTGCCATATGAGCTTTTGGCCGAGGCCAAGCCGGCAGAGGAGGCTGCTCCCCAGCCGGTTCCGGCGCAGGAGGAAAAGCCGAGGCCGATGGACATGACGCTGAAGGCCTACCTGAAGATGTGCGAGCGCCGTTATGTCCGGCAGGTCCTGGACTACTGTTCTGGAAACAAGGAACAGGCGGCGCGGGTTCTGGGCATCAGCACGGCGACGCTGTACCGGAAATGCGAGGAACTTGAAAAATGAGCAAGCCAAAAGTCATCCTTTCCGTCCTGTTCCGAGCAATGGCCACAGTGTTCTGCGTGGCGCTGGCCTTGTGCTGGCAGGGATGTGAGACTTTTGACAGTTATACTCCGGTTTATCTAATCAGTCTGCATCAGTTCCCAGGCCAGGAAATATTTGATTCCCGCCTGGCGCGCGTGGTGAATGATCCGCAGACAGGCATCCGCCGCCAAATCAAGACCATTAGTTTTCTGGACTCTTCCCGTATTTCTTCGGGGAAGGTCCTGGAGGAGCAGGTGGACGGCAAATGCGGCATCAGCCTGGAACTAGACCGTTTCGGCGTCCACACGCTACTCCATCTTTCCGGATCCATGCCGGGCGACCATTTCGCCATCATCATAGACGGCTTCTATGTCGGGACTGGAACTTTTCCGCCCCATCGCATCAATGGCGAAAACACCCTGGAACTGCCTCCTCTGTGGAGCCGCAAGGAGGCTTGGAAAATCGTCAGACAAATCACCAAGAACTACGAGCACTATAATCACAAGTAACAGAAAGGCACAACCATGATTGACAGCAACAGTTACAGCAATCTCCAGGAAGTTGAGCAACTTTGCCAGGCCGCTGCAGAAAACGGCATCAAGGAGAAAGACACCCTGGGGCAAATCCTGAAGCAGGCGCAACCTCGCGATTTGCAAGAGTGGGATTCGCAGGTCAGAAGCACTTGGGAAATTGGTCTCGAGGAAATCTTCTCTGGACTGAACTTGTGCAGACCTGTCTCCGCCGAAGACGGGCGTCTGCTCAAGGCCATGCTTGATTTGGGGTTCGATGGACATGTTTGCCGTGACGCCTACCTCGCCTTGGCAAAGTCCACTTTCGGGGCAGTCTACCAGCATTCTGTAAAACTGTCCGAAGCCATGGGCTTCCGCGATCCTAACGTGGACTTGCAGACACTGCGCCGTCGTTGGGAGATGATGTCCCTGCTGCAAATCGGCACCTGGATTTACGATGCGGCCCAAGGCGTCGGCAAAATTGCCGCAGTGGACAAGCTGACAGGCGAACTGACAGTAGAGTTTGCCCGCAACCGCTATATGCACTTGTCGCATTATCTGGACAAGACGATGGCGGTTCGCCAGGGAACCAAGCTTCATGTCATGCTGAACCAGCATGAACTCCCGCAATATGACGACAAGCAGTCATTCCTCGCCGACATGCGGGCCAGCGTTCTGACTCTTGACGGCGATTTGCCCGTCGAGGATACCGTCAAGCGGATGCTGGTTCCTGCCGTGATGACGGAGGAAGCCTTTGGCCAGTTCTCTTCGGGCGGTCAGGTTGTCCAGTCTCACGAAGTTGCCAAGAAGGAAGTGCCGGTTGATGACAGCCGCCGCTGGGACAATAGCCGTAGCATCGATGAACTCGTCAGCCGCCTGAAGGGACTGAAGGAGATCAAGGTTGACAATGTGAATAGTGAGAATGTGACGAACATTCTGTCCATGGCCGCCGGGCGCGAACAGCAATGCGAACTTTTCGCCCAAGCCATTGCCTATATCTGGCATGAGCCAGCGTACAAGGACATAATGCGCGAGTTTTTCAAGGCGTCGGCAGCCAAGGCCTGCATATGGAAAGAGTCCGATTTGTTTTTGACGATTACGGACAAGTTGCCTGGCAAGCTTGTTGCCCCTTGGTTTGAGGCTACCAAGGAGGCCATGGGCAACGAATATCTGGTAGACGAGACCGTCAAACTGCCGTTCCGTCTCTGGAGCAATGTGGAAAAACTGTTGCCGAAAGACGCGGAAGGAGAGAACCTGCTGTCCAAGCGTGTCTATCAAGGTCTGGAGAATGGCAAGGTCAACGCCGAAATGTTATTCTGGCTGTGGTATCCGGTGTATAAGGAAATTCATAGCAACAAGAACCTTAAGAAGAAGGAGGTTGTGGCGCAGGATGATGAAGTGAAGCAGGTTGATGATGCGAAGAAGAAGTTTGTTGCGGAAATGATGAAGAATGAAAAGCGCCTCAAGTACCTCTCGGATGCCTACCTGCTGTTTAAGACCTTGCGCGCGGATGTAAAAGGTTCCTATCTGAAATCGCAGCGGGAACTGCATCGCATGCTTGTAGATGAAGATGTTGTTCAGGACCTGTTAATGCGTGATGGGGACAAGGCGGCCGTGCAGGCACTGGTTCACTGCGTGAAGCACCAGCCTCTGTTGGATGCCGGTGAGAGGCAGAGTCTGCTGGTCAAGATTGTTCGTCTGCATCCGGAATTCATTGACATGGTGGCGGAAAAGACTGCGACGACCTCCCGCCAGTTCCGGGTCAAGCTGACATCCAACCGCAGCTACCGCCGTTGCCAGCTGGAGTTGAAGCATCTGATTGAAGTCGAGATTCCCGAAAACGTGGCGGCCATCGAATATGCCAGAAGCCTGGGCGACTTGCGCGAAAACTCCGAGTTCAAGTTTGCCAAGGAGCAGCAGCGTCTGCTGTCCAAGCGCCGTGGTGATTTGGAGACCATGCTGGACGACACCAGACCGACCGATTTCCGCAATGTCAAGGTCGAAGATGTCGCCATCCCCGGCTGCGCCGTGAACATCACCTTCGAGGACGGACGGGTTGAGGAATACTTCCTGCTGGGGCGTTTCGACACCATTCCGGAACGCAATATGATTTCCTACGAGACGCCGCTTGGCCAGAAACTCTCCGGCACCAAGGTCGGAAGCACCCTCGAAATGCCCTCGGGAGAAAATGCCACGCTGACCGCCGTCAAGCCGCTCAGCGAGGAAATGCTCAACTGGCTGGGCGCCACCGAAATCCCCGAAGACGAGGCAAAATGACACGATGGTACGTGGCGAACTCCCGTTATGCAGTATGTTCGCCTCGGTGACTCATCGTGCGCTTGGTTAGTTTTCCGAAATGGCCAGCCTTTTCAAGAACATTCGCAGCATATCAGGATGGCAGACAAGTCTGCTGGCTGGCCTCTTGCGCCTGTACGTAAGCACCTGGCGCGTCAAGGTCACGGACGAAAGTGGACTGTTCGAGCGTTGCGGCAAGCAGCCGGCAGTACTGGCCCTGTGGCACAACCGGCTGCTGATGGCATCGCCGATTTGTCCGACGGTGATCCGCAAGGTGCTTCTGCCGTTGATAAGTGCTTCCCGGGACGGCGGCTATATCACCGCCATCCTGGGAAAACTCGGCTTTGAGAGCGTCCGCGGCTCGTCGTCCAAATTCGGGGCACGGGCGCTGGTGGAGATGGACAAGGCCATTGCCGACAACAAGATGCCGGCGTTGACGGTTGACGGGCCGCGCGGACCGAAATACACTGTCCATTCCGGGGCGGTTGCCTTGGCTCAGTCCACCCATTCCGAACTGATTCCCGTGGTCAGCAACAGCCGACACCACTGGACACTGCGCAGTTGGGACGGCTTGCAAATTCCCTGGCCGTTCACGTATGTCGAATTGACTTTCTGCAAGCCTTTGCCCGTGGACGACTGTACCCTGGAGGAGGGCAACGAGCGTCTGCGTCAGAAATTGCTGTCCATGACTATTGACACCCCCGAAGGCTGGGCGAAGAAATGAACCAGGCGGAGATTCTGCGGGGCATGAATCCCCAACAGTTGGAGCCTATCCAGACGCTGGAAGGGGCTCTTTTGCTATTGGCTGGGGCGGGCACAGGCAAGACGACGGTCATAGTCCGGCGCATTGCCAACCTTCTTCTGCACGGGACTGCCCCGGAGAGCATTCTGGCCGTGACCTTCACCAACAAGGCGGCCAGAGAGATGAAGGAGCGTCTGCGGAAGATGACAGGCGAGGAAAACGCCTCGCGGATGACCATCGGCACCTTCCACGCTTTCTGCGCCCGCGTCTTGCACGAACATGCCGTTCGCCTGGGCTTCAGCCGCAATTTCAGCCTGGCTACGACAAGTTACCAGCAAGGTCTCGTCAAGGAACTTATGACGGCAGCGGGGCAGGTCGGCGAGGGCTATGACGCCGATGCCTGGCTCCACCAGATCAGCATCAGCAAATCGCGCCTGGAATCGCCTGATGAACTTGCGGAGCGCGAGGGTTTCCGGATGGCCGAGAAGGCGGAAATCTATGCGGCGTACCAGAAGCGTTTGCAGCAGATGGACCTGATGGATTTCGACGACCTACTTTGCCTGACGGTTAAATTGTGGTCGGAAAATCCCCGCGTCCTGGAGTCGTATCGCGCCCGCTACAAGCAGCTGTTGATTGACGAATACCAGGACACGAATCTGGTGCAGTTGAAAATCATGCTGATGCTGGCCGGCGAGCACGGCAATATCACTGTCGTCGGCGATGACGATCAGTCCATCTACGGCTGGCGCGGCGCCTCCTTGAGCAACATCACGGAGTTTGAATCGTATTTTCCTAAGGCCAAGGTTATCCGCTTGGAGCAGAACTACCGTTCCACGGGGAATATTCTGACCGCAGCCAACAGCCTGATTGCGCACAACAAGGTCAGGCGCGAAAAGAATCTCTGGTCCGAGCATGGCCAGGGCGATCCCCTCAAGGTCGTGGAGTGCGATGATGCCGACAAGGAGGCGGAGTTCATCGCCAATTACGCCCTCGACCGTCATCTGACCCAGGGCTGGGGCGGTCTGGCCGTCCTGTTCCGCTCCAATTTCCAGGCGCGCAGCCTGGAGCAGGGGCTTCGCAAGAAGCGTGTCCCGTATGTGCTGGTCGGGGCAAACTCCTTCTACCAGAACAAGGAAATCCTTGATGCCATCAGCTTCCTGTATTGTCTGGTCAATCCCAAGGCCGACTTGCATTTTCTGCGGATACTGAACGTCCCGCCGCGCGGCATCGGCGACACGACCGTGACCATTCTGCGCGATTTCCGCGAAAGCTGCCATCTGCCCTTGCAGGAAATCGCCAGTGACAAGGATGTTCTGGACAAGTTGCCTGCTGCCGCTGCCAGCGCCTTGTCGTCCCTGCTGCAAATCTTCGACAAATACCGCCGGGAGTTTTCCACTCCTAGCGACCTGGCCGGCAAATGCCGCCGCTATTTCGAGGCGCTCGACTATCTCAACGGCCTGGGACGGATGTACAAGCCTCGCGAGGATGCCCTGCGGCGACGCGACAATGTTCTGGAGTTTTTCAATGCCCTGGCAGATTTCGAGCAGGACAGCCACAATCCTTCCACCTTGGAGGCCTTCCTCGAAAACATGGCGCTTCAGGACGCCAACGACCGCTTCAGCAAGGACAAGAAAGTCCAGGAAAACGATGCCGTCACGCTGATGACCATCCATGCCTCCAAGGGACTTGAGTTTCCCGATGTCATCATCGCCGGCGTGGAAAAGGATTTGCTGCCAAACCAACGCGCCGTAGAGGAAGGAAGCCTGGAAGAGGAGCGCCGCCTGTTCTACGTGGCCATCACGCGGGCTCAGGAAAGACTGGCTCTGACATACGCCGACAAACGGATGGTTCGCGGCAACTTGCATCGCAAAATTGCCTCGGAGTTTCTTGACGAATTGCCGCAGGACATCGTCAAATACCTCAAGCCTTCGCAGTTTTTCGCCAAATTGAGCCCCGAGGAAGTGACCAAGCAAATGCAGGAAAAACTCAGGGCTTTCTTGCAGAAGGACAAGCAAGGATAGAAGTTCATGTCTGGGATGTCTGGCCCGCAAAACGGCGCACACTTTCCCACGGACGACGACGGCGCACAAATTTTATACGGGCACATTGGCCGAGCAGACGCTCGGCCCTCCCGCACACATTCCTACGAACGACGACGGCGTGCACGGAGGCGCGCCCTCCCGACTAACAATGCACATCCAACTGGGCAACATGCGTTTTGGGCGTTTTGACTGTGCCGCCTTCGGCGGGTTCATGGCCTATGCCGCCTGTTCTGTCATCATGCCCATGGTGCTGTTGCAGGCCGCTAAAACCTTGAATTTTCCTCTGGACACCGGGGGACTTGCCGCCGGCGGCGCCCTGGAAATAGGACGTTCCCTGCTGATGCTCGCCATCATGCTGTCCTGCGGTTTGCTCGCCGACCGCTGGGGCATGCGCGTGGTGCTTGGCTGTTCCTTGATTTTCCTGCTGGTTGGCATTTTCCTTGCGGCCTGTGCTCAAGCCTACTGGTTCCTGTTCCTCAGCCTCATGCTCTGCGGGCTGGGCGAGGGGGTCATCGAGGGGCTTATGACGCCGTTCGTGGAAAAACTGCATCCCGCCGAATCGGGACGCTATATGAATTTCACCCATTCCTTCTGGTCGGTGGGCATTGTCGTCGCCGTTCTGGTCGCCGGTGCGCTTCTGCAAATCGGTTGCTCCTGGCGCCTGGTGGTGGGACTTGCCGGGCTCATGTGCCTGCCGCCTCTGTGGCTCTTTCTCGGACGCAGCACGAATATCCCTGCCATTGAAAACGTCCGCCGGAAGAACTCGAATGTCTGGCCACATACGGTGGCCATCCTCAAGACCCCGCGCTTCTGGCTGTTCTTCGCAGCGATTGCCGTGGCCGGAGGCGGGGAGTATGGTCTGACTTTCTGGACGGCCAGCTACGTCCAACTGGAATTTCAGTTCTCCGCCTGGGCGGCTGGACTGGCCATAGCCGCGTTTTCTCTGGGCATGTTCCTGGGGCGGACAAGTTCCGGACTGCTGGTGAAGCAGGAGCATTTGCGCCGCCTGATTCTCGTCATGTCCGTCTGCGGCGTCCTGGTCTGTTCCGGCTTTCAGTTGCTGGGCGGCAGCCTGCCGCTGTTCCGCTGGCAGGGGATGCTTTTCGTCCTGCTCTTCCTGGCCGGGGGTTGCTCCGCCCCCTTCTGGCCCAGCATCCAAAGTTGCTGCGCCAGCACGCTGCCACATCTTGACGCGACGATGATTTTCGTGCTCCTGTCCTGTTCTGGCGTGCCTGCCTGTGCGCTGTTCACTTGGCTGATGGGAGCCATTGGCGACAGATGGGGCATGAACGCGGCACTGCTGACCGTTCCCGCCTGCTATTTGACACTGGCCTTGCTTGTCGCCGTGGAATGGCTGACAGGCAAAAAGCAGGCAAGTCGTGACGGAGGATATCGCCATGTCTGAACAGGTGAAAGTGTTCATCCCCGAGTTCCATGCCCATCTGTCG
>Ga0265298_10009426_pt1 | contig 11630 bp, 5 predicted proteins | sample AusTroGonzalo_MG_3_FD_193486 | JGI IMG/M metagenome (GOLD analysis project Ga0265298, IMG submission 193486) | Bovine rumen microbial communities from tropical cattle in Woodstock, Queensland, Australia - Gonzalo_01 | ecosystem: Host-associated > Mammals > Digestive system > Stomach > Rumen ...
CAGTAATCCCAGTTCTCAGCTTCCTTAAGGTTGTCCTTAAGAGGAGCCATAACGATTGCCTTCTCCTTAGCGATACATGTCTCAACGCAGACACCGCAAGAGAGACAGTCCATAGCGGAAACCTGGATTCTGAACTTGTAGTTGTCGTAAGGCTTCATGCCTGCCTTTGTCTCGAAAGGTGCATTTGCAGCCTCTTCCTCTGTGAGGAGGAAAGGACGGATAGCAGCGTGAGGGCAAACGATGGAGCACTGGTTACACTGAATACACTTAGCAGCATCCCATACAGGAATATCTACTGCTGTACCACGCTTCTCGTAAGCTGCTGTACCCTGAGGGAATGTACCGTCTTCCATACCTACGAATGTAGATACAGGGAGAGAGTTACCTTCCTGTCTGTTCATTACGTTAACAACCTTCTCGATGAACTCAGGAACAGCCTTCTTCTCAACCGGCTTATCCTCAGCTGTCTTCCATGAATCAGGAATGTCAACTTCAACAACTGCATCAACACCAGCGTCGATAGCAGCATAGTTCATCTGAACGATATCGTCACCCTTCTTACCGTAAGACTTGAGAGCTGCCTTCTTCATGTAGTCAACAGCCTGGTCAACAGGAAGGATGCCTGAGAGCTTGAAGAATGCAGACTGGCAGATTGTGTTGATTCTTCCGCCGAGACCGATCTCCTTAGCCTTAGCAACAGCGTCAATTGTATAGAACTTGATGTTGTTGTTAGCGATATATCTCTTCATGGAGCCAGGGAGTCTCTCCTCGAGCTCTTCTCTTGTCCACTGTGTGTTGAGGAGGAATGTTCCGCCCGGCTTGAGTGTTGAGAGCATATCGTACTCATAAACATAAGACTGGTTGTGGCAAGCAACGAAGTCAGCCTTGTTGATGAGGTATGTAGAACGGATAGGTGTGTCACCGAATCTCAAGTCAGAGATTGTGATACCACCGGACTTCTTAGAGTCATAAGAGAAGTAAGCCTGAGCGTACTTGTCTGTGTGGTCACCGATGATCTTGATGGAGTTCTTGTTAGCACCAACTGTACCGTCTGCGCCGAGACCCCAGAATCTAGCCTGAACAACGCCTTCACCAGCAACTTCGATAGACTCGGAGCAGTCGAGTGAGAGGAATGTAACGTCGTCATCGATACCGATTGTGAATCTTTCCTTAGGCTGATCCTTCTTGAGTTCCTTATAAACTGCAAGAACAGTCTCAGGTGTTGTATCCTTGGAACCCATACCATAACGGCCGCCGATGAGCTTAGGAGCATTCTTGCCAACATAAGCTGCAGCAACGTCGAGGAAGAGAGGCTCTGCATAAGAACCGGGCTCCTTTGTTCTGTCAAGAACTGCGATAGCCTTAACTGTTGAAGGGATTGCCTCGAGGAGCTTCTCAGCTGAGAAAGGACGATAGAGGTGAACCTTAACGAGACCAACCTTCTCTCCGTGAGCGTTGAGGAAGTCAATAACTTCTTCAGCTGTCTCGCAGACAGAACCCATAGCGATGATTACGCGGTCTGCATCAGCTGCACCATAGTAGTTGAAGAGCTTGTAATCTGTGCCACGGATCTCGTTGATCTTATCCATGTAGTACTGAACCTGATCAGGTACTGCAAGATAGAAGGGGTTGGAAGCTTCTCTGCCCTGGAAATAGATATCAGGGTTCTGAGCTGTACCACGGAGTGTAGGATGGTTAGGAGACAAAGCTCTCTTACGGAAAGCCTTAACTGCCTCATAGTCAACCAATGATCCGAGTGTATCGTAGTCGATAACCTCGATCTTCTGGATCTCGTGTGATGTACGGAAACCGTCGAAGAAGTGGAGGAAAGGAACTCTTGTCTTGATTGAAGCGAGGTGAGCAACAGCTGCGAGGTCTGCAACTTCCTGAACGGAGTTAGCGCAAAGCATTGCGAAACCTGTCTGACGGCAAGCATATACGTCAGCGTGGTCACCGAAGATGTTGAGTGCATGAGCAGCGAGAGCTCTTGCTGAAACATGGAATACGCAAGGGAGCAACTCACCTGCGATCTTGTACATGTTAGGAATCATCAAGAGGAGACCCTGTGATGCGGTATAAGTTGTGGTTAAAGCACCTGTAGCGAGTGAGCCGTGAACAGCACCTGAAGCGCCTCCCTCAGACTCCATCTCGACGATGTTAACCGTCTGTCCGAAAATATTCTTTCTGCCCTGCTGAGCCCATTGGTCTGTGTGGTCAGCCATCGGCGAGGACGGTGTGATAGGATAGATTGCAGCGTTCTCAGTAAATGCATACGAAGTATACGCAGCAGCCTCGTTACCGTCCATGGTTTTCTTTGTCAGTTCTGCCATAAACATGATCTCCTTTGGAAAATTCTTACAGGCTCATCTCCGGATAGAGACTCCCCTGCTATAAAATGACTAAAATATTATAAACTATTCCTCGCGTATGTGGGACATAAAACAGACAAATTATCGGTTTATTTTTTATTAAAAGAGCCCTCTTCCAAAATGAAGAGGGCTCAATCTAATTCTATGGGTATTTTGACTCAGTTTCCTTCACTGCCGCCTTCAGGATTCTGCTCAGGGATCTGGGGCGGAGTCGGTGTATCCGGAGCGGGGGGCTCAGGTGTCGGAGTATCCGGTACCGGTGTAGGTGTGTCCGGAACAGGTGTCGGACTTGCCGGTGCCGGCGTAGGTGTCGGAGACGGCGTAGGTGTAAGGGTCATGATGGGTGAAGTGATCTCACCTGTGGTCTTATCAAACGTTGCGTAAGAGCCGTCAGGATTGAGCGTACCTACTGCAATACGTGTGCCATATGCCCTGTATGTTGTCGTCTGATATTCGTAACGGTCGATCTCGTTGTCGTCCTTGTCGTACCAAACCTTGTAAACCTTTACTGTCTTACCTGTGTGGGCAGCTCTGATGGTCTTTGTCTGTCCTACGGGGAGTTCCTTGTCTTCAACGTACTCGTTAGCTCCGGGAGAAACAGTGCTGACGGTCTCTGTCTCAAGTTCGATATACTTGCCATCTGGAAGCTTGTGGCCATAGATCTCGCAATGAACCGTGCTGTCAGAAGAATCCCAATATGCTACGACTACGATCTGTGAATCCGTATCGTTCTTGAATTTGAAATCAAGATTCGGCCAGTCAACAGTAGCATCCAGACCGTCTGAAATATAATCTGAAGGCCACGCATGAGCATTACGCTCAACGACCTCAAGATTTGACATCATAACCGCATTATAGAGCGTTGTGCTTACCTGGCAGATACCGCCGCCTAAGCCCTGCTCATACTGACCGCCGAGAATGACGGTTGCTTCCTTAAATCCGTTCGCAGCTGTTCTCTGACCTACAACTTCGTTGAAAGAGAATGTGTCGCCGGGATTGAGGATGGTTCCGTTCATGTTCTCACATGCCTGTCTGATATTGTTATTACGGTTGTTGTTCGCAGACGTTGTTGTCCACTCTTCACCAATAAGTCCGAATTCCTCATCGATCATCTTCTGTGTAACAACCGGCTGCTTAACAGTCATGGGAACCTTTACAAGACCTGAGTATGTCTTGGAATCGAAAAGTGCCTTAACTGCTGCTGCCGCACCGTCAATATCCATCTCATAGCCGACTTTCTCAGGAGTTACGATAAATGAATGTTCTTCATCATCAAATCCTTCGATCTTCGCATCAGTTACCAGAGCAAGATCTGCATAGAGAGGATCGAGAACGGCGTGTACCTTCTGTGAAACGCCTTCAATCTTTACCGTATAAGCAGTCTCGTAAGTGTCAGGTGTATTCTTGAGTCTCTGAACGCTGTTGTAACTCTCGACAAGAGCAGCAAGATCAGTATCATTTGCCGGTCTGTACTTATTGAAAGCCTGATCTACGATCTCTTCTGTATTGTAAGCAAATCCTACGTCAGAAAAATCTACGGGGATAACCTTAGTAGTGATGTCCAGTCTGATATCAACGTGCATGGGAACTTCGGGAAGAGTAGCTGATACAGCCTGAATTGCCTCTGCCTTTGTCATTCCGCCTACATCGATTCCGTCAATGACAACGCCCTGATAGAACTTATCTGTCATGAGTTCGGCATAAGCTGCTTCTGCCTTCATCTCAGTAACGGTTCCGTCAGCCATGGTAACTTCGATCCTGGGCTTGAAGAAACCTGTGTAATAAAGCACTCCGAGAACAATGCCTGCTACGACGAGCACTCCGAGGATAACAGCCAGTACCGGAACGATACTCTTCTTTTTCTTTTTGTTCGCACGCTTGGGAGCAGCTTTGGGTGTGCTGCCGGCTGCTTTGGATGATGAGGAAGATCTTGCTGCCTTCGGAGAAGATTTAACCGGCTTGGTACTAGCCGTCTTGCCTAAGCTGCTGTAATCAAATTCTTCCACATAAGGTGTTTCTGAGATTACCTCTGTAGGAACTTCAGTTACAGGAACCTCAGCCTTTGCGACTGTAAGTTCTCTTCCGGAACTGGTATTTTTAACGGGTGCTATCGCAGTGTTCCTGACCTCAGGAGTTCTGCTCACACCGGGTGCCTGACCGGCCTTTTTCTTCATAAATATCGAACCCTTCTTCACTTGTCAAAGACAGACTTTGAAATACTACACAATAATAAACTCACTTATAATAAACTTCAACCGCGGGGTTATTACAGATTGTCAGAAAATAAATAATTATTTATAGGGTGTTGTTGTAAAATCGTTTATAATCCTCAGGGAGTTGATTTACGGATTATGAACACTGATTACAAAGCATTACTGGCCGCCGACATGGATTACACGCTGCTTGCCCCCGGCAAGGACGTTCCCGAAGGCAACAAAGAAGCTATAAGAGCATTGAAAGAAGCAGGTGTGGCATTTACCATTGCCACCGGCAGATCTTCATTTCTGGTAGGTAAATTTGCCGAAGATCTCGGCATTGAAGTCCCCATTATGACCAGCAACGGAGGTTCGCTTTTCGATGCAAAAACCAGGAGACAGTTCGCCTCCAGGGACTTTGAGGACGCCAAAATAAGAAGCCTTTTAAGACTTCTCATGGACAGTGATGCCGATGCCACACTCTATTCTGACGAGGGCATCTTCTTCTGCCCGAGATCTTCCAGGAAATATTTCGTAGAGGGATATAACGAGGGTGTTGAACCTTCAAAACAGTCCCCCATAATCGATATCGACAGGAGTTTTCCCGAACAGGAAAAGATCCCAAGATTCAATAAGATCCTGCTTATTAAGCCAGATAAGGAAGTTGCTGACATCTTTCTGTCCGATCCGGAACTTGTCCTTATCTCTTCCGGACCGAATCTGTACGATGTAATGTGCAAAGGCGTATCCAAGGGCAATGCCCTGTTAGAGCTTGCAAATTACCTGGGGATCCCTGCTGACAATACTTTCGCGATTGGAGACAGTGACAATGACCTGTCTATGGTCGAGTCCGCAAAATACGGCATCGCCGTAGGAAACGCTACCGATGAGATCAAGAAGGCAGCGTCATATATCACCGCAAATTATGACAGCCTCGGCTTTGCCAAGGCTGTCTATGAATTCGTTATTCCTCTTGTGGAGAAGATGAATTAATTAAGCTTTGACTTAACGTATCCTTCCACCTGGCCCTTGATCGTCTCAAAGGACTTCTCTGCTGCTGCCTTGTCAGAATCGTAAACGCCCATGTAGATCTTGAGCTTGGGCTCTGTACCTGAAGGTCTTGCGCATGCCCAGTCGATTCCCTTGTTGCCGCCCAATTCATAGAGAAGAACGTTGGACTTGGGAAGTGTAATCTCTGAAACCTTTACGTCGTCTTCAGTGAAATCATAACGCTTGGATTCCTTGTAGTCGCGGACTGCAGTAACTGATGCGCCTCCGAGGAGGTTCTTAGCCTCAGCGAGGTTCTTGCATTCGGAAAGTTCCTTTCTGAGTTCGACCATGCAGCTTCCGATCTTCTCAATGCCTTCCTTGCCTTCCAATGTGCAGCTGATCGTCTGCTCGATGCCGTAACCGTATTTCTCATAGAGGTGGTCGAGTCTGTCTGCAAGTGTCTCGCCCTTCTCGAAAGAAGCTGCTGCCATGTTGCAGATGAGCATTGCTGCTACAACGGCATCCTTGTCACGTACATCAACGCCGGAGAGATAGCCGTAGCTCTCTTCGAAGCCGAACTGGAAGTGCTTGTCACCGAACTCGTCATCGATCTTGATTCTCTCGCCGATGAACTTGAATCCCGTGAGAGTCTCCTGAAGTTCAACGCCATAGTAATCGCAGATGCTCTTTACGAGCTTGGAAGATACGATCGTCGTAACTGCGAAAGACTTATCCGGAAGCGTTCCGAGATTCTTCTTTGCATCAAGGATGTAATCCAAAAGCATGAGACCCATCTGGTTACCGGAGAAGCACTTATACTTAACTTCGCCGTTCTCAACGACCTTAGCTGCTGCACCGATTCTGTCGGAGTCAGGGTCTGTACCGAATACGAGAGAAGCATCTGTCTTCTTTGCGAGTTCGATAGCCATTGAGAGTGCCTCTGGGTTCTCAGGGTTAGGAAGGCTTACCGTCGGGAAAGCTCCGTCAGGAAGTTCCTGTTCCTTAACGATGTGGATGTTCTTAAATCCAACTGCCTCAAGTATTCTTCTGACGGGCTTGTTGCCTGATCCGTGCAGAGGAGTATAAACGATGCTCATGTCAGCCTGCTTGTTGATAGCTTCCTGGTCAACAACGAGCTTTGTAAGCATTTCAGTAAACGCAGAATCGATCTCAGGTCCGAAAGAAGTAACGAGACCCTTAGCCTTTGCTTCCTCGATGTCCATCATCTTGATCGTTCTGATGTCGGAGATGGCGCTGATGTTTGCGAGCACTGCATCCGCAGCTTCCGGAGGTACCTGTCCGCCGTCTTCACCGTAAACCTTATATCCGTTGTACTTGGACGGATTGTGGGAAGCGGTGATCATGACACCTGCAAATGCCTTGAAATATCTGACTGAGAATGAGAGTACCGGAACCGGTCTCAATTCATCAGCGAGCTTACTGGGAATGCCGTTTGCAGCGAGAACCTGTGCCGTGATCTGCGCGAACTCAGGAGAGAAATGTCTGGAATCATAAGAGATTACGACGCCCCTCTTAACTGCTTCTTCACCGCATGCGAGGATATATTTTGCAAGTCCTTCGGATGCCTTGGCAACCGTATAGACATTCATTCTGTTGGTGCCTGCGCCGAGAACGCCTCTTAAGCCTGCCGTACCGAACTCAAGATCTCTGTAGAATCTGTCCTCGATCTCCTTGGTGTCGTCCTTGATCGCGATCAGTTCATTTCTTGTTCCCTCATCGAAGAAGGGATCCGTAGACCAAAGTTCATAAGCTTTCATAAAATCCATAGCTGGTACCTCCAAAACTCTATATCGTTACTAATTATACAGGATGCTTATAACAACATTTATGACTTTTTCTTTTTGATGATGCATTTATCAATGAGAACGAATGCAGCCAGAAGCACTATACCGGCACATGAAACCATTGCGCCCGTCTTAAGTCCTGGAGCAGTAAACACGAGTTCTGCCGTATGGTTTCCTTCAGAAACATCAAATGAGATAAATGCATTCTGATATACCTTATATTCCGCAGGTGCGCCATCTATGTAAAGAGTCCAGCCGTCTTCGGCAGGGATGGTAGTAATGACCGTCTCATCTGAATCCACGTTCTTTACGTCAAACTTTGCATATCCGTCATAGAGCGTATTTACGCTTACCTTTGACTTGTCTACCTTTTCCATCTGGCTGGTAAAGACGTCATTGTCGAAACTTGCAAAACGGATATTCAGATATGTCCAGCTGTCAGAATCAGCCATAAACGTAACCTTGACATCCTCACCCGTCTTGAAGCTTCCGATCCTTACCATGGATGAATAATATGTATTTGCTTCAAGCTTGTTTATCTTGATTCCGTTAACATAAACATCCGTACCGTCAATGATTCTGTCTGTTACGATGGTACAGAACATTTCGTTCTCGGAAGGAGCCTTAAACTCATATTCGATAACGATCGGGATCTTGGAATTCATTCTGTATATCGTAGTAAGGTTCGACTTAAGATCACCATAAACGGAATTCTCAAGACCAAGTGGGTCTTCAGCTGAAGGACCAGCTTTATCTTCATTCCCGGCATTCTCTTCACTTATGAGAATATCCTGGTATGAACGGTACTCATTCGCATCATAGAAAACACCGTTCTTGATATTTGCCTGACCCGTCACGCTCTCATCCATTCCGATGAAGAAATCTTCAGTGAAGGCTTCGGGGAACATGGAACGGTACCAGTCATTCTGAAGGGCAAAATAGTCTTTTTCGCCTGCATCCTTCTCTAATCGGTAGAAATCAAAATCCAGTCCTTTTTCGTCAATCGCGAAAGCAAGCGGCAGAACATTGTCATTCTCATAGAACTTCAATCCGTCGCCATATGTGTCCCCGCCGTTAAGACGATAGAAAGAAAGGTCTCTTCTGGCTGCAACAGATCCTACAGAGTAGAACGAATCAACTGAAGGACATGCTGCGAAATGTGAAACGGAGAAATAGTTGTAGTTTGTTGCAAGACCGAGCTGTTTTGCAAAACGGTGCATGCTCTTATTCGAGTTGGAATTAAAGAATGCTACGCCGTTGTAATTGCCGTAAAAAGCTCCACCCTCCTTGACGCAGTTCTGGACCGCGTAATCCGCGGGTTTCTCTGTCTCGGCACGGAAAGCACCGGAAACATCATTGTTCTTATCAACATAGGCTCCGAATTCCTTTTCGGCCTGTATCGAGTTAATGTACTCATAAGCGTTTCCGCCTTTAAGAGTCATTGTCGCAATCGAAGAATATAATACGGGGCTTGCAAACGCGACTTCAAAACATATGATTCCGCTTAAGATCGGCGACAGCATCCTCGGCATGTCACGGATCTGATCAGGCCACTTCTCGATTCCATAACCTGCAAAGAATCCTGAATAAACCAGCGTGATGCACATGTTCATCAGCACGGCATAAGAAGATGCACCCTTTTCCCTGACAACTGACATATCAAGGATTATCAGCAGGAACATGATGAGCATGGCCTTGACTATGTCTTTTCTCACTACTTCCTTCATTCTGGAAATGGTCTTGATAGAGATGACCAGGAACAGCGGAAGAAATACAAATGCATGTCTGTGCCAGAACCAGTTGGGGTCATCAAAAACCTGCCATGCCCTGTCTAACGGTGCAAACGCGGTTGATAAGAGAACACCCAAAATACAGAATGCGTGGATCTTTCTCTCCCTGCTCTTGAATACGGGACTTAAGAAATAAATCAATGTCAGAAGGATAACCAGTATGCTTATGAAAAGGAACGGATAGTTGCCCGGCATAACATCGCCGAACTCATCAGACTCGCCCATGATAAACATGTGAATAAGTGTCACAGGAGTATATGAGAGCAAGATCTTACTGCGGTCCAATACCGTCTGGTCAGAGTTCGTTATGGTGTCAAGACCGACAGGGAGCAACAATACTGCGGTAATGAGTCCCGTAAATCCGGCCGTGAGAACATATCTGAGTCCTGTTCCCAAAGCTGTCTTAAGCGGGACGGATTCTTCGAGCATTCTGATGCACAAATAGATAAAGCATGCAATTCCTGCCATGTACGCAATGTAGTAATTGGAAACAAAGAGCACAAGAAGTGAAATGATCAGGCCTGCATACTGCTGTTTCTTTATGAACTTCTCAGTGAAGAAAAGGATTAGCGGAAGCAGCATATAGCCGTCAAGCCACATGATGTTAAACATAAATGCCTGTGCATAGAGAGAGAAAGCATACAATATGCCGAACAGAACAGGCCAGAGAGACTTTTTGTCATCGATCCTTTTGCCAAGGAACAAACACATAAAGCTGGATGAAAGGGAAAGCTTCAATACAACGATCAGGATTACGGCAAGATTTACCTGCGTTTCATCTACCAGCAGATAAATCAGGTTAAAAGGGCTTGCAAGATAATAACCGACCGTACCGATAAAATTCTTACCCATACCCAGTTGGAAAGAATAGGTGAGATAAGAGATCAGCTGATCCTGCGGAACGCTCCCCAGTTCCACGATCTTGCTTCGCATGAGCGCGAGGAAAGGAGCATACTGTGCCTTAAGGTCACTTATGAGGAAAGCATCGTCTCCCAAAGGATACTTTTTGAAAAGTATCATTACAAACGCATAAAGTGCCAAAGAAGCAAAAAACGCAAAGAACGGACGTAAATCAGATTTGCTCCCCGTCTTAATATCTGAACCTGATGAAGTTTTTCTTGCCGTTTTCTTTGCAGAATTACCGTCAAGAGTTGAGAGCTCTTTCATAATCTATCCGCCCTTTCTTAGCCTTTTTATTGTCATTGTCTAATCTTTTTGATTATAATACAAACAAGTTATTTAATCTATTTGCTGCAAGGTCCTCCGCGTTCGCGAGGCTCACTTGTGCGGAAAGCCGCCGATAGATTAAACAACTGGAACATATAACGTCATCACCCGGGAGAGTGCTCTGTCGAAAAGGAGGCATAGCGTGCTTATTAGTCTTATAGTTCCCTGCTATAACGAAGAGGAATCCTTACCGATTCTTTATGAAGCGCTGTGCAATGTGCGTCAGGCAGATAATGCCGACAGAAACTACGAGTTTATCTTCGTAAACGACGGAAGCCGCGATAAGACTTCACAGGTAATAAAGTCATTTGCAGAGAACGACAAATCCGTTAAGTATGTCTTCTTCTCAAGAAACTTCGGAAAAGAAGCAGCCATGTACGCCGGTATGGAAAAAGCCAAAGGCGATTATGTCGCAATACTTGACGCAGACATGCAGGATCCGCCTTCACTCATTCCGCAGATGATTGATGACCTTGATTCCGGTGATTATGACATCGTTGCCGCTAGACGTGTTACCCGTAAGGGTGAACCCAAGATCAGAAGCTTTTTTGCCAGAGCTTTCTATAAGCTCATCAACCGCATGTGCGATATTGAGATCGCTGACGGCGCAAGAGATTTCAGGCTTATGAGACGCGATGTCGTCGACGCGATCTTAAGTCTTAATGAACGCCAGCGCTTCTCAAAGGGTATTTTCGCCTGGGTAGGATTCAGAACAAAATGGATCGAGCATGAGAATGTCGAGCGTGCTGCAGGTGAAACAAAATGGAGCTTCTGGAAGCTTTTCAAATATGCGATCGACGGTATCGTTGCATTTACGACAGCACCGCTTCGTATTGCAACATATATGGGAATGTTCTTCTCCTTTGCAGGATTTGCATATCTCCTCTACTACTTCATCAAAGCGATCATCAGCCAGATTTGGACAGAAGTCAGAGGTTATCCTTCACTCCTCTGCTTCATTCTGTTTATCGGCGGACTTGTCCTGATGTGCCTCGGAATAATCGGTGAATACATAGGAAGAATCTACATCGAGTCCAAGGCAAGACCCATTTACATTGCTTCCGAAGAATCCAAAGACTGATATAAAAAGGCTTCCCTCACACACGGGAAGCCTTTTTAGTACCATGGAAAGTGTAATTGTTAGAGAGTAATTAACTCCGACAGTTGCACTTTTCTTATAATACGGGGAGTAATTGGCCTGACGTGCGACCCTTTGGATTTAGCATCCGCAAACAAAACTGTCAGCCAATCCCC
>Ga0265298_10009427_pt1 | contig 11630 bp, 7 predicted proteins | sample AusTroGonzalo_MG_3_FD_193486 | JGI IMG/M metagenome (GOLD analysis project Ga0265298, IMG submission 193486) | Bovine rumen microbial communities from tropical cattle in Woodstock, Queensland, Australia - Gonzalo_01 | ecosystem: Host-associated > Mammals > Digestive system > Stomach > Rumen ...
GGTCCTTGTCCAAAGAGATGTTCTGCTGAGACATCCCTATCATCTTCCTGGCCTCGAGATAATCCGTCTTGATATCGTATCCGCCGATGGTGATGGAGCCGGCGACATACTTCTGAATGGTGGTTATCGTGCGTATGGATGTCGTTTTACCGGCACCGTTGGGGCCTAGGAAACCGAATATCTCTCCATCCTTGACATCGAAGCTTATGCCATCAACGGCGGCGAAGTCTCCGAACTTCACTACCAGATCCCTAACCTCGATGATATTATCCATTCAGTTACGCCCCTTCGTCACGACATATCTGCTGATGAGCACGAACGCTACAGCGTACAGTATGATGATGCATAAAGATATCCAGGGGAACTCAGTGTCCAGTATGGATGCCCTTATGCATGCGGTCGAGTGTGTGAGCGGTAATGCGTACAATATCCACTGCGCGAAATCTGGCAATGCCTCGAGCGAGAAGATGGTCCCCGAAAGGAACGACATCGGTGTGATTACCAAAGTCGTGAACAGGTTCATCGTGAGATGGGAATTCGCCAGCATTCCCGCCACTACTCCGAGCAGCGCATAGGTGAGACAGCATATCGGGATCATCAGGACACCTTGAATCGTCAGATGCATGTCCGGGGTGAGAGCCATGCCGATAGAGTACAGGACCGCGCAGCTGATCAGACTGCGGACCATTCCCGCCCATGCCTTTCCCAGTATGATGGACGTAGGTTTCATGGAACACAGGAACAGCTCATCGAAGCTCCTGAAATACGTGCGTTGTATCATGACTTTCACGGCGACGTTGTTGAAGCACGACGTCATGGTGGACATAGAGATGACCCCCGGGATCATGAAAGCGATGTAGTCGAATCCCTCGACCTCTGCTCCCGCTCCGAATCCGTATCCGAACGCGACAATGTACAGCAGCGGAGTCACCAGGCATGTGATCAGCACAACCGCTATGTTCCTCTTGATGAAGACCAGGTCTATCCAGGCCACACGAAATGAGTCTCCTATGACAGTCATACCCTGAACTCCACCTCCTGCGTCGCTTTGGTGTTGTCCCTTCCAGTAAGCTCCAGGAAGACGTCCTCCAAGCCGGTCATCCTTGATGTAACCGTACAGCTCTCATCGAGAGAATCCCTAAACGCATTCGCCTCTTCACGGTCGTGGAAATAGCGATATTCTTTCTGGCCGCCTTCGGCCTTGTACTCGACCGTCCATCTGCCCAGGTCATTGCAGAGTTTCTCCGAGGAGCCCTCGGCTATGATCCTTCCGTGATCGAGGATTGCGATCCTGTCGCACAGTTCCTCGGCCTCGTCCATGTAATGAGTGGTGATGAAGATCGTCGTGCCCTTGGCATTCAGCTCCCTTATAAGTCCCCACAGCATATGCCTGGACTGCGTGTCCAAGCCGGCGGTGGGCTCGTCAAGGACCAGTATCGACGGATTGTGGATGAGAGCGCTGACAATAGCGACTCTCCTCTGCCAACCTCCTGAGAGGTTGATCGCCATATGGTCCATGTACGGGCCCAGACCCATTATCTCGACCAATCTGTCGATCCTCTCCTTGGCCTCCTTCTTCGGGATATGATGGAGTATCGCATGGTACACTATGTTCTCCCTGACGGAGACGTCCTTGTCCAGAGCGATGTGCTGCTGTATGATCCCGACCTTCTCCTTCACCGGGTCGTCGAGACCTTTGACCTCATGGCCCTCGATGATTATCTTGCCGGAGGTGGGAGGCGTGAGGGTGGTCATGACCCTGATGGTGGTGGTCTTACCGGCACCGTTGGGACCGAGGAAACCGAAGATCTCCCCCCTCTTTACGTTGACGTCTATGTTGTCCACTGCGGTGAAATCCCCGAACTTCTTGGTGATGCCCTTACCGCTGATTATGAAATCATCTGTCATTGATCTCCTCCAGCTCCCCTTCCAGATCCTCGTACAGTTGCAGGAGCCTCTCCCTAGTCTCGTCGTCCGCATCCCACATCTTGCGGTAGATGGCCTCCAGCAACCTGCTGGTGACCTCCATCATCGCATATGGGTTGGCGTCCCTGAACCACTCAGCGTTCTCCTTGTTGAACAGGTAATTGTCGGCTATGGATTTGTATTCCCACCCTTCGATGATATCGGAGGTGGCGTCCCATCCGAAGACGTACTCGGCCATCTTGGATATCTCCTGGGCACCCTTGAATCCATGGGGCTTCAATCCCTCGAACCACTTCGGGTTGTTGATCTTGCTGCGGAAGATATAGCGGCCTTCTTCGTCGATCGTCTTGGTCTTAATGTTGCTTGTGTCGGCGGAGAAGCCTATAACCGACATGGGAAGCTCCCCCTTGACGGATTTCACTGCTGCATTGAATCCTCCCAGGTCTGTGTAGACATCGTCGTTGTCGAACATGTCGTATTCCCTGCTGACGCTGTTCTTAACCGTGACGTCCATGCTCATGAGCCTGTGCCTGAATGCATCGGACTTCCTCTCCCCGTACCTGCCGATGCCGTATGCATACTCGCCGTAGTCGCGATAGATCTTTCCGAGCTCGGAAGGGTCCTTCCAGTCGGATGTCCTGATCAGTATGTTGGTTCCGGAACCGTAGCTGCCCGGGGCATCGCCGAAGATGCGTATCATCGCATCCTCCCTGGCCTGGTCTTCGGGCATGCCTTCCTCAATCGATGTGACTATGTCCTTCCTGAGGTTCGCGAGAAGGTAGTTCTCCTCCTCCGTCTCGTCCAGCTCCATGGCCATGCGCACGGCCCGGTCTATCATCCTCACGAGATTGGGGAACGTGTCCCTGAACAATCCGCTTATCCTGAGGGTCACATCGATCCTCGGCCTTCCCAGCTCCGAGACCGGGATGACCTCCAAGTCCTTCACGCGACCGGCGTAACCGGTCCATACGGGGCGGATCCCCATCAACCAAAGGACGTATGCGGTGTCGTCGCCGCCGGTCTTCATGGTATCCGTGGCCCACATCACGATTCCGATGTTCTTCGGATAGCTTCCGTGCTCATCCACGAATCTCTCCAGCATCTGGTCGGCCATCCTCTTCCCGATCTCCCAGCTGGAATGCCAAGGGACCGCGTCCGGATCTATCGAATAGAAGTTCCTTCCAGTGGGCAGGATCTGCGCCCTTCCTCTGGTCGGGCATCCCGATGGACCGGGTTCGATGAACCTTCCCTGGAGAGCCTCCATGACACTGTCCACCTCCTTGCCCATCTTCAGAAGATTGGGGTGGAGCTCGTCACAGATGAATGATATGACCTTCATCATGTCCTCCGGACTTCCGTATCCATCCGCCAGGGACATACAACGCTGCTTGTCGAATCCGAATCCCATCATCTCGGAGATCATGGTCTCCATCGTAGTCTCCACATCCTCCAGTATCTGCCCTTTCATCAGTCCAGTCCTCTCATCGATCTCGGAAGCATGGTTCTGGATGTCGAGGATGTCATATCCTTTCGCGGAGGCTATCGCCTTCCTGAGCGACGGTATCTCGCCGTTGTCCACACGGACAAGACTGTACACGTCCTCCTCCATCCTCTTGCCCTGTGAGACGTCGCCGAGGATGTGCAATCCATCCTTGATCAGGTTCTCCTTGATGTCTACGACGTAATCGTAGAGGTCGTCGAACTTATCGTCGAGCTCCCCGTCGGAACAGTCGGGCTCCAGCTTGAGGTCGTTGTACATGTCCATCCTCGCCAGGACCTCCCTGAGCTTCGACCTTATCAACGGCAGGTTCTGGTCCTGCTGCTGCGTCTTTGCGGCCATGAAGTTCTGGAGGATGCCTTCCAGTTCGAGGATGTCATCGTAGCCTCCGGCACGGGTCATGGTGGGGACCATGTGGTCGATGATGACCGCCGCGGCCCTCCTCTTGGCCTGAACCCCCTCTCCGGGGTTGCCTATCACATAAGGGTAGATGTCCGGCAGCGAGGTTTGGATGTAATCGGGACAACAGTCCTCGCTGAGCGCCACCGATTTGCCCGGAAGCCACTCCAGGGTGCCGTGGGTGCCCACGTGAATCACCGCGTTGGCCCCGAAGTCGTTCCTCAGCCATTTGTAGTAAGCGTAATACTGATGGGGGTGCAGGACATTGGGATCGTGGTAGTTCGCCTGTATGTCCCTGCCCCTGTCGGGCTGGAATCCGACAAGGATGTTCCCGAATATCGTTCCGGGGACGATGATGTCTTTACCGACCGTATAGAATTCACCGGTAGGCTTTCCCCAGTCCTTCTCGATGTGCTCCTGCACCGTTTCTGATAACTCCTGGTACCATCCGTCGTACTTATCCGGGGTTATCAGGTCCAGAGAGCGCTTCTCCACCTCCTCCTTGGAGATCCATTCCGTATCATTGGTCAGACCGTTGAGCATGATCTCGACCAACTCTCTGGAATCCTCCGGGATGTGGTTCCCTACATCGTATCCATCCTCCTTCATCCTCCTTAGGATGTTCACGACGCTGCCGAATGTATCCAGACCTGCGGCCCCTCCGGCATCCGCGTTCTTCGGCGGATACTGATAGAGAAGGATCGCGACCTTCCTATCCTTGTTCTGGATGTGGCGCAGCTTCGCCCACATGATCGCCATGTCGGCCAATCTATAGACCCTGTCCTTGATCCCCTTGTAATAGTAGACTCCCTTGGAGGATGATTCTGTGCTGGCGCTGGGAACACCGATGATCTGTCCGTCGAATTCCGGATGGACGACGTCATAGGCAACCTCTGCAGGATTCAATCCCTCCAAGTGGGAGCGCCAGTGCTCCTCCGTGGCCGTGAGCGTCATAGCTTGGATGATAGGGACACCGTACCTCAGATAGAAGTTGTCCTCGCAGACCTGGTCTCCCACACCAGGGGTGGCGATGAGCGTCTGACTGAAGCTCATCGTGTTGATCGCAGCATCTAGAACTGGCTTCCCATCGATGGTGAGTTCCTCCTCCAGAAGCCTCTTGATCCCCTTGGAACCGTCCACCTTGTTGTCGTAGGTGTTGAAGAACATGGCGACGGGGTTCCCTCCCAGTTCCTCCACCGCACGGATTAGACAGTCGATGTTGTCGATGTTAGAGTTGATCCACTGCTTCTGGTAGAAGAATATCCCGATGTTGGGCTTCGATGGATCGAGGTTCCTCAGGTAATCCGAGAACGATGTGTCTTTCAATCCCGGGTAGTATACCCCCTCCGTTATCGGACGGATGGGGTCGGGCACCTCGATATCCAGATTATCGAATCTCCTGAGCGCCCACATCATCAGTGAGGCGTAGTTCTTGTCCCCTCCCAGTACCGCATACCTCATCACAAGATTGTACTCATCGTCGGTACCGGTGAAGTACTGCCTAAAAGCGTCCGTGACACAGTCATCTGTACAGCTCAAATGCATGCATACATGATGGATCTCGATGGCATTCTGAAGCTTGTCGAACTTCTTGCAGTAAGATGTATCCCCATGGACCTTGATGGTGACGAAATCGGCCTTGGAGATGAATTCTACCGCTTCAGCGAGGCACAGGGGATCCTCATCAAGGTCTGCGCTGTCGTAATTACGGTACTCTATGTCGTATCCCTCAGCGCAGACCTCCTGCACCGCCTTATTCGTTAGGAAACTGTCGTTAGTCCCTATCGAAATGTTGACGTACCGCACCTGTTCACATCCCCTGTCCGATTATATTGGATTCTACATCCATCCTGTCTGAGATGATGATTCTCTTCATAGGTATTTGATTGGTTGGTTCGAATATCAGCGGATGACTGCCTTGACGCTCTCCGCGAGCCTGTCAGCGTTGAGGTCCTCGAGCCTGAAGTAGGTTCCCTCCAATGCTCTTGCAAGCTTCTCGGCGTTGTCGAACCTGATGAATCCCGCACTCGCATCGATGACGATCCATTTCACCTGCGGAATCACCATGTCCTCGGCGAGCTTCAGGACCTCTTCGTTGGCGTTGGCGCCCTCGCTCAACGCGACATTCGCGCGTCCGTCCGTGATGATGACGATGTAACACATCTCTCCGACATGGGAGCGGGAATAGGATGTCATGTATTCGTTGACGGTTATGAGCGCCTGGGCCAGCGGGGTCTTTCCACCAGTGGGCATCTCCTCCAGCTTCCTGTAGCTGTACTCGACTGACCTTGTAGGAGGGAGAACCAATTCTGCAGAATCACGCCTGAAGGCCATCATTCCGATCCTGTCCCTCTTCACATAGCTATCCCTGAGCATAGAGAGGACCGCTCCCTTCACGGCGGTCATCCTCTTCCTGACCCCCAGCGAACCGCTGGCGTCCACCAGGAACAGTATGGTGCATCCTGCACGCATCTCGCGCACCTTCTCCCTTATGTCCTGCTTCTGGATGTTGATTGTCAATCCCTCATGGTCCCTTCCTTTCTGGAACGGGGCCGCTGCTCTGACAGTAGCGTCGAATGCGATGTCGTGAGTCTTGTCAACCGGGACCCTTGACCTTGCATAGCGTCCGGAGGAGTCCGAGCTCTCGACCATCATCCTGCGACCCTTCTTGGCGGATGTCTTAGAGACCTTCCTCGGACCGTCGTTGAGGTAATCGACAACCCTGAACTGCTCCCCTATCTCGAAGACCATGTCATCCAACAGCTGTTGGAAATCCATGTCGGGGGATTCCGGAGGAGGCTCCTGCTGCTGATTGTCCTGGTCTTCCGGGGGCTCGGGCTCCTGTTGGTCCTGCTGATCCTGGTCCTCGGGCGGTTCCTCGTCCTGGTCATCTTCCTCTTCCTCTTCGGGGGGCTCGGGAGGTTGCGGAGGTGGTTCCTGCACGTAGTTGCGCCTATGTGCCAAACATAGCATGGCCGCCTCTTCTACGTCTTTCTTCATGACCTCATCGCGGCCATTGAGCGCAGCTAGTGCCTTGGCTGTGTTTATCATGCATATATCGCCACGGTAGCCGTCGACAAGGACCTTCATGGCGAGCTCGACAGAGACTCCCATGAGGTCGTCGGACATCGCGACCAGGGGCAGGATCTTCTGCGCCCTCACGATGTTGGAGATGAGCTGATCCTCTTCTTCTTTGTAAAGTGAGACGAATGATGCGGGATCCTTCTGGAAGTCCATGTTACGCCTGAGGATCTCCGCCTTCCTGTCATCCTCCTGGGGGAATGCGGCATATGCACAGAGATCGAAGCGGTCCAGGACATGCGAGCTCACATCGGAATCGTTGGGATTCATGGTTGCTATCAGCATGGTGTCCACGGTGTATTCCGCGGAGACGCCTTCCCTCTCCAGAACAACCCTGCCTTCGATAACAGAATTCAGGAGGGACATCAGTATCCTCTGATCCATGAGGTTCACGTCATCGACGTAGACGATGTTCCCGTCGGCCCTGGACAGGAGCCCGGGCTGCATGACGGCCTTGCCCTCCTTGATGGTGGCGTCGATGTCCATCCCTCCGAAGAGCTGCTCCTCGGATACGTTCACGGGAACGTTGATTATGTTCTTACCGCAGATACGTCCCACGGACCTTGCGAGTACGGTCTTGGCGGAACCCTGTCCGCCCCTGATCATGACCGTCCTGATGTTGGGATTGACCAGCATGCACTGCATGGCCCTCTTGGCGTCCTCCATGCCGAGGACTGCTGAGAATGGGAAGGACCTCAGATCGACTGGAGGCATCTCTCGAGCTCCTCTGTATCGAATGCGGCCTCCTCGAAGGGTCTACGCCTCATGCGGTGCGAAAGGACGAGTGCCGCCACGGCCCTGATATCGTCCTTGTTTACATCGGTCCTGCCGTCCAGGGCCGCATTGGCCTTGGCGGCCTTCATCATGGTGATGTCGGCCCTGTGTCCGTCTATTCCGAACGAGGTCGTGATGGATACGATGGCTCTGATGATGGAATCGTCGGTCACGACCTTGGGAAGGAGCTCCCTGGCCTTTGTGATCTTCTCGCGCATGCCGTCTGTCTCCGCCTTGCACTGAGCGGTGTACTTCGCCGGATCGGCATCAAAAGCGACCCTGCGCTTCACTACCTCCATGCGCATCTCCATATCCTTGTCGCCCTTTACGTCCACGGACAATCCGAACCTGTCCAGGAGCTGGGGCCTGAGCTCACCCTCTTCAGGGTTCATGGTTCCCACGAGGATGAAACGCGACGGATGGGAGAAGGACACGCCCTCCCTCTCGATGTAGTTGACTCCCATGGCTGCGGAGTCCAGGAGGAGATCTACGATGTGATCGTCCAAAAGATTGACCTCGTCCACGTACAGCAGGTTCCCGTTGGCCTGCGCCAGAACTCCGGGCTCGAACTTCTTCTCGCCGGTCTTCAGTACGTGCTCGATGTCCAGGGTTCCCGCGACACGGTCTTCGGTCGCACTCAAGGGAAGCTCCACGACCCTCATCTGGACCTGTTCAGGGACAAGTTTCTCTCCTTTTGCCAGCTTCTCTGCGCAATAGGGGCATAGCCTGTCGGGCCTGGAGGGATCGCAGTTGAAGACACAACCTTCAACAGTGTCCCTGTAGGGAAGTATCTGCGCCAACGAACGGACGGTGGTCGACTTGGCGGTACCCTTCTCTCCTTTGATGAGCGCACCGCCGATTCCGGGGTCCACCATGTTGAGGAGGAGAGCCCTCTTCATGTCCTCTTGGCCTACAATCGATACGAACGGGAATAGGAGTTTCTCCATGATTACACCTGGTAATTGACTGTAACAACGACCTCGGATATAATTGGTATTATAAACCAACTGTTTGGCTGCATACTGCTGGAAAGTGTTATGTCGATGACATCAGCAATAATGAGAGAATCCGTCACATGAGGAATCGGGGTTCTCCGGCAAGGTGTCGTCAAAACCGTCGCTCATGATGAGATGAGGATTGCCGTTGTCGTCGATGATCTTGCACTTGACCCCGTATACGGTGAGAATGTTCTCCTCGGTAATTACATCCTTGGGCTTACCGACCGCGAAGATGGACCCCTCGTGCATCAGGATGATGCTGTCCGAATACTTGGCCGCGATGTTAATGTCGTGACTTATCATTATCACGAGAATCTTCTCTTGGCGGGACAGATCCCTAAGCATCCTTGATATCCCAAACTGGTGTTTGATGTCCAGATTCGAAGTTGGTTCGTCCAATAGAAGAATTTGCGGTCTCTGGACTAATCCCCTTGCCAAAATAACGCGCTGATGCTGGCCTGCGGAGAGTTCATTGAAGGGCCTCATGGCCAGATCGTCGATGCCCAACATCTTCAAAGTATCATATACGATGTCTAGATCTTCGTCAGTGGTCTTCCACCCCGCGTGAGGGTGCCTCCCCAAAAGAACAGTGTCCACCACGGTTAAGGGAAATGTATCCGGCGAGGTGTAGGGCACGTACCCGATTTTCTTTGCCATTTCCTTGTAATTGTAATCCTTAACGTCTTTCGAATCAAGAAGTATGGTCCCTCCGCTTGGAGACAGGATCTTGTTGATGCAATGGATGAGTGTGGATTTGCCGACACCATTCGGACCCAGTATGCTGACCAGCTGTGGGCCGGTGATGTTCAAGCTGATGTCCTTCAGAACATCCAGGTCCGTGTAGCCGAAAAACATCTTGTTCGCATCTATTTCCATAGGCAATCAACCTTTTGACATCCCCAATACCATTATCGAAATATATGAACAATTGGATATAACATCCAAGATAAATACTCGATATTGTATTCCATTGAGACAGGTGAATACCTATGGACAAAAAAGTCTCAACGGTAGTCGCTGTCGTGGTTATTGTCGCCGTGATAATAGCCGCGGCCGTAGTTGTCATGTATGGCAACAACAACCATGGAGGAGCCTACAAGATCGAGGGCGCCCTGATGGTTTACGGTAACGCTGACGGTGATTACAAAATTGACAACAATGACGTAAAACTCATTGAAGACATTATTGACGGAAAGAAAGATTTTGCCGACTACCCTTATGCCGACGCGACATGCGACGGCGAGGTTAACTCGGATGATGTCGCTTTGACAAACAAGATCATCAAAGGCGAAAGCTGTTCGGTTAACGTAGTGAGCACACATTCCATCCAGGATTACGTCGTCAGCGTTAAATGGCCCGTGAAATCGGCCATCGCTACCGGATCCGCGAACATGCTCTTGATGTACAGCTATGCTCACATCGAGGATAACATCCACGGAATATGCTACACGACCTCATCCCCTCCGAACAAAGCCCTGTTCCCCTCCTTCGTCAACTGCACTCAGATTGGAACCTCCACTACCAAGATTAACATGGATCTCGCATCCCAGGTGCAGAAAGACTATGGTGTTACTTGTATGCTTCTGGACCGCACTGCCTCCACCTTGAAGAACGAGGAACCTCTGCTGGTCGATATGGGAATCGATGTCGTGAGGCTCAACGCTGCCTGTGTAGACGCAAAGAGCTTCCAGTCACAGCTCCTCATGATCGGATTCCTCTTCCAGACGGATACCGCATGCCGTGAAATCGCTGACTGGACGCAGAAGACCATGGACGAGATTCAGAAAAAGACTAGCAAGCTCAAGGACGACGAGAAGTATTCGGTCCTGACTGCAAACGCTGGATACCCCAAAGCATGGATCTCTGGTGGAAACTCCGACTACAAGGATGTAATGATTCAGGCCGGCGCCAACTATGCACTGTCGGATGAAAAATTGGCAGAGATCAGTACGTACGCATCCGGTGCCTACTTCAACGAGGGAGACACATGGATTTACGACCTGGATGTGGACAAGTTCGTCGCAATCCGTACTGGCGGATGGTACTCCGGAGACATCAACATCGTCGATATGTGGGAGAACCAGTTCGCACTCCTCAAACAGATGGACTGCTACAAGGAAGGTAACGTCTACATCATCCCCGGTGATGCACCCATCATCCTGCGTGTCGTTTACACCGCAGCCTTGCTGTATCCTGACCTGTTCACCATGGAGTGGGCAGACAAGCTCAACAAGGAGTTTATGGAGAAGTTCTATCCAGTCGACATCAACCTGGAAGGAAAGATCTTCTACATAACAAAAGAAATGGTGGAGAACACTATAGCTTGAAACATTTTTCCAGGGCATCTGCCCTGGATCTTCTACAGTGATTGAATGAACGAGAATGCAGACACTGAACATACATCATTCAGAGACGAGTACGGGACCTACATAGTCAGGAAAATCATCCTTATCGTCTTGTGCATCATCCTGTCGATATTCTTACTTGGTTTTTCAATCTACATAGGCGGCTCGGATATCGATTTCGCCAGAGTCTATTCACTTTTGATAGACCATCTCATGGGTCACAAATATGAAACAGGTACAATCGATTTCATCGATGATTATGTCGTTTGGAATCTGAGGTTGCCCCGCGCTCTGATTGGAATAATTGCAGGAGCAGGATTGGCCGCGGGCGGTGCGGTCATGCAGTCAGTCATGAAGAATCCTCTGGCAGACCCATACACCACAGGAATATCCTCTGGGGCCTGTTTCGGAATGGCCATTGCCATAATAGTGGGACTGGAGATAGGCTCCGGAACAATTCTGGGCGATACTGGAGGTGTCCTAAACGCATTCATCTTCGCAGTCGTACCGATGCTTCTGATCATCGTTTTGAACCAAAGGATTGGTGCATCCCCTACGACACTGATCCTAGCTGGAGTGGCCATATCTTACATCTTCAACTCTCTGACT